>OGOW01002695.1_pt1 | contig 13740 bp, 8 predicted proteins | sample 1552781 | NCBI WGS metagenome assembly OGOW01 (sample SAMEA2580145, study PRJEB22360) | human gut metagenome | biome: human gut; feature: human-associated habitat; material: faeces | place: Denmark | collected 2008/2010
CGGGGCGGGTGTTCCGCCGCACCATCGAGAGCGGCCGCATCCCCAACATGATCTTTTACGGCCCGTCCGGCACGGGCAAGACCACCGTGGCCCGCATCATTGCCGAGAACAGCGGCATGACGCTGCACAAGCTCAACGGCACCTCCTGCGGCACGGGGGATATCAAGGCGGTGCTCAAGGATATCGGCACACTGGCCGGGGCGGGGGGCATCCTGCTGTACCTCGATGAGATCCAGTATCTGAACAAGAAGCAGCAGCAAAGCCTGCTGGAGTGCATTGAGGACGGAACTGTGACCCTGATCGCCTCCACCACCGAGAACCCCTATTTTTACATCTATAATGCACTGCTTTCCCGCTGCACTGTGTTCGAGTTCAAATCGCTGACAGCTGCGGATGTGGAGCAGGGGCTGCGGAACGCCCTGAAAAAGCTTTCGGAGAGTGAGGGCACGCCCATCCGGATGGAGGACGATGCCTGTGCCTATCTTGCCGAGAGCGCGGGCGGCGATCTGCGCAAGGCACTGGGCTGCCTTGATTTTGCAGTGACGGCGGCGGCTCCCGAACCGGAGGGAAAACACATCACGCTGGATATGATCCAGCAGGTCACCCGCCGCACTGCCATGCGGTACGACCGGGACGGCGATGACCACTATGATATCGTGTCGGCTTACCAGAAATCCATGCGCGGCTCCGACCCGGATGCAGCGCTCCACTATCTGGCCCGGCTGCTGGAAGCCGGGGATCTGCCCTCGGCCTGCCGTCGGCTTATGGTGTGCGCCTGCGAGGATGTGGGCCTTGCCTACCCGCAGATCATCCCCATCGTCAAGGCGGCGGTGGATATCGCCAACGCGGTGGGCCTGCCCGAAGCGCGGCTGGCCCTGGCGGATGCAGTTGTGCTGGTGGCGACCAGCCCCAAATCCAACAGCGCCCATGATGCCATCAACGCCGCCATTGCGGATGTGCAGGCGGGGCGTACCGGGCCCATTCCCCGCCAGCTGCAGAACAAGCACTATGACGGCGAGGATGCGCTGGTAAAGGGCCAGAATTACAAGTATGCCCACGATTACCCCAACCACTGGGTTGAGCAGCAGTATCTGCCGGATGTGCTCAAGAATACAAAATACTACACCTTTGGGGAAAACAAGAACGAGCAGGCCTCCCGCGCATATTGGGCGCGGATCAAGGGCGAAGAGAACGTATAAAGGGAAGAGAAGGAGAGAGGAAGATGCGTTATTCCAAACAGCGGGAGCTGGTGCTGCGCACCGTGGAGCAGCTTTGCGACCACCCCACCGCCGAAGAGATCTTTGATAAGGCGGCCCCGGAGTGCCCGGGCCTGAGCCTGGGCACTGTCTACCGCAACCTGAACAGTCTGGTGGAGGCAGGCATGGTGCGCCGGGTGTCCATTCCGGGCAGGGCGGATCGTTTTGATCACACCCTGTGCTGGCATAGCCACCTCTACTGTACAGCCTGCGGTGGCGTAGTGGATGCCGATGTGGACGAGAAACAGGTGATGAGGCTGGTGCGCCGCCAGAAGGATGTTGTGGTGCAGGACTGCGCTGTGGTGCTGTTCGGCCTGTGTGAAGCATGCGCCAAAAAGCAGGCAGAAGGCTGAATTACCCCGAAGGATTCTGAAATTTGCGGTTTCCCACTTGCCCTTATGGCAGAAAGAGGGTATACTAAAAAGAGCTTTTGAAAAATAAGGATGGTTTTTATTGGAATACATTAACTTTGAACACAACGAAACGGCTGCGGAGCTGGTGCGTGCGGCTTACGACACCCCGCCGCTGGCCTTTGTACACAGCTATGGCTGTCAGCAGAACGTCAACGATGGCGAGCGCATCAAGGGCGTGCTGGTGGATATCGGCTACGGCCTGTGTGAGAAACCTGAGGATGCAGACCTCATCCTCTTCAACACCTGCGCGGTACGGGAACACGCCGAGCAGCGAGTGTTCGGCAACGTGGGCGCCCTCAAGGGACTGAAAGAGAAAAAGCCCGGCCTCATCATCGGCCTCTGTGGCTGTATGGCCAACCAGAAACACGTGGTGGAAAAGCTGCGCCAGAGCTACCCCTATGTAGACCTTGTGTTTGGCGTGGATGGTATTGATACGCTGCCCCAGCTGGTGGCCCAGAAGCTGCAAAAGCACAAGCGTGTGCTGCTGGAACCGGCACAGCGCCCGGTTATCGTGGAGAACATCCCCATCCGGCGTGAGAGCGAGTTCCGTGCCTGGCTGCCCATCATGTATGGCTGCGATAATTTCTGCACCTACTGCATCGTGCCCTATGTGCGCGGCCGCGAAAAAAGCCGCAAGCCCGGCGATATCCTTGCGGAATTCAAGGGCCTTGTGGAGGCAGGTTATAAGGAGATCACCCTGCTGGGGCAGAACGTGAACAGCTACGGCAAGGGTCTGGAGGAGAAAATCGATTTCTCCGATCTGCTCAACCTGCTCTGCACGGTGCCGGGTGATTATCACATCCGGTTCATGACCAGCCACCCGAAAGATGCCAGCTTCAAGCTCATTGACACGATTGCGGCACAGCCCAAGATCTGCAAGCACCTGCATCTTCCGGTGCAGTGTGGCTCGGATCGGCTGCTGGTGCAGATGAATCGCCACTATACCATTGAGCATTATCTGGAGCTCATCGAGTATGCCCGCAAAAAGGTGCCCGGCATCACGTTCTCCAGCGACATTATCATCGGTTTCCCTGGTGAGACGGAAGAAGATTTCCAGCAGACGCTGAGCCTCATCCGCAAGGTTGGCTACATGCAGCTGTTCACGTTCATCTATTCCAAGCGCACGGGCACGAAAGCGGCGGAAATGCCGGACCCGACCCCCCGCAAGGAGAAGACGGACCGGATGAGCCGCCTGCTGGCCGTGCAGGACGAGATTGCAATGGCGTTGGTCAAAGCACAGGTCGGGCAGACCGTCCGGGTGCTGGTCGAGGGCTATGGCCGTGCGGAGGGGACTCTCTCCGGCCGCCTGGACAACAACCTGACCGTCGAGTTTGCCGCGGACGACAGCCTCATGGGCAGTTATGCCATGGTGCACCTGACGGGTGCCCGGGCCACTGTTCTGCTGGGTGAGCTGGCCCAATAACGTACATTCCATCATAATTTTAAATAAGGAGATTTTTACAATGGATTGCATTGATCTTTTCAAGCGTGCTGCGATGGCACTTCAGACCGACCCCCGTTACCTGGTTCTCGACCAGGCCCGGAAAGCAAACGATAAGGATGAAGAGCTCCAGAACATGATCGGGGAGTTCAACCTCGCCCGGATGGATCTGAACAATGAGATCGGAAAGAGCGAGCGCAACGATGCCCGCATTGCAGAGCTCAATGAGAAAGTCAACGACCTGTACGGCAAGATCATGGCCGATGAGGGGATGGTGGCTTACAATGAGGCCAAGCGTGATTGCGAAAACCTCGTCAACTACATCGACGCGATCATCAACACTGCCATGAACGGCGGCGACCCCATGACGGTGCAGGAGCCCTCTACATCCTGCACGGGCAGCTGCTCCACCTGCGGTGGCTGCCACTAAGGCGGAACGATAAAACCAGAAACGCGGCTGTGCTTTGCAGGCCGCGTTTTGCTTGCAAAAGGCGGTTTTTGCCCACAAACCGGGCGAGATTGCAGCAGGCAATGCAGAAAACGGGGAGGACGGTGAACGGCCATGGCGGAGCTTTCGCCCATGATGCAGCAATACCTTGAAATCAAAAAGCAGCACAAAGACGAGATTCTTTTTTACCGCATCGGCGATTTTTACGAGATGTTTTTTGACGATGCACTGACAGCCTCCAAAGAGCTGGACTTGACCCTGACGGGCAAGCAGTGCGGTCTGGAAGAGCGTGCCCCCATGTGTGGTGTGCCATTCCACAGCTATGAGGGCTATGTGGCCCGCCTCATTGCCAAGGGTTACAAAGTCGCCATCTGTGAGCAGGTGGAAGACCCGGCCAAGGCAAAAGGTCTTGTCAAACGTGATATTATCCGGGTGGTCACACCTGGAACGGTCATTGAGAGCAGTATGCTGCAGGACGACCGCAACAACTACATTGCCAGCATCTTCCTCAAAGATGGTGCGGCTGGCCTCTGCTTTGCGGATGTTTCTACCGGTACGGCCCACATCACCGAGCTCAAGCAGAGCAAAATTGCCTCGGCTGTTATTACGGAGCTCTGCCGTTATCACCCGAGCGAAGTACTGATGAACCCGGGGCTGCTGGACTGCCGGGAGATCACAACCTACATCAAGAAAAATATGACCTGCTCCGTGGAACTGGTGGAAGAGGAGCGCTACGCACCGGGTCTTGTCTCCATTGCACTGGAAAATCAGTTTGGCCGTGATTGGGCGGCGCAGACGGGCATTGCCCCGAAAGGTTTGGTTCGCTTTGCCATGGCGGCACTGCTGGAATATCTCCATGATACCCAGATCAAAGGCGTGGAGCGCCTGAAAACCGTCATCAGCTACAATGAGGCACAGTTTATGCGTCTTTCCCCGGTCACCCGGGCAAATCTCGAACTGACGGAGACGTTGCGCGGCCGTGAAAAGCGGGGAACACTGCTTTGGGTGCTGGATAAAACCAGCACTGCCATGGGCAAACGGATGCTCCGCAGCTGGATCGAGCAGCCGTTGGTGTCCAGTGCGGCTATCAACCGTCGCCTGAATGCGGTGGAGAGTCTGGTGCACCAGACGGTGCAGCGTGGCGATCTGATCGAAGAGCTGCACTATATTTCGGACCTGGAGCGCCTGATGACCCGCACGGTCTATGGCTCGGCCACCCCCAAAGAGATCTATGCGATGGCGCAGACCTGTGACCGCTTGCCCAGCCTCAAGCAGCAGGCGGAGAGCTGCAACTGTCCGGAGCTGGCAGAGCTGTCCGCACAAATTGATGCGCTGGACGATATCAAGCAGAAAATTTATGCAGCCGTGGATCCGGAAGCCCCCTCGACCCTCAAGGATGGCGGTGTCATTGCCAAGGGCTACCACCCGGAAGTGGACGAGCTGCGTTCCATCCGGGATAATACCAAGGGCGTTCTGGCCCAGCTGGAGACCCGCCTGCGGCAGGAAACCGGCATCCCCAAGCTGAAGATCGGCTATAACCATGTGTTTGGCTACTTCATTGAGGTGAGCAACTCTTATAAGAGCATGGTGCCGGAAACGTATATCCGCAAACAGACCCTCACCAGCGGCGAGCGGTACATCACGCAGGAGCTCAAGGAACTGGAAAGTAAAATTCTGGGCGCCCACGAGCGGTTGATTGCGCTGGAACACCGGCTGTTCAGTGAGCTGCTGGAAACCATTGGCGGCCAGCTGGACCGCATCCAGCGCACGGCCAATGCAGTGGCAGAGTTGGATGTGCTGGCAGCACTGGCACAGGTGGCAGCTGAAAACAACTACTGCCGCCCTGTTGTAGACGATAGCGATGAGCTGCACATTGTGGAGGGCCGCCACCCGGTGGTGGAACAGGTGCTCAAAGGCAGCCTGTTTGTGCCCAATGATACCACCCTCAATTGCGGGGAAGACCGCTGCCTCATCATTACCGGCCCCAATATGGCAGGTAAATCCACTTACATGCGCCAGAACGCACTGATTGCCCTGATGGCACAGATCGGCTCGTTTGTCCCGGCGGCAGAGTGCCATGTAGGCGTGGTGGATGCTATTTTTACCCGTATTGGCGCCTCGGACGACCTCTCGGCAGGCCAGTCTACCTTTATGGTGGAGATGACCGAGGTGGCTGAAATTTTGAAAAATGCCACTTCCAAGAGCCTTGTGGTGTTGGATGAGATCGGGCGCGGCACTTCCACATTTGATGGCATGAGCATTGCCCGTGCCGTGGTGGAGCACATCTCTGATCCCGGCAAGGGGCTGGGCTGCAAGACTCTGTTTGCGACCCATTACCATGAGCTGACGGACCTGGAGGGTACCATTGCAGGCGTGAAAAACTATAACATCGCCGTCAAAAAGCGGGGAGAAGATATCACATTCCTGCGCCGCATTGTTCGCGGCCCGGCTGATGACAGCTATGGCATTGAGGTGGCAAAGCTGGCTGGCCTGCCTGGCAGTGTGACCCGCCGGGCCCATGAGGTGTTGCGCGCACTGGAAGCCAGCGCACCCAAGAACAAAGTAGAGCAGATGGATTTTGATGCCCTGCAGGAATATGCCTCGCCTGCGGTACCCAGCGAGATGATGGAGCAGCTGGAAGCGCTGGATGTGGAAACACTGACGCCGATCGAGGCACTGAATTTCCTGTATGAGCTGAAAAAGACCCTGAAGGGCAGCCTGAACAGCTGACCGGAAGAACGAATCAACGGGTAAAGGAGGGAAAATTCGATGGCAGAAATTCGAGTTTTGGACAAACACACGGCTGAACTGATCGCGGCAGGTGAAGTGGTCGAGCGCCCGGCCTCTGTTGTGAAAGAGCTGCTGGAAAACGCCATTGATGCCGGTTCCACGCAAGTGACCGTCACGATCGAATCGGGCGGCATTCGCCTCATTGAGATCAGCGATAATGGCTCCGGCATTGAAGCGAAATATATCCCCACAGCTTTCATCCGGCACGCAACCAGTAAAATCCGGACCGAAGATGACCTGACCCACATCCGTACGCTGGGCTTTCGCGGCGAGGCGCTGGCTTCCATTGCCAGTGTGGCCCGTGTGGAAGTGCTGACCCGGACGGCGGATGCGGAGTGCGCTTCCGTCTACCATATTGAGGGCGGGGAAGAGCAGCCCATGGAGCCGGGTGCCCGCGGTGTGGGCACCACCATCCGGGTACGGGACCTGTTTTATAACACGCCAGCCCGGATGAAGTTCCTGAAAAAAGATTCCAGCGAGGGTACCTTTGTGGCCGATATCGTGGCGCATGTGGCCCTGAGCCACCCGGAAGTCAGCTTCAAATTTGTCCGTGAGGGCAAACTGCAGTACGTCACCCCCGGCGATGGGCAGCTGCGCAGTGCCGCTTACGCGGTTCTGGGCCGGGAATTCAGCCGTGACCTTGTGGAAGTGGATAACCAGGAGGGTGTCTACCGGGTTCGAGGCCTCATCACTCAGCCCAAGAGCTGCAGGGCCAGCCGGAGTATGCAGTATTTTTACATCAATGGCCGCTATGTCCGTAACCGCACCATGATGGCGGGTATGGAAATGGCCTATAAGGGCACCATGATGCAGGGAAAATTTCCTGGAGGAATCTTGCTTCTGGAAATGCCTGCGGATCTTGTGGACGTCAACGTTCACCCGGCGAAGATCGAGGTCCGCTTTGCCCGTGAAAATGATATCTTTGACCTCGTTTACCATGCTGTCAAGCTCTCTCTGAGCCAGCCTGGAACGGGCGAACGGCTTTTCACCTTTGATGAACCGAAAAACAATGAAAAATCCAAGAACAAAGAATCAAACGATATTGTAGAAGAAAATACTGTAAAGAAAAACAGCTTTACAGGACTTTCTGCGATTTTATCGGGCCAGGCAGCGCCCGGAACGCTCCCGCATCACACTGCACAGCCTGCAAAACCGGTGGTTCTTTCTATCCAGGCAATGCCGACTGCTTCTGCAGGGCAAACGGCAGCTTTTCAAAAAACAGAAACAGAGCTTTCGGCCAGAGAAACGGGCAAAGAAGAACCGGAACACAGCTGGACAACGGTTGCATCGGATACGCCGCTCCAACAGGGCGTGAGCCTGCACAGCCCAGAGCCTGAAGAAAGAACTTCAACAGAAGAACCGGATGCAGAACAGCTGGCGGAGACCCAGCGGGAGGCCCTGAAGCCGCCTACATTCCGTGCGGCCGCTAACGAAGCACAGCTGGATGTGGAGCCGGAGGGAGATGAACAGAATTCCGGTCAGGACCATATGGCGGCTTGGAATCCGGCACCGCCCGCAAAACCGCAGAAGTCGGTTTCCAGCGGCTTTGCGGACGGCCTGCCAGGCACACCGGAGCAGATGGGATTTGACGTACAGGACGGCCCGGAGCCGCTGCGGTATGTAGGAGAACTCTTTAAAACTTATATCCTCGCAGAGCGTGGGGATGAGATCTGCATTATTGATAAGCATGCTGCCCACGAGCGCCAGCTGTTTGAAAAGCTGGCCGCCGATTATGGCGATGTCCCCAGTCAGCTGCTGCTGGAACCGGTCGTGGTAGAGCTTTCGGCTGAGGAGAAGACGGCATTGCTCAACAATCTCCCGTTGTTGGAGAGTGCCGGCCTTGAAATTGATGATTTTGGCGGCAACAGCGTGTTCCTCCGCTCTGTCCCTGCTGACGTGGAGCAGAGCAATGCGGAAGACCTGCTGGTGGAACTGGCCGCAAAGCTTGCCAGAGGCAGCCGTGATGCATTGAATGAGAAGACGGAATGGGTGCTGCACTCCATTTCCTGTCGCGCGGCCATCAAGGCAGGGGATAAGACCTCCCCGCAGGAACTGATGGCACTGGCTGAGAAGATCCTCTCGGGTGAAGTGCCGCCGTTCTGCCCCCATGGGCGCCCCTGCGTCCTCAAATTGACCCGGAAGGAGCTGGAAAAGCAGTTTGGCCGCATTGTGTAATGATAAAACCAGACATCCGGTGCTGGCTGTTGTAGGCCCGACCGCCACCGGAAAAACTGCACTGGGCGTCGCATTGGCGGAGCGTTTTGGCGGCGAAGTCATTAGCGCAGACTCCATGCAGATCTATAAAGGGCTGGATGTGGGTACGGCCAAGGTGACTCTGGAAGAAACCCACGGCATCCCGCACCACGGGGTGGATATCCGGACACCGGATCAGTTGTTCAGTGTGGCAGATTTCTGCGCAATGGCCGGAGAGCTGGAACAGGAACTCTTTCCCCGGAATACGCTGCCCATTCTGGTGGGCGGTACCGGCCTTTATGTCCAGAGCTTTTTGTATGGAGTCCGCTTTACAAAAGAAAAAGCACCGGACGGCCTGCGGGAACAGCTGGCGGCAGAGCTGCAGCAGCGCAGCGAGGAGATGCAGGCGCAGCTGCTGCGCACGCCCCGCATCGTGGGCCCCCGCCGTATGCTGCGTGCCTATCCGAAACTCCGGCACGGCAAAAAACTGCGCAGCCTGCCCATATTGCGGGAGATGCTGCACCGCGCCGGGCAGGACGACACCGCGCAGAACGACAACAAGAAAACCAAATGACCCCCCATGCCGCACCGGCACTGCCGTGTGTGGCATTTTTGTTGCACTTTGCTCGAATAATGTTGTTAGAAAGTGTGAAAAACCTATTTCAAAACGGCTTAAACCGTGTTATACTGATTACAAAGTATACCAATTGACCGCAATCGACTTGTCCGTATTGAATCTATCCAAATTGTGAGGAATCGTCATGTCAGAGGAACGGAAGACCAAAACAGATGCCGCCGCACCGGCATCTGCTGCGTTGGAGCGGATCGACCGCAAGGACGCATTTTTACAGGCCCTGCATACATTCCTGACCGCGCATCAGGGAACGGAATGGGCTGTCGCCGCTGTGGATATCCAGCACTTCAAGCTTTATAACGAGCTTTACGGCACCGAAAAGGGCGATGTTCTGCTGGAGACTATGGCAAACTGTCTGCTGGGCTACAGCAAGCAGACCGGTTATCCTGTGGGCTATTTTGGAAATGATGACTTTTTCCTGTGTCTGCCGGACGAAAAAGCCGAGCAGACCGCCGTGCTTGCCACGCTGCAGGCGTGCATGGCTGCCGGCAGACAGGATGTCACCTTCTTTGTGGTAATGGGCGTGTGCCCCGTGCAGGCAAACCCCGGCGCAGACGCCGCCACCCTGTGCAACTATGCCCAGATCGCCGGTGTAACGACGGACAGCGGCTACCTGCACCGCTTTGAGCCCACCATGCTCAACGAACTCAAGGAACAGCAGCTGCTGCTGGGTGAGCTGGAGCGCGCACTGGACAACCACGAATTCTGCTTCTTCCTGCAGCCCAAGTGTAACAGCATCACCCGCGCCATCGTGGGTATGGAAGCGCTGGTGCGCTGGAACCACCCCACCCGGGGCTGTGTTCCCCCTGCCGAGTTCATGCCGCTGCTGGAGCGCACCGGCCTTGTGACAAGGCTGGACCAGTACATCTGGGAATCTGTCTGCCAGACCCTGCAGAAGTGGCAGGAAAGCGGCAGCAACCTTGTGCCGGTGTCGGTGAACGTTTCGGTGCAGGATATCCTGAACTTGGATGTGCCGCAGATCTTTGCAGATCTGGTGGAAAAATATAAGCTGGAGCCAAAGCTTTTGCTGGCTGAGATCACCGAGACCATGGTGGCCGAGGACACCCAGATGGTGGAAAACGCCATTCAGGGACTGCACCGCAAGGGCTTCTCGGTCATGATGGACGATTTCGGCAGCGGGTATTCCTCGCTGAATATGCTCAAGGATACCAACGTCGATGCCATCAAGCTGGACATGAAGCTCATCGACATGAACCAGCAAAACCGCAGCAAGGGCGTGCAGATCGTGGAATCGGTGGTGGATATGGCCCACCGCCTGAATCTGCCCATCATCGCCGAAGGCGTGGAAACGCCGGAGCAGGTCTCCATGCTGCAGGCCGCCGACTGCCTGTATACGCAGGGCTATTATTTCTACAAGCCCATGCCGGTGGAGAACGCCGAGGCCCTGCTGGCCCAGCCCAACAGCGAGGATTACTGGGATATGCGCCGCGACCTGATGCGCCGTGATCGCCGGGTCCCCATCTCCAACAGCGAGCAGACCGCACTGGCGCTGCAGGCCTACCAGATCTTTGCGGACAATGTGCTGGAGCTTTCTCTGCTGAACCTTTCCACCGGCGAATACCGGGTCATCAAGCGGGACCCGCGCCTGCCCGGTGCGGGTTCGGACACTGAGGAGGACTTTGCCGCTTACTGTGAGCGCATGGTGACGAATAAGGTGATCCACCCGGACGACGCGGAGATGTTCACCGACCAGACCGATCTGGAGACCCTGCGCTCCGCTGTTTTCAGCACCCAGCAGCCGGAGGCCTACCGCTTCCGCAAAAACGTGTCCGGTCAGTTCGTGTGGATCACCATGGAATTTCTGCCCTGCCGCAACTGCTGCGCCCAGAACCCCTGGGCCACCGTGGTGGTGCGTGAGGATGCACAGGCCGACCATCTCAGCGAGGAGCTGGACTTCTCCTACAGCCACGACACCCTGACCGGCCTTGCCAACCGCAGCAAGTATGAGAGCGACCTGCGGGAGCTGCAATATTCGGATTACGATTCCATGGTGTGCACCTACATCGACGTGGTGGGCCTGCATGAGGTGAACGATCACCTGGGCCACCGCAGCGGCGACAACCTGCTGTGCACCATTGCCAACGCCGCCCGCAAGTTCTTTGTGAGCAGCCGCATCTACCGTGTGGGCGGTGACGAATTCGTCGTGCTCACCCCCAACCTGCCGCCCTACGACGTATGGACCGCCTCCGACCGGATGCGCGTGTTCCTGCGGGAGAAGGACTGCGAGATCTCGGTGGGCATCCAGAACACCAACAATCTGCGCAAGCTGGAAGCGGCCGTGAACAAGGCCGAGCAGGCCATGCAGCAGGACAAGCTGGCTTACTACGGCCGCAACGGGCAGGAGCGTCAGCTCAAGGGCCTGAACGAAAAGCTGGAGCGCACCCTGACCCAGAAGCGGGACGCCGAGCACTTCCTGCGGGTGCTGGCCCCCAAGTACCGCAGCGTGTATGTGGTGAACCTGCAGGAGGACAGCGCGCGGCCCATCATCATTCCGGACTTCTTCCAGAAGATCCTGGACACCTCCGGCGGCTCCTTCCGTGCCGTCATCACCGCTTACCGCGACCAGTATGTGGTGCCGGAATCCCACGACGCCTTCAACCGCGTGCTGGATTACAGCTTTGTGCGCAGCAAGGTGCTGAGCGGCGAGATCGTGGAGGTGCACTACACCAGAACAGACGGTGCACCCTACACCCTCAAGATCACCCCGTATTCCTCCAGCGGCTCTCACATCCACGAGACCATCTGGATCTTTGCAGATGATACAGCAACGCTTACCCCCCCCCCAACGCAAATCAAAAAACAATCGTAACAGCGTAAAATAGCAAAAGAGCACCGTTCCGGCCGGAACGGTGCTCTTTTGCTGTTTTCGGTTCAATTTATGCCCAGAGGTTTTCCGGGTACTGGCCCTCGGCGGTCTTGCGGGCAATGGCCTCCACCACCAGCGGCTTATCCTGGCGGTAGGTCACGCCGTACCACTTGTCGGTGCTGCGCAGCACCTGGATCTTTGCCTTGCCTTCCTCGATCAGTTCGGTGACCACCAGCGGCAGGAAATACTCACACTTGAGCGGGTTGGTCGGCAGATTTGCGTCCAGCCATGCGGCAAAGCGGTTCTCGGCCTCGTTCAGGAAGCTCTTGCCAAAGCCCCACAGATTCATGCTGACAGGGGTATCACCCGGCAGGTCGGTCCAGCTTGCGCCGCCGTCCTCGGTGTAGTGCACGCCGTCTGCATAGGGTTCGATGCGGGTGCGCTCGGTCACGCTGTGCAGGGTGCCGTCCGGGTTGGTCACGCACACGCCGCGGGCCACGCTGCCGTTCTCCGACACCGTGTTGCGGAGCAGGTAGCTCACCATGCAGTAGTCGTAATAGCTGCCGTCCTCGTGGGTGGACAGGTAATCGTACATCACCCGGAACGCCTCGGGGCCGTAGTAGTCATCGGCATTGATCACCGCAAAGGGGCCGTCAATGAGGTCCTTGGCGGCCAGCACGGCGTGGCAGGTGCCCCAGGGCTTGACCCGGCCTTCCGGCACGGTGTAGCCTGCGGGCAGCTCTTCCAGCTGCTGGAAAGCGTATTTCACGTTCATGGCCTTGGCCACACGGTCGCCGATGGCGGCCTTGAAGGCATCCTCGATCTCGTGCTTGATCACAAAGATCACCGTCTCAAAGCCGGCCCGGCGTGCATCGTAAAGGGAATAATCCACGATGACCTGGCCGTTGGGGCCCACGGGGTCGATCTGCTTCATACCGCCGTAACGGCTGCCTGCCGCCATCACGACCAATACCGGTTTGTTCATAACAAGTTCCTCCTCTGTTTCGCAAGCACCGCCTGCGCGGTGGGAATTTCACGCTTTTATTATACTCCCTTTGCACTTCCGGAGCAAGTGCAAAGAGGCCGCCGCAGGCCGTTCTGCGGGGCCGCGCACAGTTTCGCAAGCGTAAATTTCCAAAATATGCAATTTATTCTTGTCAAAGTCTTGTTTTTAGTTCTACTTTCGTGTATACTTGCTTCATTAAGTGCAAGTTTTACCTGTCAATTTTCAGTTTTGCTTGTCAAGAAACACTTTCCGATCATCAAGAAAGAGGGATATTCTCATGAACGAAGCCGTCACCAAGCGTTTCCTGCTCTACTTCCGCCTGATGCTGCTGGTCTGGATCCTCATCGTCAACGCCATCCTGCATGTGGTAGGCTTTGCGTACAGCTGGCTCATCTTCCTCAGCAACATCATGCTGTTCACCATGGAGGGCGACATCAAGGACCGCTTCGTCTCGGTGGAGCTGGGCGGTCTGGTGGGCATGGTGTTCACCGTGATCGCCCTGCTGGCCATCACCTTCCTCACCCCGGTGCTGGGCAGCTTTTTCGGCTTCCTCATCCCGCTGGCCGTCGTGCTGTTCGTGCTGATCATCCTGCACCCCTACGCCCCCAAGGTGCTCAACAATGTGGGCTTTGCCTACCTCACGGTGGCCTGCATCGACGCCGAGACCTTCGCGGCCAACCTGCCGCTGTTCTTTGCCACCTACATCCTCGGCTCGCTGGCCTTCAACGGCGT
>OGOW01002696.1_pt1 | contig 13739 bp, 6 predicted proteins | sample 1552781 | NCBI WGS metagenome assembly OGOW01 (sample SAMEA2580145, study PRJEB22360) | human gut metagenome | biome: human gut; feature: human-associated habitat; material: faeces | place: Denmark | collected 2008/2010
CATCGGAACTGGGTATATATTCCAATGCACGGATATCGATTCCATCTATAGTGAATCCGTTTGTGTAAAGTACATGAAGACACCATGAGGCCTGATTTATCATTTTTAAACCGGAAATCTTACCTCCCGGGCAATCTGTGAAACATACCAGTCTGGGGCGTCCGGAGTTTCCGAATGGAATTTTTTTCCATTCTACTCCTTTACCATCAATAACTCCTTCACCATAAACTTTAACTCCGTCTGAATGGTCGAAATTCAAGAAAGCACATCGCCACCTTTTTTCTATGCCTTCAAAACGGGTAGGGATGACAGGAAATTCATTGGGGTCGACAGTGCTGATTAGTTTGGCGTTTTTTTCTATACGTAAATCTACACCACGTGGGAAGAATAGAGCGCCGCTTAGATACTCCCCGGCAGGAATAACTATTGTTCCGCCTCCATTGTGAGCTGCTTCATTAATGATACGTTGTAAAGTGGCTGTTTCCGAATAGCCATTTCCTTTTACGCCATATTCTTTAATGTTATATTCTCTGTTATTTTTTCCGATAGATATGAGCTTGCTTTCCCATGCTTCCAGTTTAATGGTCAGACGGGTGCGATTATTGACAATTGTTGCATTTATCGGTTGGAGTGTGCCATCTGTTGCATTCCATTCTTTTACAACTCCTACTTTATCAAAGTCTGCTGTAAATTCTGTAGCTTTATTCCCTTCATTGAATATGAAGTAGAGGTCGCCATCGGGCATTACTCTGCGTGTGTAGCGGATAGAATCATTGTCAGGTGAAATGATTTTCATTTCTGGTTCCGGAAGGGAAGAGCTTACATGTGCTGTCCATCTGGTGGATGGCTCAATCCTGCTGTTGGTTAAATCTGATAGGGAACCAGGAGCAGTGAAATTTTTGTCAATGAAAGAAGCGGGCTTCTTTCCCCAAAACAGGACTTTTCCTCCACGTGAGGAAAATGTTTCTATTACTTTCCAGGCAGATACGGAAATAACATCTGATGATGGGATAATCAATGTTTCATATCTTTGGCTGCTTTTATTTTCCAGATAGCCGGGACCTATGGTCAGTGCTTCCGTAAAAGCATCATCGTTTATGTAGTCAAAATCTCGTTGATGAGTTAACAGCTGTTGGGTAAGAGTGACGATATCCTTATAAACTTCATTGTTACCCAGCCACATAGTAGATGTGGGGTAATACATGGCAATCCGTGCTCCCGGCTTCCCTTGGCTCATCAGGTAAGTAGTGCGATTTGTATATTCATTCAGGCCTTTCATACCAGGATCACTCATCCAATTGCGATGTTTGGATCCTGCCAGCCAGAACATGAATTCAAAGAAGTTAATCCCTCGGGCAATCTGATGATCTACAACAAATTTGGCTTGGGGAATGGTAGGAGAGATGTGGTAAGCTGCAAAACTTTCGCTGAATGCTCTAGGTTTTCCATAAACATGAGCTACAGATGAGGCTAGTTTGGGGAAATCATTAAGGGTACTGGGCCATATTTGGTTCCAGATTGCATCTACTCCGGGTATTTGAACTTTACTTAAGGCTCGAAAATAGTCTCCTTCAGCTTTTACACATGCGGGCATTTCATGTTCTTTGTTAAGATGGGTAATATGGGCTACTCCATTGGCTGCACACCAATCGGCTTGTAATTTGAAAAAGTGGGTGGCAAACAAGCTGGACCAGACATCCCAATAATCGGCTTTTACTCTTTGTTCCTGTATGGTAGGCGAAGCGGTAAAAAAGGAGGCTAGATAGGGAGTCGGATCGTACCCTTTTGTATCTTTGAATGTTTGGACAATGGAAGGAGTCCAAGGTAAATGTGCATAATCGGGTTCATCTCCCCGGAAACCAAGTACGGTGGTACCCAGCTCTTTACCAAGATATTTTTTATACTGTTTGTGTGTCCAATCAATGAATTGTTGTACGGCAACAGGGTTCAGATAATCACACAGAGAATTAGTGGCATCTTTACCGCCATTGGGATTATTAACGGCTCGGGTTACAGCCGTCCGAAAGTCGCTTTTGACTAATAGGATCTTCCAGTCATCCAGCCCGGCGTTGAAACTTATTTTTCCATTATTAATTTCTACAGTTCTGTTAGGAGCGCCGGATGTACTGACGGCTACCGCACTGATGATTTCCGGTGCTATTTTATGGTTTGTCATTACTTCTCCCCGTTTTATCTGTATGGTATCACCTATCACAAGAGCTTGCATTCTCAAATCGGGACGTTCCTGTGAGAATTTTCCTCCTGCAAATCCGCTGGGATATTTTCCTTCATCAATAATCCAGACTTTCATGTCTCGTTTTTTGGCTTCAACTACTCCGGTGCGAATTGCTTTAAACCATTCTTCGGAAAGATATTTGAAAGGTAGTTTGTAACCTGCTTCAAATATTACGGCACGGAATCCTTTCTTTTTGATAGAATCCAAGTCATTGCAAATAGTCTTTTTATCCATTTTCCCTTCCCAACCCCATATTACATGGTTGGCAAATTCCACAGGAGGTTCTGCAAATTGTTGTTCTAGACGGGAAAGGGGTGTTTCATGAATGCCTTGCCAGGATTTTATTTCATTTTTTGAAAATAAGAAGTTGAAATAAAAAAGGGAAGCAATAAATAATAGTATCTTTTGCATGATGTTTATGATTAGAGTTGAGTTTTATATGCATAAGGGCGCATCAAAGCGCCCCTACAACAAAAGGATATCCGTTACAGTTTTTAGAGGAATCCTTCATGCTAATCTTAATATTATTCTCCTAAATAATAGGAGGGGACAGGAGCTTGTGGGTATCCCATGGAACGATGAGCTACATAGCTTCTATATATTCCGTCCTGCATCAATGTGGTACGACGGTCTTTTGCCGGAAGATTGGTTGTGTAGATACGTATTTCACCGGGTAATGCGGTTATTATTTCTTCACGCCAGTCTCCATATAAATCTGCAATCATTAAGATATCACCTTCAATATCTTGTGTTAGTGTTTCTCCTTTCCATTTTACAATACTTAGTGAACGACCGTTTGAAGAGGAACTTGCCCCCCATCGGTTATCATCTCCTTTAAATGTTTCACGCAATAAGTCACCGTCCCACCAGGCCCAATTACGGCAGGAGGGCACTTCCTCATTTTTACCTAAGGGTTTACCGTCAGCCGAAAGTAGATATTTGTCTGTGCTGCCTCCTTTACGGTCTTCGCTGGCAAAACATTCCAGACCTTTATGGACCGGATCAAAATCAGCAACCATCCCATCGCCTACATGGAATGTCTTATGACCGATATTCCATACCGGTTGTCCTGTTCTGGCATCCACAACACAAACGCCACGTCCGTTCTCGTGCCAAGGTTCCAGACAAAGGAACACTTCCATACCCGGACGATCCGGGTCGATATCAGTCAGATAGATTTTATCAGGGTGTCCTAATCCGGTAGACCATAGTAAAGTCCCGTTATCATCAAGCATGCATGAGCCTAATAGAATTTCATCTTTTCCATCTCCATCCACATCACCACATACCATATTATGGGAACCCATGCTTCTTACTACGGGATTTTCTTCATCACCGTCCCATCGCCATGCACGTTCCAGTTTGTTATCTTTCAGTTGCCATGCATCTACAGTCATCAGTTTGTAAGTGCCACGACATGCCAATATATAAGGAGTCTTGCCGTCCAGATAGGCCATTCCTATTTGGTTACGGTTTTGCCGGACCAGATTTCCATACCTGCCATTCCGTTCAGGCCAGTCCACGCGGGCAATTTCTTTTCCGGTCATTCCATCCCATACACTTAGATATTCTTCACCGGAGTCTACCCGTCCTTTTTCATTTCGTTTGGTCGTTTCCGGAGCTGTTTTTAAGGCAATTTCTGCTTTGCCATCTCCATTGAAGTCGTATGCGATGAAAGGGGAGTACCAAACACCGGGCTCAATACCTTGTCCTAAATCTTTAGACCATAAAAAAGTGCCGTCACTTAAATAAGCCTCAATTTGGTAAGTTGAACCATCCAGAGTACCGGGCATTCCGGGATCCACATTTTTTTCTGGGGTACGAATGATATAATCGTAAATACCATCCCCGTTCAAATCAGCAACGGCTATTTTGCCTGCTTTTATATTACGGTTCAATTTAATGGATTGATAGTTTTTCAATAAAGAACAGTCCACATCCAATTTGGAAGATGTGTTAATCACTTTTTTCTTTTTATCTAATGCACAGATCCAATAGGTTGCTTTTCCGGCAACGGGAGTTTGGTCAACAAAGTCACAGGTGTTTTTAATTGGATTTTTTGATAGGCGCTGTGTCTTGCCGTTTGCAGAACGGTAGAGGTGGAAGGGAGTGTCTGTTTTATCTTGTTCCAATAGCCTCCAACTGAGGTAGATACCTTTCCCGTCTACAGATGGGGTGGCCGTTAACCCTCTGTCTAAGTTCTCTTTTACTCTTTCTGTTGCAAAACCTTTGATTTTCGGTTTGGGCTCATGGCGTGGTTCTAGTATTTCATAATAATATGTACGTTCACGCGAGTCCTGAGCTGTCATGTTTATTGATATGCTAAGCAACAGCAGTACCGAGCATAATCCTATAAGTAGGTTCTTGTTTTTCATCATTGATTTATATATTAATTATTTGTTTTTAAAATATTTGTCAGCAAAACGAAGAAATTGTTCCCAATCGTATGGAAGAATAGCGTGAGGCCCTTTGCGATTGTGGTATGCGATAGAGCCATTCATGTAAGGTGTATCCACAGGAGGCATTTCTTCACAACCTATTCCGTTTAAGCCATAGAGGGCATATACAGGTTCAGCTCCTTTACCTCCTAGAAATTCACCTTTTTGGTCGGACCAGTTGTCTTCTTCTGCACTGGCGATATATATAGGTCTTGGAGCAATCAGGGCAACGAGTTCGTGCTGGTCGAAAGGCAAGTATTTTTCCCGGTCGTTAAATTGTTTATAATTACCGCAGAACCAATGAGGAAAACGTACATTCATGGCTTCTACAGTCTCACCAAAACAACGACGTGAGATGGCAACTCCACAACATCCTGAATTCCCGGATATGACTAAAGCAAAACGCGGATCGGAGGCTCCGGCCCAGACAGCGGTTTTGCCAAGACGAGAATGACCTATCACGGCGATTTTTTTGGCATCCACTTTTTTGTCTGTTTCCAGATAATCCATGGCACGGCTCATGCCCCATGCCCAAGCTGCAATGGAACCCCATTGATCCGGATCTGGGAAATTCTGCCCTTTCTCATAATAATAAGGATGCACACCATTTTGGAAGTCATCGTCAAAATCGGGATCCACATCATTATAACAGAAAGTGGCCAGACCATATCCGTGTTCCAAAATTTTATCAAGCTGCCAGGATTTGTCCATTGATCCCCTGAAAGATCTTTTCTTCATTTTTTCATCTGTTATTTCGGGGACAGATAAATCGGGATCATCATATATCGTGTAATTGGGCATGAAGCTGATACCTAGAAAAACCGGAATTTTTCCTGATACATGATTAGGAAGATACAGTTGCAAGTCAATGTGGGGACCCTGTGGATCGTCTGTTAATTGGATGGTTATTTCTTTCCGGGTGGCACATCCGTTCAGAGCTTTTTCATTGATCCGACTGACTGTACAAGGCAGTTTGTGTTTTAATACAGGTGCTTTGCCAAACATGTAAGTCGTGAACAGGTTTAAAATTTCGGGGCGGCGTTTTTGCTCCCATTGTTCCTTGGTCTGAACCATTTCTCCGTCGTGACACATTAATACGGAAGGTAAGGTATATTGCGGAACCTTACTTTCATCATAATTAGCTAATTTGGCATAGTCTTTTCTAGGAGACTTCCCATTTTGGGCGTCAGTATAAGTTATACTCAAGAGGAGCATAATCCATATCATTATGTTTTTCATAAGATCCAGTTTTTATAGAAGTTTGATAACGATTTCTTATAATTAAATTTGTTTTACACCTTTCGGAAGTTTCACTTTGGTTGCGATTTTACCATCGGCTTTCTTCTCGTGGCTGACTTCTATCACGCCCCAAGGGGTGGGATAAGTGCCTTTAGCCCATTCTAATTTACCTAGGTGTGGCTCAATACTGATCTGCTTGCGTTCCACGTTCACGATTTTTATACCTAATACATGATCTGACAGCCATGTGGTAGGTCCTGAGGACCACCCGTGGCAAAGGCTGTGACGGAATCCGGGATAGCAATAGGCGCCGAAATCGCCATGTATGTCTTTTTTTCCGGCTGGAACAGGTTCGTCTATAGGAGCGGCATTAGGAATCCAGTCCAGATTGAAATCTTCCCAAAACGTGGTTGCTCCCAAATCCAGCATGGCCCCCCAGAAAGTGTTAATGATATCTATTGCTTTCTCATACTCACCTGCTTTGGCTAATGTTTCCAGCATATAATACCCGTAAAAAGTGGAAAAACCTTTTCCACCACCTACAGAGACAACTTCATCGCAAGCCTGTTGGGGATCCATCAATCCAGCGATGGCCATTAATGAAGCTGCCTGTTTCAGATTGTTGTGAGGTAATATCTTTTTTTTCATCCGGTTGATAATGTCCAGACATAATTGAGCATCAGAAGTGTTACCAAGTTTTAAAGACAATTGATGTGCATCTTGCATAGCCCATACGATCAGTGCGCGATAGCCTGCCTCAACTCCGGCTTTATTTCCGCTGGATGGCCAGTCCAAAAAGCGGGCAGGTGCTAACGTTTCATTTCCCGCATCATCCACTTTCTCATTTATCAGATGGATTAATCCGCTGATATAGTCGGAATGTTTCTTTAAAAAATCAATATCACCAGTCTGGTGATACCATTCATATTGGTTGATCAGATACCATAGGCTGTATGCACTCATGCCATTCATCCAATTGGGTAACGGAAATTGTTTGCAGGCCAGGTCCAGACTGTTGGGAATTACCTCATTGTATCCGAAAACACGGCTGACAGCCATTAATTCAGGATGCATATCGCCCAGCCAGACTACCCGGTCACGTTTGATGCCATCCCATAAAAACTCCTGCATATTCAAGTGGACAGTATAGGCTCCGGTAATCCATATTTTGTTTAAACGTTGGTCGTTGCATTCAAAAGATCCCAGATAAGGAATATCACGGTAGCGCAGGATAGCTGAAATTTCTTTTAAAGAGATAGTGGCGTTGTTTTGCAGCAAGTCGAGGCGGACAAAGCGGAAACCGGTATTACCTATTTCAATCATGCCGTCACGGGGAATTTCCATGATGATATCACGTTTGGCATGATCGTCTGTTGAAAATCCCACTTTCCATTCGGAATTTGAAGTGGTACTGTTGGCTTCTCCAACAGATTCTCCGAAACGTATTCTTACCAAAGAAGGCTCCCTACGGTTGGAACTGCCCATGACGAGCTTTAATCCTCCATGCAGTTCACTGCCGAAATCCAGTAATAAGGATGCCTTCTCTGTTTCAGTAGAGGTCATTATGCAACATTTTTTTCTGTTCATTTCCGATTGGCCGTTTCCACGCTCTAACAAATAGTGTTCGTTTTTTATTAGATTATTCTTACATCCTGCATATTTGGTAACAATACGTTTGGGGGTGATGTAAGCGCGGTCCATGATATCTTTGGTCATTCTTTGTGAGGCATCGCTTTGTAGGGTGGGAGGGATACCTGCATATAGAAGTGCGGGTAACAGAGCGAATGCAATTATGCTTTTTCTGATTGCTGGTAATAGTTCCATAGTATCTTTGATTTTTGATTTATGCAAATATAGACGAAGAAGGTGTCTTACCTATGGAATTTTATTCATTTACATGGAATATTGTTCATCTTCTTTCTGTTCTTTTTTCATATACGGATAACAATCTTTATTCGTCGTGTTGGATTTGTATTGGATTTTAGTTATTGATTGGGGGGGGACTGACAGATAGATTCTTTATATGAAAAGAAATGAGTAAATGAACTGTACAGAACTTGTTGATATCACTTTTCTTTTATAATCCATATTCCTTCAAAAAAAGGAGCCTCACCTCGTAGCTTTCCTTCTTCTGTTTTATATAGCCGTGCGCTTACTATATCGTTGATTTGTATTATATAAATATCTCCTTTTTTTGTGTAGTGGCTTGTTAGAACCAATGGTCCTGGTGCGACAAATCGGCATAGCGTGTCGTTCAGGAAATCTATGTAATCTATTTGTGGATTGCCATCTACAAGTTCATAGCGTATAGTTTTTTGTTGTTTGCATCCCGCTATTAACAAGAATAGTGTAGTGAAGCATATAAACCGACCGATTTTTTTCATTATAAAATAAGTATTTATGGTGTGGAAAATAGGGGAGTGCTGAATTCGGCACTCCCCTTTATTAATTATTGACTGCAAAAATCTAGTCTGTTAATAGCCAGGATTTTGCATTGCGGCTTTTTCTTCATCACTTAAATTCGTACCGTCTTCATGTTGAAGTTGGTCTAAGAATGTTTGTGGAATAGGACGAAGCAAATGTTTGTCTGCTATATTGGCAGCTGCTTCCGGATTGAATAATTTAGCACGTTGAACCAAAGTCTTGGTACGGCTCAATTCTTCCCATCGGTTCCATTCACCTAAGCATTCACGGGTACGTTCGTTTAAAATGAAATTGATCAAACGGTCTTTGTCCCCATTTACGCCCATAGCTGATAGAATAGCTTCATCCTCGGCTGGTAATGATGAATAACTTGAAATTTGCAGACTGGAAGCATCTGTTGTGCGTTCTATACCAGTTGAAAGATAGTAAGTGTTCTTTTGAAGGAAAGAAGCCTTGAATGCCTCTGTGTTATTGATCTTGGTACCATTGGCATCTTTGCATTTGCCTAAAGTGCTTAGTGCGGTTGAATTATCTTCGTCACCGCCTGCGCTTTTCAAGAAAGCCATAGAACCATCGGTGTAGTATTCGCGGTCTTCACCATTTTTCCATTCGGCACGTGCACGGAGCTGGTTGATGGTAGAGATAGCATCCTGGAAGTTACCGGAACGTACTTGAGCTTCCGCTTTTATCAGATAAGTTTCGCCTGTACGGGCCATAATGACATCACGATGTGCGTCACCTTTCTCTGCTGTACGCGATCCGTCGTCAGTCTTATTGATACCACAGAATACATTGGACTGTGCTGGATTTCCGCTAACACCATAGGTGTTCAATACATATTGACCACCGGCATATATAGGGAATACATTCGGCACCCATTTATTTGTTTCGGGGTTTACAAAGGAGTGGGCTATACCACCACGACCTACTGTTCCATAATCGGAGTTTGTGGCGTCTTTAAAACGGTTGTCACTTTTTTTATTAAGAATAAAGATGATGCCTTGGTCGCCTAGTGTTGGAACCTGATCGGCTGTAATACCGTTTGTAGCCACTACATCATCTGCTTTCGATGCAATATTATTCAATCCGTAGACAGTTTTGAATGTTTTCCACATACGTGAGTCATTCACATTGTCGAAGATAGCATAAGCGTATTCTGTAGGGCGGCAACGTTGGAAGTCCATACCACCGATATATTGACCACGTTGTGTCCAACCACCGGAGAAGTTGGAGAATTGTGGGTTGAAGTAATTATAAGTACGGTTTCCGAAACGTCCGGTTGCCGAAGAAGTGTGTTGGCATGACATTAATATTTCATTAGATTCTTCGGCTTTGCAGTCTATACCAGTCCATTTGGCGTAAAGGTTATTATAATCACTTTCTAACGGACATTTTGAGATGACTTCATCACATAATGTAATCGCTTTTTTCAAATCAGCATCAGCAGGATAACTTGAGTTCCAGTCGCTGCAACGTTCAGACTGACGGTACAGCAAAGCTTTTGCCAGGAAGTGTGCTGCTGTGTATTTAGTCCATGTACCTGTACCACGCCATCTATCTGTAGGCAGTTTGTCGTAAGCGTTCTGCAAGTCATCAATCACTTGGTTTAATGTTTCTTCTGCAGAAGCGCGAGTAAAGGTTCTGACCACACCTTCAGTAACTTGGGTTTGCAGAACCACACCACCATATTGTGCGAAAAGACGATAGTAGTTATATCCACGTAGGAAATAAGCTTCCCCTAGGCATTTTTCACGGACTTCCGCATCAGTAACATAGTCAGCTGATGCGATAACTTGATTTGCAGAGGCGATGCCGTAATACATCTGATCCCAAAGAGCCGATACACCCGGACAGTTGTTGTTGGCGGCATCGTTCGCCGTTGTACAGTCCAACGGGTTCAGACGGCTGTCATAAGTGTTCCATGGTTCTGCAGTCAGGTCAGAGCCGTTTGTAAATTCATCGGTGCCGTAAAGGGTAATACCATACGCCCATTCATAACCGAAATGCCAACGGATGTTACCGTACAGTGCGGTAGCCAGATCTTGAATGCCCTGTGACGTTTTGAAATAGTCAGTGGTATAGGATGACTTGTTTTTTTCATCTAGGAAACTATCGCTACAAGAACTGAAACTAGCAGTCATTGCGACAGACAGGGCGGCTGTGAATAATGTATATTTTAAATTTTTCATTTTAAAAACAGTTTAATGTGTTATTATCAAATTAGAAACCAACTTGTAAACCGAAAGTAAAGCCTCTATTGTAATAAGTAGTGCCTAAGTCCAAATCCATAAAATCTACTGAAGAATAGAGGTTGCCTATATTCTTAGCTTGTGCATATAATTTAAGAGAACTGATTCCGATGTTCTTTAATGCTTTGGAATTAAAGTTATAACCCAGAGAAATGTTACGGATCTTGATGAATGAAGCGTCTTTAAAGCCTAGCAGACTTGAATAAGCATCACCACCCGCTGTACTGTAAATTGGTTTTTGATAATCAGCACCAGTATTGTCTGGAGTCCAATAGTTTATTTCACGTTGGTTATACATACCGTTTTGGCCTTCACCACCCGTATCAACTATATAACCAAATCGTCCGTTCAGCTCGATACCTAGTTCAAGACCTTTATAGTTGAATGTATTGCTCCATCCCAGCACCCATTTAGGATTTTTATTGCCAAGAATAATACGGTCATTACTGTCAATAATATAGTTGCCATCCTGATCAACAGGTTTCACCATGCCTGCTTCAAATTTATGTCCATTAGCATTAAATTTAGCCATCTCTGCCGCATCGCTTTCCTGCCACAGACCATCGTTGGCAATACCATAGTAAACATTGATTGACTCACCAATGAACCAGGCATTGGAAATGTCATCCTGCTTACCGTTAGCAAGTTCTAAGATTTCATCTTTTTGATAGGCTGCATTGATAGTGGAACTCCATTCAAAGTCTTTAGTTTGTATGGGAACCAGGTTCAAAGATAAGTCAACACCGAAGTTTTTTGTTTTACCTACATTGGCATAAGTAGAATTAAAGCCAGTTAAGGTTGGAATAGTCATGCTTAATAATAAGTCATTGGTGTTAGAGTGATAAATATCCATTGAACCGCTGATACGTCCATTCAAGAAACTGAAATCTATACCATAGTTATATTGTGTTGTCTTTTCCCAACCTAAATTTTTATTTGCCATTTTTACTTGAGAAGAAGTGTAATAAGGTTCATTAGTAGCATAAGCAGGGGTCAGAGTAGAGCCAAAAGGTACATAGAATGACTGGATGTTACCTAATGTAGAATATGCACTTACAGCTGAGTTACCAGTTGTTCCCAAACCGAAACGAAGTTTTAACTGGTTTATCCAAGAAATATCTTTCATGAAGTCTTCTTGGTCAATGCGCCAGCCCAAGGCGGCAGAAGGGAAGAAACTCCATTTGTGCCCGTCTGCTAATACGGAAGAACCGTCATAACGTCCGGATACAGTCAATAAATAACGGTCGTTGTATGCGTAGTTTACACGTGCCATGTACGATGCCAACTGATTCTCAGACATACCAGTACTCATACCAGCACCATAAGTTGCTGCATCAGTAATATCTACACTGCCCATGTTGTACCATTCAAAATTTTCATTAGGGATGGCGTTAGCACTTTCGGAACCACTTTCTTTATTATATTTGGAAGCTGATTGCAATAAGGTTACGCCTAAGTTATGTTTGCCGAATGTCTTGTTATAGTTGATCTGATTATCCAGTGTCCATGACAAGTAACGATCTGTTGCATATTTAGCATAGTTTTTTGAGCCCATTTTCACGGCAGAGTCTTTGCTGATAAAAATACCTTGACGATAGTGGCGGAAATCAGGACCGAAAGAGATTTTATAGCTTAGTCCCTCTAGAGGTGCCCATATTTTCCCAAAATCAAATTGTCCGTAAAAGCTGCCTAGTGCACGGAAAGTTTGGCGGTTATCGGTTGACTTATTCCATTCGTCAATTACAGTATAAACATTGGTGGTGGAGCCACAGGGGTTGGTAATGATATTTCCTTCTTCATCATAAGGAACACCAAAGCGTGGAATAGCTTTTGCCGCGCTATATATATCAACAGGGCCCGAGCCTGAAGATTGTCCGGTACGGGAATAACCATAGTCTTGAACCGCCCATGAACCGTTGATAGATCCGCCCATTTTAAACCAAGGTTTTACTTGTAAATCGACAGACATTGAAAAATTATAACGTTCATATTCCTGTCCTTTCTGAGTTCCTTGATTATTCAGGTAACCAACAGAGAAGAAAGCTTGCGCAGTTTCGTTACCGCCACTACCACTGATGGTGTGTTCATGAGTGATACCTGTTTGGGTCACTATGTCTGCCCAGTCGGTATCTGTTACTTTACTTCCATCCCAAGTACCGTTACTCCAACCTTTATTTACATTTGCCAAAGCTGCGGGATCACCTGATGCTGCGAAATAAATTTGGTCTTTATCGTAGTTAGGTTGGTCACCGCGAGGATTGTTTACCGGATCTGAGTTATAATAAGCCCAACGGCGCCAGGTAATATAATCGCTTGCACTCATGGCAGGTGATTTGTCTTTTAGGTTTTCTAATGTGACAGAACCTGAGTAGTTTAAAGCGAGTCTACCCGCTTTACCGCGTTTGGTAGTTATCAATATGACACCATTGGCACCACGAGAACCGTAAATAGCTGTAGAAGAGGCATCCTTTAAGATATCAATGGATTCTATGTCACGCGGATTGATCGTTTCAATTCCTCCAGCACTCAAAGGAACTCCATCTACTACATACAGAGGGTCTGATGATGCGCTGATAGATCGGTTACCACGAATACGGATTGATCCTACAGTACCCGGACGTTCACTTGAGGTGATATCTACACCGGCAGCTTTGCCTTGTAAGGCTTCAAAAGCATTGTTCACAGGTCTTGTATTCAATTCTTCAGAACCAACACGTGCCATAGCACCAGTCACATCACTTTTTTTCTGAACACCATAACCTACTACCACAACCTCATCCAGTGTTTCAGTATCCTCCTCCAAGATTACCTTAACGGTAGATTGTCCTTTCACCTGGATATCTACGGTCTTGTATCCCACGAAACTTACTTGGATAGTTCCATTATCAGGAACATTTTGAAGTGTGAACTTACCATCAAAGTCAGTAATTGTACCATTGGTAGTACCTTTCACCACCACACTGGCACCGATTACAGACTCACCTGTTTTGTCAAGGACAGTACCCAAAACGGTTTTGCTCTGTGCAAAGGCCCCTACAGCCAATACGGATAACAAAGCAACGAAGAACAGCCGCTGGAACTTCTCCAAACGACGTAACAGACTTGAATTCTTTCTGTCTTTCATACTTTAATTATTAAGTTAAACAAAAGTTA
>OGOW01002722.1_pt1 | contig 13592 bp, 6 predicted proteins | sample 1552781 | NCBI WGS metagenome assembly OGOW01 (sample SAMEA2580145, study PRJEB22360) | human gut metagenome | biome: human gut; feature: human-associated habitat; material: faeces | place: Denmark | collected 2008/2010
ATCCGGTCCCTGCAGACCGAGCTGGTAGAGCCAGCGGTATTTGGCGATCGTGTGTTTTAAAGGTGTGAACGGCATATCGTTGTATGCTTTCATGCCGAATATATAGTGCGTGGTAAAACCTGGCATATTGTTTTCATCCTTTCCAGAAGGACAGAGATTTGGAAATTTGTCCGCCTGTCCGATATGCTTATTGTAGCACTGCCGGTCTGGTTTGTCATGGGGTTTGCGGATGTTTACAGAAAGTGTAAGAAAACGTGGTTACTGGACACGTATGTGTGTACAGTAACAAAACGTGGATGGAAAGAGAGTTCTCGGAAGGCAATATCACGGCTTGGAGAATAAAATATCATAGTAAATCATAAGATTGGTTTGATAGAGTGAAAATAGATATAGAAAGGTGCTCGGATGGAAGCACTCAGAATCGTACAGAAAATGGTGTGGGGACCGTGGCTTCTGGGACTGTTTCTGGCGGTTGGAGTCCTCTGCATGGTGCGTCTGCGGGGATTTCCGATCCGTCATATCAGAGTCTGGTGGGGAGAGACGGTTGGGAGCGGCGGGAAAGGACAGCTTTTGACGACCTGCACCGCGCTGGCGGCGACGGTCGGAACAGGAAATATCGCCGGAGTCGCAGGAGCAATCGCAATCGGAGGGCCGGGCGCAGTGTTCTGGATGTGGATCTCAGCACTTCTTGGAATGTGTACAAAGTTTTCAGAAGTTACTCTTGCAGTTCATTTCCATGAGACGAATGCGGAAGGAGATCGTGTCGGTGGACCGATGTATTATATCAAAAATGGTCTGAAAAAGCATTGGCACTGGCTGGCTTATCTGTTCGCTGCATTCGGAGTTCTGACTGTATTTGGAACGGGAAATGCAACACAGGTGAATACAATTACAACAGCAATCGATTCTGCACTTTTTAATTATGGAATCATAGAAAAGGATTCTGTTGGAACATTAAATCTGATTATTGGAATTGTACTTGCTATTCTGATCGGCATGATCCTTCTTGGAGGAATTAAGAGAATTGGACAGGTTACAGAAAAGCTTGTTCCATTTATGGCAGCAATTTATGTGATTCTGGCACTTGGCGTTGTTGTTCTGAATTTCCAGAACATTCCGAGCGTATTTGGATCCATTTTCGAAGGCGCATTTTCACCGGCATCTGTGACCGGAGGCGCCGTGGGATCTTTCTTTATGAGTATGAAGAAAGGTGTTTCCAGAGGAATCTTCTCTAATGAGGCAGGACTTGGTACAGGTTCTATCGCGCATGCATGTGCAGATACGAAAAAGCCTGTAAAGCAGGGATTTTTCGGAATCTTCGAAGTATTTGTTGATACCATTGTAATCTGTACATTGACAGCACTCGTTATTCTGTGCAGCGGTGTTCCGGTTGGATATGGAGAGGCGGCAGGAGCAGAACTTACTATTCTTGGATTTACATCCACTTATGGAAACTGGGTATCTATCTTTACAGCGGTTGCAATGTGCTGCTTCGCATTTTCTACGATTATCGGATGGGGATTGTACGGAACGAGATGTGTGGAATTCCTTCTTGGTACAAAAGCGAATAAGCCATTCATGGTACTCTATGCACTCGTTGCAATTGTAGGTGCTACAATGGAACTTGGATTGATGTGGAATATTGCCGAGACATTCAATGGTCTGATGGCGATTCCAAACTTGATCGCAGTGTTCTTATTGTCAGGTGTAGTTGTAAAGCTTGTGAAAGAATACTTTGCGGGTGAAGGAAAAGAAAGTTAAAAACAGAATAAAGAATTCAAAGCTCTGATGATTTAAAAAATCATCAGGGCTTTTTTGAGTGCATAAATATACAAAGCGATTTATAAAAACACCATAGAAATTGTCACATATTAGTAAATAAAACAAAAGGTATAAGAAACGAAAAAGAAAATAATATAAAAATATACAAAAAGTGCAAGAAAAAATAAGGTGGAAATATACAGAATAACGGAAAAGTGAAAATTATCATATTTTATGTCCTATATTGTCCAAGATTTTATTCAGTGACTATGGTATGATTCTAGAACGACTAAATGTGAAAAAAATATGTTTGAAATGTGAAGAAAAAACGTATATTTTGTGAACTGCATAAATAAACAGTGGCAGCAATGCAAACAACAGAGGTTATAGGAGCTGTTGAAATATAAAAGAAGCGGAAGGAGGTTTATGCAGGCAGTAATGTCTGTGAAGTTGTGATTTGCAAACGAATGTGAACACAACGCAGGGACAGAAAGAAAACTGTTCACCTAAAAAACTAGGAGGCAAAAGAATGAGAAGAAGGTTAAAAAAACTTATCGGAATTACAACAGCTGCAGCAATGGCTGTTTCGTTAGTTCCGACAACCGTTTTTGCAGAGGAACCGGTGGCGGCTATCGCAGAAGAAACTGCAAAGAATGATAATCTTTTGAGAGTCTGGTATGATGAACCAGCGACAGATTGGCAGACGCAGTCATTGGCAATCGGAAATGGTTATATGGGAAGTCTTGTATTCGGCGGCATTAATAAAGACAAGATCCACATTAATGAAAAAACTGTTTGGGAAGGTGGACCGACAAGTTATAATGGCTATAGCTATGGTACAACAAACAGAACAGAGACAGATGCAGATCTTCAGAAGATCAAAGATGATTTGAATGCAATCCGCGAGAAATTGGATGATAAATCAGAGTATGTCTTTGGATTTAATGAAGATTCCTATGAGGCAAGCGGAACCAATACAAAAGGTGAGGCAATGGATTGGTTGAACAAGCTCATGGGAGATTTGGTAGGATACAGCGCACCGAAGGATTATGCAAACCTGTATATCTCCAATAATCAGGACTCTTCAAAAGTCTCCAATTATGTCAGAGATCTGGATATGCGTACAGCCTTGGCAACTGTAAACTATGATTATGAAGGTGTTCATTATACAAGAGAATACTTTGACAGTTACCCGGATAATGTAATGGCAGTACGTCTGAGCGCAGACCAGAAAGGAAAGATCAGCTTTGATACAAATCTTCAGAGTCTGATCGGAGGAAGAACTCATAAGAGTACAGTTGACGGTGATACGATCACAATGCGTGATGCATTAGGCGGAAACGGATTGAACATTGAAGCACAGTTGAAAGTTATCAATGAGGGAGGAAACCTTTCTTCAAATGCCAATGGTTCAAATCCATCCATCACAGTATCTGACGCAGATGCAGTTACATTGATCTTTGCATGTGGTACAGACTACAAGATGGAGCTTCCAAATTTCCGTGGAGAAGATCCACATGATGCAGTTACAGCAAGAATCAATGCAGCAGCGAAAAAAGGATACGAAGCACTGAAAGAAGACCATGTAGCAGATCATTCTGCATTGTTCTCCCGTATGGAATTAGGATTCAACGAAGAGGTTCCGACAATTCCTACAGATGAACTGATCAAGAAGTACCGTAACATGGTAGATAACAATGGCGGTGAAGTTCCGACAGAATCCGAGCAGAGAGCTCTGGAAGTAATCTGTTACCAGTTTGGACGTTATCTGACAATCGCCGGATCAAGAGAAGGAGCTCTTCCGACAAACCTTCAGGGTGTCTGGGGAGAAGGATACTTCCAGTGGGGTGGAGATTACCACTTCAATATCAATGTTCAGATGAACTACTGGCCGACACTGGCAAGTAACCTTGCAGAATGTCAGATAGCATACAATGATTACCTGAATGTTCTGAAAGAGGCCGGACGTTATGCGGCAGCAGCAGCTTTCGGTATTAAGAGTGATGAGGGAGAAGAAAACGGATGGCTCGTAGGATGTTTTAGTACACCATATATGTTCTCAGCACTTGGACAGAAAAACAACGCAGCCGGATGGAACCCAATCGGTTCTGCATGGGCACTTCTGAATGCATATGAGTACTATCTGTACACAGAAGACACAGATTACCTGAAAAACGAATTGTATCCATCTCTGAAAGAAGTTGCAAACTTCTGGAATGAGGCTCTTTACTGGAGTGAGTATCAGCAGCGTTACGTATCAGCACCTTCTTACTCACCGGAGAACGGACCGATCGTAAATGGTGCATCATATGACCAGCAGTTTATCTGGCAGCACTTTGAGAATACGATCCAGGCAGCAGAGACATTAGGTGTTGATGCAGATCTGGTTGCAGAGTGGAAAGAAAAACAGTCCAAACTGGATCCAGTCTTAGTTGGTGACGACGGACAGGTAAAAGAGTGGTATGAAGAAACACATTTCGGAAAAGCACAGGCAGGAGATCTTGGTGAGATTGATATCCCACAGTGGAGACAGAGCCTTGGCGCACAGAGTGGAGGAGTACAGCCACCGCACCGTCATCTGTCACATCTGATGGCATTATATCCATGTAATATGATCAGCAAAGACAATCCGGAATTCATGGATGCAGCAATCGTATCCCTGAACGAAAGAGGACTGGATGCAACAGGTTGGTCAAAAGCACACAAACTGAACCTTTGGGCACGTACAGGACACTCTGATGAGGCATTCCAGATCGTACAGTCCGCAGTTGGTGGTGGAAATTCTGGATTCCTGACAAATCTTCTTTCATCACATGGTGGTGGAGCAAACTACAAAGGATACCCAATCTTCCAGATTGATGGTAACTTCGGTTATACAGCAGGTGTAAATGAGATGCTTCTTCAGAGCCAGCTTGGTTATGTACAGTTCCTCCCGGCAGTTCCGGAGCAGTGGAATACAGGACATGTAGAAGGTATCGTTGCAAGAGGCAACTTTGAGATCGACATGAACTGGTCAGAAGGAAAAGCAGACCGTTTCGAGATCACATCAAGAAATGGAAACACATTTACAGGTGAATATGAGAATATCGCAGCTTATGCAGTAAAGAAATCTGATGGAACAAAAGTAGAGACAACAGCTATCACAGACAACAAGATTTCCTTCCCGACAGAGGCGGGAGAAACTTACACAATCGACTTCAACTCAACTCCTGAGAAACTTCAGGGCGTAATCAATCAGGCGAAAGATCTTCTGGATAAAATGGGAGGTAAAGTTCTTGATGTACAGAAAGCACATCTTGTGGAACTAATCCAGGCAGCAGAGAAGGTTGTAGAAGAAGAAAAATCAGATGAGTATTATGATAATACACAGATCCTTCTCAAAGCAATCAAGGTTGGAGAAGCAGCAATCGAATTAAGAGATTCCTGCAGTGAAGCAGAAGAAGTATATGAAGGAAGAGACGTAAACGAAGATTGGGCAAGCTATGTTAATACAGCAGCAGATCTGGATAACCAGTTAGATGCAGCAGTAGAACTTCTGAAGGATACAGAATGTACAGTTACTGAGCTGAATCTGATGAAGAAGAGCGTTGATGAAGCAAAAGATGCACTTCTTGGAATTTGGGATAAATTGACAGTAACAATTAAACCAACGGATAAGGAAATGCTCGGAGCAAACGACAAGATTGCGATTTCCAGCGAGTTTGATGATCTTCAGATCAGATATACGATCGATGGAAATGAGCCAACATGGTTCTCAGAGGAATATACAGAACCATTTGCAATGACAAGATCCAAAGAAACAGTAAAAGCAGCATTGTTCCTTGGAAGACGTCAGATGAGTGAAGTAGCTTCAGCGGAATATATCAGCAAGGAAGCATTAAATGTAGAAGACAGCATTGAAAAAACTTATACTTCAGTTACAGATAACGGAACATCCGGAGACAGTGAAGGTTTAGCAGGTGCGCTTGATGGAAAACATAATGGTACAGCTTGGCAGCTGCAGAATATCCCGGCAGAGCTTGAACTTCAGTTTGCAGAGCCTGTAGAAGTAAATGCGGCAGAAGTGGCATTAGACAATTACTATCCGGATTATATTGATATCAAAGATATGGATATCGAATACTGGGATGGAAACGAATGGGTTGCAGCAGTCAAAGGAGCATCTATCGGTGGACAGTCCAGAGTATTCTTATTCGATAGTTTTAAGTCTGATAAGGTTAAACTTAGAATTAATAAAGCATGGCTCTATGATTATTATCATAGCTTTGGTTGGTATACAAGCATTGATGCATTCCGTCTGTTCAATCTGAATGATGTAATAACAACAGACAAGAGTTCATTAGATATGGTAATCTCCGTAGCACAGAAAAATATAGATGACGGAGAAGTAGATGCAGCTATCGAGAGCGTAAGAGAAAGCTTTACAGCAGTATTTAACTATGCAAAAGATGTAAGTGCTAATGTTCAGTCAAGCCAGGCAGTAATCGACAATACAACAATCGCATTGATCGAAGAAATCCAGAAGCTTGGATTCAAGGCTGGAGATAAGACACAGCTTCAGAGTCATTACAATTTATACAGTGCATTAAATCTGGATCTGTACATTGATGGAGAAGAGAAAGATGCATTTGTGGAAGCACTTGAGAATGCGAAAGCAGTGATTGAAGATGGTGATGCAATGGAGGCAGATGTTGTAGCAGCAGACCAGAAACTTGTTGATGCAGCAGAAGCACTTGTTAAGAAGGGAGATAAGACATCTCTTCAGAAACTGGTAGATTCCACAGCTGATTATAAGAAAGAGAATTATCTCAGCGCAGGATGGAATACATTCGAAGTAGCACTTGATGCAGCGAAGAAAGTACTTGCAGATGAGTCTGCAACACAGGAAGACGTAGACAAGGCAAAAGAAGTTCTTACATCAGCAATGACAGCACTTCGTTACAAAGCAGACAAGTCCGTACTGGAAGAGATCATTGGAAAAGCAAAAGCAATGGATCTGACCGGATACAGCGCAGAAAATGTTGCACTGTTCAATGTGGCTCTTGCTAAAGCAGAAGCAGTTATGGCAAACGAGGAACTTTCTGTTTACGAACAGCCAATCGTTGACGCAGCAGTTCTTGATCTGCAGAACGCAATGAAAGCTCTGAATGATGAGAAAGATAATGCATCAAAACCATCCGACCCATCAAAACCGTCGAACCCATCAAAACCGGGAAGTGGAAATGGAAACGGTGCTACAGGATCTGACAAGAATAATGGATCAGGTTCTGATGGAAAACATCAGGCAACAACAGCAGGTAAGCAGAATGGCGGAAACACAGTGAGCGGAACAAACGGAAAAGCAACTAAGACAGGTGATGTTACACCGATCATTCCGGCGGCAGCAGGTGTTATTCTTTCAATGGCAGCAATTGTTGTTGTACTGAAAAAAAGAAAAAGATAATAAAAAAGAATCAAGAAGTGGAACAGAAATCAAGAATGGTGAAATTCAGAAAACAGTAACACGGAAGGATTCGTGAGAGATGAGAGGACTTTTTTGACGAAGTCCTCTCTTTTTTGAGTGATTAAAAAATCTATATCCCCCTACTAGGCTTGCGGTAACATTCTATTTTTAATAAAATAAGTAGCAGTGAGAGAAAATAGACAACGTGAGGAGAAAACGATGAAACGAAGAAAATTGCTACGAGCTATTGCAGCAGTATTAACTACTTGCATGTTGGCAGGTTGTGTACTTACAGGCTGTGAAAGCAAATCAGACAATGCAAATAAAGAGACTACACAAAGCAGGTCTACATTAATCTATGGAAGTAATGATTACACAAGGATCAATCCGGCTATTGATGAGCATGGAGAGATTAATCTGCTTCTGTTTGATGGTCTGACAGCACATGGTGAGAATAATGAGGTAGTACCGGGACTGGCAGAATCCTGGGAGCTGGATGACGCGACAAATACTTATACATTCCATCTTAGGGATGATGTAAATTGGCATGATGGAGAGAAATTTACAGCAGATGATGTTGAGTTTACGATCAAAGCAATCATGGATCCGGACAATGAATCAGAGATTGCTTCTAATTACGAGGATGTTACAGCAATCAATGTGATCGATGATAAGACGATTTCTTTTACACTTCGGGATAAGAATGTGGCATTTCTCGACTATATGACAATTGGTATCCTTCCGAAACACTTACTGGAAGGCAAGGATATGCAGACAGATGAATATTTCCATAATCCAATTGGAACGGGTCCGTATAAAATTCAGGAGTGGGATGAAGGACAGAGTATTACACTTGTAAAGAATGAGGATTATTATAAAGGAGCTCCGAAGATTGATACAATCGTGTTTAAGATTGTACCGGATGATAATGCAAAGGCACTTCAGTTAAAATCCGGTGAGATCAATCTGGCAAAGGTGACACCGAAGGATGCACAGAATTTCACAGATGATGATACTTTTACAGTATATGATATGAAGACAGCAGATTACAGAGGTATCCTTTATAACTTTAATAATGAGTTCTGGCAGAGAAACAAAGATGCAATTCCGGCAATCAGCTATGCAATCGATCGTCAGAAGATGGTAGACAGTGTTCTTCTGGGAGAAGGAATTGTAGCTTATGGTCCGCTTCAGAGAAATAAATATAATAATGAAGATGTAGAGAAATACTCTTATGATCCGGCAAAAGCAAAAGAAGTGTTAGAAGCGGCTGGCTGGACATTGGGAGATGACGGAATCTATGAGAGAAACGGAGAGAAGCTTTCTTTTACAATCAATGTGATGGAAGGTGATCAGGTGCGCGCAGATCTTGCGGCTATCGCATGTCAGCAGCTGAAAGAAGTTGGAGTTGATGCAAAAGCACAGGTTCAGTCAGAAATCGACTGGGCAAATCAGGAAGCATTTTTGATCGGATGGGGAAGTCCGTTTGATGCTGATGACCATACATATAAAGTGTTTGGTACAGATAAAGGAAGTAATTACAGTGGATATTCCAATGAACAGGTAGACACTTACCTGACACAGGCAAGACAGACAAGTGATGAGAATGAGCGTAAAGAAGCATATGCAAAGTTTCAGGTTGCACTTGCAGAAGATCCGGCATATACATTCTTCTGTTATTGCGATGTAGATTATGTGACGAATAAGAAAATCCAGGGAATTACAAAGGATACAGTTCTTGGCCATCATGGTGTTGGAATTTTCTGGAATGTAGAGGATTGGACAATCGAATGAAAATAGAAGAAATACTGGCAGTGAAGCATTTGTCAGTTGAATTTCAAACTTCAGATGGAAAGAAACAAGTAGTAAAGGACGTCTCCTTGTCGTTAAGACAAGGGGAGGTCCTTGCTCTTGTTGGAGAGTCAGGATGTGGAAAGACTGTACTGTGCCGATCAATTTTGAAATTACTGCCCAAGAGTGCGTCTGTGACAGGCGAAGCCATTCAATATAAAGATCAGAACCTGATCGGATATAATGAAAAAGAGATGCAGCAGATCCGAGGACAGGGAATCGCGATGGTCTTTCAGGATCCACAGAGTACGTTAAACCCGACGATGACAGTTGGAAGTCAGATGGAAGAGGCTATTTTGCTGCATGAAAAAGCTTTAAATCAGAAGAAAAGAGAGAAAGATTTCGAGAAAAATAAGAAGAAATCAGCAAAAGAGCGGGCAATCAAACTGATGAAGCTCGTTGGAATCAAAGACGCAGAGCAGCGTTATGATCTGTATCCGTATCATTTTTCAGGTGGAATGCGTCAGAGATGTGTGCTTGCAACAGCACTTGCCTCAAATCCAAAGCTTTTAATTGCGGATGAACCGACAACAGCGCTGGATGTGACAATTCAGGCAGAGATTCTGAAACTGTTGAAAAAATTACAGAAAGAATTGAATTTAAGCATTCTGTTTATCACACATGATCTCGGAGTTGTTGCTCAGATCGCAGACCGGGTTGCTGTAATGCAGGATGGAAATATCGTGGAATTGGAAGAAGCAAAACAGCTTTTCACAGCTCCAAAACATTCTTATACAAAGAAATTGCTTCATGATCATCCTTATTATATGCATAGAAATGAATCAAAATTAATAAGTGAATCAGAATTGCATGAAAAACTGGTAGAAATCTCACATTTGTCCTACTTCTATCCTTTAGATAGAAAAAGGGTGTTTCAAGCGGTGAAAGATGTGTCCTTTGAGATAAGAAGAGACGAGATTTTTGGACTGGTAGGTGAGTCAGGATCTGGAAAGTCAACGGTTGGAAAATGTCTGATGGGAATTCTAAGTCCGGAAGCAGAAACATTTTCTTATGATGGGATAAATCTTCTTGATAAAAAAGCAAAAAAGAAAAATGCGAGAAGACTGCAAAAAGAGCGGCAGATGATCTTTCAGGATTCAACATCTTCCTTAAACCAGAAAATGAAGGTAGAGAAGATCCTTGCAGAGCCATTGGAAATACATAAAGTATTTTCTGACAAGAAAGAACAACATGATTTTTTATGTGAAATGATGGAAGAAGTGGAATTGCAGGAAGAACAGCTTCACGTGTGGCCACCAGAGTTGTCAGGCGGACAAAGACAGAGAGTTGCAATCGCAAGAGCATTTGCAATGAAGCCGAAGCTCTTGATCGCAGATGAACCAATCGCTTCGCTGGACGTAACTACACAGGCACAGATGGTGAAGCTGTTTCGGCATTTACAAAGAGAACATGACTGTGCAATTCTTTTTATTGCGCATGATCTTTCAATGGTGCGTCTGTTGTGCGACCGTGTCGGAGTGATGAAGGATGGAAAACTTGTGGAGATAGGAGAAACCGAGCAGGTGTTTGAACATCCGCAGCATTTATATACGAAGAAACTTCTGGAGGCGATTCCGATTCCGGAGATTTCAGGAGAGGAGCAGAGTGATGAAGAAACAATGGCTTAAAAAAATCGGACTGATCTTGCTATCTGTTTTTGTGCTCTCACTTCTTGTGTTTGTAATGTCGCGGCTGGCACCCGGGGATCCGCTGGTTTCTTATTATGGAGAGCGTGCAGAGAGGATGTCAGTGGAAGAACATGAGCATGCAATGGAACGACTTGGATTAAACGAACCTATTCCTGTTCAGTATGTGAAATGGCTTGGAAATGCATTTCAGGGGGATTTTGGAATCTCTTATAAATATAAGCAAGATGTTCTTACGGTGATCGAGGGACGTTTAGTCAATACATTATTGCTTGGCGGAATTGGTTTTATCCTGACATTTGGACTGGCACTTTTGCTTGGAATTTTCTGTGTGTATTATGAAAATCAGCTTCCAGACCGGATTTTGCGTAAGGTGGGAACAATCACAAGCTGTATTCCGGAATTCTGGTTGTCACTTATATTGATTTTGATTTTTAGTGTGAATCTAAAATTCCTTCCGGGAAGTGGGGCATATGATTTCGGACAATCGGCAAATCCGTTGAGCAGATTGACGCATCTGATTCTTCCGCTGACAGTTGTTGTGCTGAGCCACCTTTGGTATTATGCGTATCTGATCCGTAACCGATTGTTGGAAGAAACTAGAAAAGACTATGTTTTACTGGCAAAGGCAAAAGGAATGTCACGAAAAAGAGTATTGTTCTTTCACTGTGTGAAAAATATTATGCCATCGTTCATCAGTCTGATGGCAATTTCACTTCAGCATGTGATCGAAGGGACGTATATCGTGGAAATGGTATTTTCCTATCCGGGAATCGGAACGCTTTCTTTTGAAAGTGCAAAATATCATGACTATAATATGCTGATGGTGCTTTGCGTATTTACCGGTATTTTTGTTCTTGCGGGAAATGTGATCGGACAGTCTGTCAGTGAATGGATCGATCCAAGAATGAAAGAGATAAAAATGACAGGAAAGGCAGATATGGTATGAGGTGGAGAAAATGAAAAAAGCGAAAAAAAATAATGCCGTTATCATTGCCGGAAGTATTCTTGCAGTCATCGTATTTGCCTGTGTTTTCTGTCGTTTCTTTATGACGAAAGACCCTACATACATGGATCTGAAGAACTGCAATATTTCACCGAATAAAGAGTTCTTTTTTGGAACGGATACGATGGGAAGAGATATTTTTTCAATGATTTTATACGGTGGTAGAATATCGCTGTTTATCGGGTTGATATCCACCGTGTTATCGACTACGATTGCGGTGATCTACGGATCCTTCAGTGGAATCGCACCGGAGTGGATGGATGAACTGATGATGCGTTTTACAGAAATTTTATTGAGTATTCCTTCAATTCTGTTAATTATCTTTCTTCAGGCACTGGCAGGAAAGAACTCAGTTGTTGCAATCACCGTAGTGATTGGGTTTACCAGTTGGATGAATATCGCAAAAATGGTACGCACTGAGGTACGACAGCTCCGCGAGAGTGAATATCTGATTGCTGCAAAATGTATGGGTGGAAGTTTCTGGCATATTTTATGTGTACATTTGCTGCCGAATTTTGTTTCGTCAATTATGTTTATGGTCGTGATGAACATCAGAAGTGCAATCATAGCAGAGTCAACATTGAGCTTTCTTGGGATTGGTCTTCCGATGGAAATCATTTCCTGGGGGAGCATGCTCTCGCTTTCTGAAAAGGCATTGATGACAAACTCCTGGTGGATCATTCTGATTCCGGGAATCGTGCTTGTAATCACATTACTGTGTATTACGGAACTGGGAGAAGCTTTGCGTAAAAATGTGAATCAGAAAGAAGGCAATTTATAGAAAATTTCTATAGAAAAGTTTGATAACCTATAGTAAAAATGTTATACTGAGAAACAGAAGCCTGGAGGTTAAAATACCTGAACGAATAGGTAAAGGAGAGCGATAGAATGGTAACAGTAAATGCTATGGGAGATAAATGTCCGGTTCCGGTAATTAAGACAAAGAAAGCATTAGATGCTTTGACAGCTCCGGAGACAATAGAAGTTCTCGTTGACAATGAGACAGCAGTGGCTAATGTGACAAAGATGGCACAGAGTACAGGCGCAACAGTAACACAGGAGAAGCTTGGAGAGGATGAATATAAAGTGACAATCCAGGCGCTTGCAGGAGAAGGAACTCAGACAGCACCGGCGGGTGCGGTTTGCGATTGTGTTCCAACAGGGGATACGGTAGTTGTGATTTCTTCTGACAAGATGGGAAGTGGAAATGATGAGCTCGGAAAAGTGCTGATCAAAGGTTGCATCTTTGCAATCACACAGCTTGATGAGCTTCCAAAGAAGATGATCTTCTACAACGGTGGCGCTAAGATCACATGTGAAGGATCTGACTCTCTGGAGGATCTGAAGAATCTGGAAAGCCAGGGCGTTGAGATTGTGACTTGCGGAACATGTCTGGATTATTATGGAATGAAAGACAAGCTTGCAGTAGGAACAGTTACAAATATGTATGACATTGTCGAGTCTATGAATAATGCAGGTAAGATTGTGAAACCTTGTTAGAAACATAGGAACAGTTACAGTAATTTGAAAATGTGATGGAAAAGCTGCTGCAACAGCTTTTTCGTATACCGAGGGAATTATTTTGAAAAAATATTCGAAAGGAAGTGGGCGAAATGAGTAAGGGACTCAAAGAGATTCATCTGACACAGATGACAAAGACAGCTGGTTGAGCGGCCAAAATCGGTCCTGAGACCCTTGCCCAGGTTCTGGGTAAGTTACCGAAATTTGAAGATGAAAATTTGATCGTCGGAATCGAGACATCAGATGATGCTGCGATTTATAAGGTTACAGATGATATTGCGATGATCCAGACCGTGGATTTTTTTACGCCGATCGTGGATGATCCGTATATGTTTGGCCAGATTGCAGCAGCAAACTCGCTCAG
>OGOW01002727.1_pt1 | contig 13583 bp, 9 predicted proteins | sample 1552781 | NCBI WGS metagenome assembly OGOW01 (sample SAMEA2580145, study PRJEB22360) | human gut metagenome | biome: human gut; feature: human-associated habitat; material: faeces | place: Denmark | collected 2008/2010
GGCCGCCTGCACCCCGAAATTCTACCCGCCGCAGGTCGCGACGCCCGAAAGTTACGTCTACGGCGCGGGCTTCTCGTCCGACACGACGGGCGTGGGCGAACGCTGGTGGGAACTCTTCGGCGACACGACGCTCGACGCGCTGGTCGAACAGGCGTTGGCGAACAACCGCGACGTGGCCGTAGCGGCCGCGCGCGTCCAGCAGGCCCGGGCCAACCTCAAGACCGTAAGGGCGCAATACCTGCCGCAGATCGGCGCGGAAGCCACCGCCGAGGGCGAATATACGCCCGAGACGAAGATCGTGCAGTCGTATGCCGTCGAACCGACCCTCTCGTGGGAACTGTCGCTGTTCGGGGCGCTGCGCAACGCCAAACGGGCCGCAAAGGCCGAAATCGCGGCCTCGGAGTGGGCTTTGGCGGGCGTCAGGCTCTCGCTGGCCGCCGAGGTCGCCACGACCTACTTCACGATGCTGGAGTATGAACGCGACCTCTCGATCGCCCGCCAGACCCTCCGGCTGCGGCGCGAATCGGCCGCGCTGATCGACTCGATGTTCCGCTACGGCATGTCCGACGGCGTGGCGCTGGAGCAGGCCCGGAGCCTGGTCTACACCGCCGAGGCGGACATTCCGCAGTACTGCCGCGCCGTGGAGCAGACGTGGCTTTCGATGGGAATTCTGTTAGGCGAGACGCCCTCCCGGGCGCGGCTTTCCGGAGCGGGGCTGCGACTGCTGACCGACTACCGCCCCGCGGACATTCCCGTGGGACTGCCCTCGGAGCTGCTCAAACGCCGCCCCGACATCCGCCAGGCGCATTTCAACATGTTGCAGGCGGCGGCGCAGGCCGGGCAGGCTCGGAGCGCGCGATTCCCGTCCATCTCGCTGACTGCCAAAGGAGGAGTTGTATCCAGTTCAATCAAAGGTTTAACTGCGGCGAACCCCTGGGCGTGGGATGCGCTGGGTTCCGTCGCCGAGCCGATTTTCGGATTCGGGAAACTGCGCAACGCCGAGCGCGCCGCGATGGCGGCCTACACCCAGTCGGCCAAGACCTACGAGCAGACCGTGCTGACGGCGTTCGCCGATGTGGAAAAGGCATTGGTGGCCATCGCCACCTACCGCAGCCAGACCGAGCGCACGGGCGAACTGGTGCTCTCCAACGACCGCATCGCCACGATGACCCGCGCGCTCTACCGCAGCGGACTGTCCGACTACCTCGACGTGATCGACGCCGAGCGCAGTCTCTACCAGTCGCAGATGTCGCACGTCAACCTCGTCGTGCAGCAGTATATCAACTACGTCACGCTCTGCAAGGCGCTGGGCGGAGGATGGGTTGCCGCAGTGCAGAATTAAGGATATACCTACTTATGAGGATTGCGCAAGTCGCCGCAAAATCGTATCTTTGGGCGCAAAAATGCAGTAGAAAAAATGCGCTTATCCGAACTGAAGACCGGCGAATCGGCGACGATTGTCAAAGTGATGGGCCACGGAGGCTTTCGCCGCCGCATCATGGAGATGGGTTTTGTCCGCGGACAGCGGGTCGAAGTGATTCTCAACGCCCCGCTGAAGGACCCTATCGAATACAAGATCATGGGCTACGACATTTCGCTGCGGCGCAGCGAGGCCGATATGGTCGTCGTGCTCACCGACGACGAAGCCGGGGAGTACCTCGCGCGGCGCGAGCGCCACCGCCATCACCGCCACGCACACTCCGGGGAGTGCGGATGCCCCGCGGCGGAGACTGCGCCCGCGGAAATCCGGACGGAGGAGTTCGGCGCGACGGAATCCGACGAGGCGTGCTGCGCGAGCATCGACGAGGTCGTGGCGCGCCACTCCCGCACCATCGCCGTCGCGCTGGTGGGCAACCCCAACAGCGGCAAGACCTCGCTTTTCAACGCCATTTCGGGCGGTCACGAACACGTCGGCAACTACAGCGGCGTGACGGTCGGCGCCAAGATCGGGCACCGCTGCTACCGCGGCTACCGCTTCGAGGTCACCGACCTGCCCGGAACCTACGCCCTCTCGGCCTACACGCCCGAGGAGCGTTACGTGCGTCACCACCTCGCCACGAAGACCCCCGACGTGGTGATAAACTCGGTAGTCGCCTCGAATTTAGAGCGAAACCTATACTTAACTACCGAACTGATTGATATAAACCCGCGCATGGTCGTGGCGCTCAACATGTTCGACGAGTTGCAGGACAGCGGCGCGAAACTCGATTACGACAGTCTGGGCCGCATGCTGGGCGTGCCGATGGTTCCCGTAGAGGCGCGCAACAACCGCGGCATAGAGGCTCTGCTGGACACGGTGATCGACGTTTTCGAGAACCGCGACGAGCGCGTGCGCCACATCCATATCAACATGGGCCCCGTGATCGACGAGGGGCTGCGCAAACTCAACGGCGACATGAGCGCCTTCCGCGACGAACTCCCGAAAAACTTCCCGCCCCGCTACTACGCGATGAAGATGCTCGAGGGCGACCGGCAGGCCGAAGAGAGCCTCCGCGGCTGCGAGCGTTACGGGGTGTGGGCCGAAATCCGCGACCGCGAGGCCCGGCGCATCGCCGGGGAGCTGGGCGAGGATGTCGAAACGGCCTTCGCCAACCAGAAATACGGATTCATCCAGGGTGCGCTGAAGGAGACCTTCACCCCCGGACGGCGCGAGGAGGTGACGACGACAGCCATGATCGACACCTTCGTGACGCACAAGCTGTGGGGATTCCCGATCTTCTTCGCGCTGATGTGGCTCATGTTCTGGTGCACGTTCAGCCTCGGAGCCTATCCGCAGGAGTGGATCGACGCGCTGGTGGGATGGATCGGCGGCGCGGCGGACGCGCTGCTGCCCGCGGGGCCGCTCCGCGACCTGCTGGTCGACGGCGTTATCGGCGGCGTGGGGGCCGTGATCGTCTTCCTGCCCAACATTATGATCCTTTACCTCTTCATCTCGTTCATGGAGGATTCGGGCTACCTGGCCCGCGCGGCGTTCATCATGGACCGCGTGATGCACCGCATCGGAGTGCACGGGAAATCGTTCATCCCGCTGATCATGGGCTTCGGCTGCAACGTGCCCGCGATCATGGCCTGCCGGACCATCGAAAGCCGCAGCAGCCGCCTGATAACCATACTCATTACGCCGTTCATGTCATGCAGCGCGCGAATACCGATCTACCTCCTGCTGGCGGGCACGTTCTTCGCCGCCGACGCCGGGACGGTGATGCTGGGCCTCTACGCGCTGGGGATCGTGCTGGCTGTCGTTACGGCGCGGCTGATGCGGCGGTTCCTCTTCCCGGTGGACGAGACGCCGTTCGTGATGGAGCTGCCGCCCTACCGCCTCCCGACGTGGAAAACCACGCTCAGCCACATGTGGGACAAGTGTGCGCAGTACCTCAAGAAGATGGGCGGCATGATCCTGATCGCTTCGGTCATCGTGTGGTTTTTGAGCTACTACCCCCGCACGGACGCCGCCGCCGGAACCGAGGCGCACTACGAAAATTCCTACCTCGGACGGCTCGGCAAGGGCTGCGAGCCGGTGTTCAGCCCCTTGGGATTCAATTGGAAAGCCGGCGTGTCCCTGCTGTCGGGCCTCCCGGCCAAAGAGATCGTGGTGTCGACGCTCGGTGTGCTCTACTCCGAAGGCGCCGCGACCGCTCCCGCAGAGGAGGAGGCCGTGATCGGCGGTGCGGACGGCGCGACGGAAATCATCGTGAAAACGGACGATCCGACGCCGGCAGAGGCATTCCGGACCGCGGAAGAGGAGGAGGCGGACTCGCTCTCGCAGCGGCTGCTCGCGAGCGGCGACTTCACGACGGCCTCGGCGCTGGCGTTCCTCGTCTTCATCCTGCTCTACATGCCCTGCATCGCCACGGTGGCCGCCATCGGCGCCGAAGCCGGGTGGAAATGGGCTGCGGCGTCGGTGGTTTACAACACGACGCTGGCCTGGTTCGTGGCGTGGATCGTATATCGGATCGCACTGATATTCTGAACGATGGACTGGCAGGATTACATCGTCGCAGCCATCGGGCTGGCGGTTGCGGCCATTGTCGCGAGGCGGCTGTGGTGTTTCGCGCGCGGACGGCGGCGGGGAGGATGCGCGTCGTGCGCGTCGGCGCAATGCCCGCTCAAGAAGCGCACCGGCAGGAATTGATTTGCCGGACACGGGCTGCGCCGGGGAGATTCTCCAAATAAATTTGGCATTGCACCCGGCATGCACTATATTTGTCGCCGCAAACGGCGGCAGGGTTCCGGGACCGGCTGAAAAGTCCGGTCCCGAACGTTCAAGGCCCGCCGCCAAAGTCGAACGACGATGACAGGACTTTTTCAGATTCTTCTTTTCTGGCTCATAGGCAATGCGTTGAGCCTTATCACCGGAGGTTACGTGTCGGGCAACATCATCGGCATGATCCTGCTCTTTGCTGCGTTGTGCCTGCGCTGGGTGCGGGCCGAGACGGTGCGCCCCGCGGCGCGGTTCCTGTTGGGGGCCATGGCGCTCTTTTTCGTGCCCTACGGGGTGGGGCTGATGGACTCCTACCGGGTGATCCTCGAAAACCTCTGGGCCATCCTCGTCTCGGGAATCGTCTCGACGATCCTCGTGCTGATCGTCGCCGGCCAGACCTTCCAGAGCCTGAACCGCCGCGCCCGCCTGCGGCACATCAAACAACTCCGCCACGATGCCTGACGCCTCATTTCTCTCCTCGGACCTCTTTCTGCTGACCCTCACCGTGGGGCTTTACTGCCTCGGAGGGATGATCTACCGCCGTACGCGGCTGCCGCTGCTGCATCCCGTGCTGCTGACGTTCGTCGCCGTGATCGTCTTCCTGCGCTGCGCCGGAATCGGCTACGAGCGTTACCGCGACGCCACGGGCATCCTCAATTTCGCCCTCGGCATGTCGGTCGTGGCGCTCGGGTATCTGCTCTACGAACAGTTGGAACGCCTGCGCGGAAGCCTGCTTCCCGTGGGCATGGCCACGCTCGCGGGATGCGTCGTCGGGGTGTTGAGCGTCGTCTATATCGCCATGGCGTTCGGCGCAGGGCGCGAAATCCTCACCTCGATAGCCCCCAAATCGGTCACCGTGCCGATCGCCGTCTCCGTGTCGGGACCGCTGGGCGGCATCGTGCCGATCACGTCGGTCGTGGTCTTCTGCGTGGGGATTTTCGGCAGCATCTTCGGCGAATGGATTCTGCGCCGCTGCGGGGTCCGCGACCCCGAGGCCCGGGGATTCGCCCTCGGAGCCGCAGCCCACGGCATCGGCACGGCCCGCGCCATCGAAATAGGAGCCGCCGAAGGGGCTTTGAGCGGTCTGGCCATGGCCCTGATGGGGCTGGCGACGGCGCTGCTCATGCCGCTGATGGAGCGGTATCTGTATTAGCCGCAACCCCTGCGGCGGACGGACGGGCGTATATCGGCACCATAAAAGTCGCATCAAAGTTTTTTAAATTCTATAATAAATACTACTTTTGCACAATTACTGGCAATTCGTACAAAAGTAGGTTAATATGGAGTGGTTACACACCTTGTTCTTCGGCAACGGCATCGCCCATGCCGTGCTGACCTTCGCGTTGGTCATCACCATCGGCATTCTGCTCGGAAAAGTTAAAATCGGCGGCGTCTCGCTCGGAATCACGTGGATTCTGTTCGTGGGCATCGTCCTGAGTCATTTCGGAATGACGGTGGACGGCGAGGTCAGGCATTTCGTGCAGGAATTCGGGCTGATTCTGTTCGTCTTCTCGATCGGTCTGCAGGTCGGACCGGGATTTTTCGCATCGTTCAAACACGGCGGCATGACGCTGGTCATGTGCGCCGTGGCGATCGTATTGCTGGGCGTGGCGACGGCCTATGTCGTCCATCTGGTGACCGGCACGCCGATTCCGACGATGGTCGGCATCCTTTCGGGCGCCGTGACCAACACCCCCGGACTGGGCGCCGCACAGCAGGCTTACGCCGATGCGTCGGGGATCGAAGACCCCACGATCGCGCTGGGTTACGCCGTGGCCTATCCGCTCGGCGTCGTGGGCATCATATTCACGATGATCTTCATCCGCTACGCCCTGCGCGTGAAGTTCGAAAAGGAGGACGAGGGGCTGGCGGCGCTGAGCCGGGAGCACAAGCTCGCCGACAAGGTGTCGGTCGAATTCACCAACAAGACGCTCGACGGCCGCACGGTGGCCTATGTCCGCGACCTGATCAACCGTCAGTTCGTCATATCGCGCATCCTGCGTCCCGACGGAACGATCTCGATGGCCGATGCGGATAGCGTGATACACCTCGGCGACCGGCTGTGGGTGATCTCGCAGGCCGAGGACATCGAGGCGATCGTGGCCTTCTTCGGCCGCCGCGTGGAGATGACCGACGAGCAGTGGGGCAACAATACGCCCAACGCCGAGCTGGTGTCGCGCCGCATCCTGATCACGAAATCGTCGCTCAACGGCAAAAAATTCTCCGACCTGCGCCTGCGCACGAAATACGGCATCACCATCACGCGCGTAAACCGCGCGGGCGTCGATCTGATCCCCTATCAGGGCTTGGAACTGCAGGTCGGCGACCGCGTGATGGTCGTGGGACCCGCGAAGGCCGTGGCGCAGGTGGCCGACGTATTGGGCAACTCGCTCAAGAAGCTGAACCAGCCTAATTTGGTGACGATCTTCGTAGGTATCGCTTTAGGTGTGCTGCTGGGGTCGATTCCGCTGCTCAACGTGCCCCAGCCCGTGAAGCTCGGACTGGCCGGCGGCCCGCTGATCGTGGCCATCCTGATCGGACGCTTCGGCACGCATTTCCATCTGGTCACCTACACCACGATGAGCGCCAACCTGATGCTGCGCGAGATCGGCATCGCGCTGTTCCTCGCGGCGGTGGGCATCGGCGCGGGCGACGGATTCATCGACGCCATCGTCGACGGCGGTTACCGCTGGATCGGATACGGCGTCATCATCACCGTCCTGCCGCTGATAATCGTCGCGCTGGTAGCGCGGCTGTGGCTCAAGATGAACTACTACACGCTGATGGGACTTATCGCCGGATCGACGACCGATCCCCCGGCGCTGGCCTACGCCAACGCCACGGCGGGCAACGACATGCCGGCCGTGGGTTATTCGACGGTCTATCCCGTAGTGATGTTCCTGCGCGTGCTGACGGCGCAGATATTCATCCTCTTCGCGCTGTAAACGGGGACGGTTCGTAAAAAATGTTACGAACTGTTACCCGCCCGACATACCGCCCCGAAGCAGGTCTGAGCGGGAAACGAAGCGGCGGAGAGAGTCCGAAGGGAGATAAAATTCAACGATGGCTTTTAATTTTTAATAGGAATACCTATCTTTGCAAACAGCAAATCCAAACACCTGATTACACTATGGCAAAAGCAGTCAACATCGCCCGTTCGCACCGGTTGGACGGCATCGGAGAGTACTATTTTTCGCGCCGTCTGCGCGAGATCGCCGAAATCGAAGCGGCAACGGGCCGTCAGATCGTGAAACTCGCTATGGGCAGCCCCGACCTGCCCCCGCACCAGTCGGTCATCGACCGTCTCGCCAAAGAGGCGCAGCGTCCCGACGTGCACAAATACATGTCCTACAAGGGAGAGCCGATCCTGCGCAAAGCTTTTGCAGACTGGTACAAGAAATGGTACCGCACCGAGCTGGACTACAATTCGGAGGTGCTGCCCCTGATCGGTTCGAAGGAGGGTATCATGCACATCTGCATGACGTTCCTCAATAAGGGCGACAAGGTGCTGGTGCCCAACCCCGGCTACCCCACCTACTCGGCGGCCGTGCGTCTGGCGGGCGGCGAAATGCTCCCCTATGCGCTGAACAAGCAGACCAACTTCTACCCCGACTTCGACGCCATCGAAAAGGCCGGGCTGGACGGTGTGAAGATGATGCTCGTCAACTACCCCAACATGCCGACGGGACAAACCCCCTCGATGGAGCTGTTCCAGAAGATCATCGACTTCGGAGCCAGACACAACATCCTGATCGTGCACGACAACCCGTACAGTTTCATCCGCAACGCCGAACACCCGATCTCGATCATGGAGGCCGAGGGCGCGAAGGACGTGGCGCTGGAGATGAACTCGCTGTCGAAAGGCCACTCGATGGCCGGCTGGCGCGTGGGCGTCGTCGTGGGCAAGAAGGAGTGGATCGACTCGATCCTCACGTTCAAGTCGAACATGGATTCGGGTATGTTCTACCCCATTCAGGCTGCGGCCGACACGGCGCTGGCGCTGGGCGAGGAGTGGTTCAAGGAGCTGAACGACATCTACTACGGCCGCGAGAAGCAGGCTTACGAACTGCTCGACGCGCTGGGATGCCGCTACCGCAAGGGACAGGCGGGCCTGTTCGTGTGGGCCGAGCTGCCCGAGGGCTACGAGGGCGACAGCTTCGCATTCTCGGACGAGGTGATGGAGAAGACCGACGTGTTCCTGACCCCCGGCGGCATCTTCGGTTCGGAGGGCAACGGCTACATCCGCATCACGCTCTGCTGCCCCGAGGCGCTGCTGAAGAAGGCCACCGAGAAGATCAAAGCCGCTTTCGGCAAGTAGAGGCGAAATCACGGCCTTACAGAAACAGCCGCCCTTCGGGGGCGGCTGTTTCTCGTTCACGCCTCTCCCGGCATCTCTGCGCGTTGGGCGGAAGCCATTCGCCGCAAAACAGGAAGGTCCCCTCCAGAACGAGGGGACCTTCCCGTATGGCGGAACGAACCGCAACCTACTTCATCAGCCAATGCCGCTTGAGCCACTCGCGGACGGGCAGGTCGTAGAGTTTCAGGCAGGCCCAGGCCAAACCGACGGCAAGCAGGAAAATCGCGACATTCACGAAAATGCCCGTGCCGAGCGGAGCGTCGGGATTCCCGGCCACCCAGGCCATCTGCATATAGACCAGCGGGTAGTGGGTGATGTAGAGCGGGAAGGAGATTTCGCCGAGGAACGTGCAGACGGCCACCGACCGGGCGCCGGCGACACGGCTTCCGGCCCCCATCGAGACGATCAGCGGGAAAACGAACAGGATGACCAGCGCCTGATAGCCGCCGTCGATCCACGGGGTCGAAACACTCCCGACATGGGGCATGACCAAAGCGGCCGCGATCAGCAGCGAGCACCACCAGAATCCGCCCGCACGCGGATCGCCGCACCGAGGCGCGAGAGCAGCAGTCCCGCGAAGAAGGGATACAGCAGCCGCGAGAAGCCGATGTAGATTTGTTCCGGGGTGACGCTCCAGCCGCCGATGACGGTGTAGGGCGCAGAGCGGTCGGCGGAAAGCAGGCCGAACAGGTCGAGATTCAGCGTGAGGTCCAGCGTCAGCACCGCGGCCCCGGCCACGAACAGCCCCAGCACGAATTTCGGGAAGCGCCGGATGACGAGGGCATAGAGGATATTGGCGATGTATTCGTAGAGCAGCGACCATGCGGGTCCGTTCAGCGGGCTGGTCTCGCCCCAGCCGCGGATGTCCCACGACGGCAGCGCGGGCAGCATCGTACAGCCCAGCAGGCAGATCAGCAGCACCTCCCACCACTGTACGCCGGCGATCATCGGGAAGGCCGCGGACCCGAAGTAGAAGAACAGCGCGCCGATGAGAGACCCCATGATGACCATCGGATGCAGACGCACCAGGCGGCGCTTGAAGAAGCCCTTGAGCGACATGCGGTTCCAGCGGTCGTCGTAGGCGTAGCCGATCACGAAGCCCGAGAGCACGAAGAAGAAGTCGACGGCCAGATAGCTGTGGTTGAGCACCTGGTAGGCAGGGCCTTTGGAGTAGGTTTCCAGCAGGTGGAAGGCCACCACGATCATCGCCGCCACGCCGCGCAGTCCGTCGAGGATTTCGTAGCGCGGCTTCGAGGCCAGGTAACCGGTTGCGGTCGCAGACATGGGGATCGGACAGGATTCGTTACTCCTCGACGATGCGGATCGAAAGAATCTTGTCGCCCGGGCGGATGTCGTCGATCACGTCCAGCCCTTCGACCACCTGCCCGAAGCAGGTGTGACGGCCGTCGAGATGCTGCGTATTCTCGCGGTTGTGGCAGATGAAGAACTGCGAACCGCCCGTGTCGCGCCCGGCATGGGCCATCGACAGCACGCCGCGGTCGTGGCGCTGGCGCGGGGCCGACGTCTCGCACTTGATCGTGTAGCCCGGACCTCCCGTGCCGTCGCCCCTGGGGCAGCCGCCCTGGATCACGAAGTCGGGAATCACACGGTGGAAGGTCAGCCCGTCGTAGAAGTTGTGTCCGGCCAGTTCGACGAAGTTGGCCACGGTTCCGGGGGTCTCGTCGGCATACAGCTCGGCTTTCATCGTCCCCTTTTCGGTCGAAATAATTGCGTACTTTTTCATGGATCGGTTTTATGGTCCGGTTCCGGCTGAACGGCCCGCGGTTTTCGCGGGTCGCTCGCGGCCGGGAAGCCGGAGTTGTCGTTATTCGGTGACTTTCACTTTTGCGGCGGCGGCGCAAACCCGTTCGCGCAGGGCTTCGAGGCTGCTGCCGTGGGGTTCGTAGCCCACGACGACGCCCATGCGGCGGTTCACGCGCGCCGAGGGTTTGCCGAAGATGCGGATGTCGGTGCGGGGATCTCCGGCGACGGCCTCTTCCACGCCCTCGTAACGCGGCGCGGAGGTCTCCACGCCCGAGAGGATCACCGCGCTGGCGCCCATGCGCTCGAAGGTGACCGCCGGAATGGGAATCCCCAGCACGGCGCGCAGGTGCAGTTCGAACTCATTGAGGTTCTGCGTCCCGGCCAGCGTCACCATGCCCGTGTCGTGCGGCCGGGGCGACAGTTCGGAGAAATAGACCCCGTTGTCGCGGCTCAAAAAGAACTCCACGCCCCACAGTCCGGCCCCGGTGAGGGCTTCGGTGACGGCGGCGGCCATGCGCTGCGCCTCGGCGAGGTGTTCGGGTGCGATCACGGGCGACTGGAAACTCTCGCGGTAGTCGCCGCCCTTCTGCACATGGCCGATCGGCGGGGCGGAGAACGGAGGGGAGCTGGGGCTGAAAAGCGTCGGGCCGTCTTTCTGGGTGACGGTCAGCAGCGTGATCTCGCTGTCGAAGCGGATGAACTCCTCGATGATCAGTTCGCGGATGTCGCCGCGCGACCCTTCGCAGCCGTAATGCCAGGCGCGTTCCAGCTCGTCGGGACCCTTGACCAGCGACTGCCCCTTGCCCGAAGAGGACATCAGCGGCTTGACCACGCAGGGGAAGCCGATTTTCGCGGCGGCCTCGCGCAGTTCGCCGAGCGATGCGGCGTAGAAATACCGCGCCGTCTTCAGCCCCAGTTCCTTCGCCGCGAGGTCGCGGATGGCCTTGCGGTTCATCGTGAAATTCACGGCCCGGGCGCTCGGTACGACCTGGACGCCCGCCCGCTCGAACTCGTAGAGCCGTTCGGTGCGGATGGCCTCGATCTCGGGAACGATGATGTCGGGGCGGTGTTTTGCGACCGCAGCGGCCAGCGCGTCGCCGTCGAGCATGTCGAAGACCTCCGCGGCGTCGGCCACCTGCATCGCGGGAGCGCCCGCATACTTGTCGCACGCCACGACGGTCTGTCCCAGCCGCTGCGCCGCAATCGCGAACTCCTTGCCCAGCTCGCCGGAACCCAGAAGAAGAATGGTTTTCATATCAGCATGTAGTTTAGTTACAGTATCGTTTAGTCGTTCTCATGGTCAATCTCCTGCGGCCTTTGGCCACATTTGCAAATCTGACCCTCCCCTAAATCCCCTCCTCGGAGGGGACTTATCGCATGCGACCGGATTGTCAACCAAAATGCGGGCACCGCTTATCGGGAATAGTCCCCCTGTTTTTTGCAACGCAAAGATAGCTTTTTCCGCCGAATTTCGTATCTTGTAACGACAAAACTGCGCAAGCCCAATGAAATACTCCAAAATCCTGCTGTGCTTCGGCGCGCTGTGGGCGTCGTCGGCATTCCCGGCCCCAGCTCCCTGCGACACGCTCCGCGTCGCCTTCCTGACCGACATCCACGTGACGCCCGGCAACGTGCAGGATTCGCTGTTCCGCGTCGCGGTGGACGAAATCAACGCCTCGCCGTGCGACATCGTGATCTTCGGCGGCGACCTCACCAACCTGGGCAGCGACGCCGAACTGGAATACGTCCACGGGCTGATCTCTCGGCTCGAAAAACCGTGGCACGCCGTGCCGGGCAACCACGAGACCACGTGGTCCGAAAGCGCCTGCACGGCCTTCGCCCGGATCTTCGGCCACGACGGGCGCACCGCCTTCCGGGCCGGGGACTACCTCTTTCTGGGCTACGCTTCGGGACCTTTTATGAAGATGGCCATGGGAGCGGTGCGCACCGAGGACCTCGCGTGGCTGGCCGCGGAGGCCGCCAAGGCTCGGCCCGGCCAGCGCATCGTGAGCCTCTGCCACTATCCGCTGAACAACGACCTCACGAACCGCACGGAGGTGACGGCGACGCTCCGGCGGCTGGGCATCCCGCTCACGCTGTTCGGCCACTACCACCGCGCGCCCTCGCTGTTCAACTTCGACTCCATAGCGGGCATTCAGGGACGCGCCCTGCGGGGCAAGAGCGATTCCGACGCGGGCTACACGCTGCTCGACTTCTGGGGCGACTCGGTCCGCGTGCGCGAAAAGACGCTGGGCGCGGAGCCGCGCACCCGCTTCACGATCCGCATGCAGGACGACCCGCAAACGCTGGCCCTCGCCTCCGACCCGACGCCCCCGGTTCCCGACTACAAGGCGCATGCGCAGCTTGTGTTGCAGGACAGCGCCACAATCTACACCGGGCCGGCCTTTTACAGGGACCTGGTGTATTACGGCACGACGCAGGGCGTGCTGCGGGCCTGCGACACCCGCCGCAACCGCGAGGTGTGGCGTCAGCGTTTCGGCGGGGCGCTCTACACCACGCCCCTCGTGGCCGAAGGGCTGGTCATCGCCGGCACGACCACCGACGGACTGCGCGCCTACGACGCCCGCACGGGCCGCGAACGGTGGCACATCGACACCCCGACACCGATCGTCGGGCAGGGACTCGTCGACGGCCGCGGCAGCGGCGCGGCGCTCTACATCGGGCTGGGCAACGGCACGATGGCCAAAATCGCGGTGCGCGACGGGCGGATTCTGTGGCGTTACGACTACGGCCGCGGCCAGTCGCAGGGGCAGCCCGCGCTGGCGGACGGGAAACTGGTTTTCGGAGCCTGGAACGGGCATCTTCACTGCCTCGACGCCGCGACGGGAAAACTCGGCTGGAAGTGGACCAACGGCTCGAAAAGCCTCTTCCTGTCCCCGGGCAACATCGTTCCCCGGATCGCCGGAGGACGCGTGTTCATCGACGCGCCCGACCGCGCCGTCACCTGTCTCGACCTCGCCTCGGGAAGCGTCGTATGGCGCTGCACCGACTACAAGGCCCGCGAAGCATCGGGCATGAGCGCCGACGGCAAACGCTTCTACGTCAAAACCATGGACGGCGAACTGCTGGCCATCGACACGGCCCCGGACGCCTTCCGCCGGCTGTGGATCACCCCCGCGGGCTTCGGCTACGACTACACGGCCTGCCCGGTGACCGTGAGCGGCGGCATAGCCTACCTCGCCGACCGCTCGGGCAACGTCGCCGCCGTGCGCGAGGACGGCACGCCGCTGTGGTGCGTCA
>OGOW01002728.1_pt1 | contig 13578 bp, 8 predicted proteins | sample 1552781 | NCBI WGS metagenome assembly OGOW01 (sample SAMEA2580145, study PRJEB22360) | human gut metagenome | biome: human gut; feature: human-associated habitat; material: faeces | place: Denmark | collected 2008/2010
GACCCGGGATACATCGGGACGCTGGCCAGCCTGCCGGAAGCGGAAAGGCAGGCGCTGCTATACGGCAATTGGGACAGCTTTAGTGGGCAGGTGTTCACCGAATGGCGGAACGACCCGGCCCACTACGACGACCAGCGGTGGACCCATGTGATCCGGCCATTCCGGATCCCGGCCCACTGGAAGATATGGCGCGGATACGACTTTGGATATTCCCGGCCATTTTCCGTTGGCTGGTATGCCGCCGACGAAGAGGGGCGGCTGTACCGGATCAAGGAGCTCTACGGCTGCACGGGCACACCCAACGAGGGCCTGCGCATTGACCCGGTGGAGCAGGCCCGGCGGATCCGGGAAGCGGAACAGAACGACCCGATGCTGAAAGGACGGGTGATCCTGGGGGTGGCCGACCCGGCCATTTTCAACGAGAGCCAGGGCGAAAGCATCGCCATGATGCAGGAGAAAAGCCCCAACTTTTTGCACTGGATGCCCGGCGACCACACCCGGCTGGCAGGCAAGATGCAGTTCCATTACCGCTTTGCGTTTGGGGAGGACGGGCGGCCGATGTTCCAGGTGTTTGACACCTGCAAGCATTTCATCCGGACCATCCCGAACCTGGTATACAGCGAGAGCAATGTGGAAGACATTGACACCACTCAGGAAGACCACATTTACGACGAGTGCCGCTATGTGCTGATGGAGAATCCCCTCAGCCCACGGAAGACGGCAAAGCCGGAGCCGCTGCGGGACGACCCGCTGGACCAGAGCCCGGCGAAGTTTATGAGAGTTTAACCTCTCAGTCACGCTGTGCGTGCCAGCTCCCCTAATAGGGGAGCCCTTGGCAGGCCGGGCAACGGCACAGACCGCTTGGGCGCTAACAGCCGTAGGAGCGTAGGCTCTGCGACAGAGGGCAGGAGGGTTGAAATTGGAATTTGAAGACGTTTTGACGACAGAGCGGCAGGCCATTGGCACCGAGGAGGTGGCCAAGGCGCAGCAGCTTTTGGAGAAATACAAGGCGGGAAAGGCGGCGCTGGATCAGCGGATCATTGAGAATGAACAGTGGTTCCGGATGCAGCACTGGCGCAGCTACAAGAACAACATGATGGAGGGCAAGCCGAAGCCCGCTTCCGGCTGGCTGCACCTGCCCATCGTCTGCAACACCGGCGGCTACGAAACGCTGGACAGCATCGAGCGCTGGCGGGGGTACATCGATATCTGGCTGGCCGACCTGAAATATGTTTCCTCTTCCCTCTCGGCGGAGCTTTCCGCTGCACCGGACTATTTCGCGGCGGCGAAAGCGGGCATTGAGGCCATGATGGCCCAGACCGGCCATCCGGTCTTCGACGCAGACGGCATCCTGCAAAAGGGCGTCATCCTGCGCCACCTCGCCCTGCCCGGCCATGTGGACGACAGCTTCGCCGTCCTCGACCAGATGGCCGCATGGAACCGCGCGGACCCCGGCTGCTTCCTGCCCAGCGTCATGAGCCAGTACACCCCCTTCTACAAAGCCGCCGACCACGGCATCGGCCGCCGCATCACCACCTACGAGTACCGCCGGGTGGTCAACTACGCCATGGACCTCGGCCTGACCGACGGCTATATGCAGCAGAAGAGCAGCGCTAAGGAAGAGTATACGCCAAGCTTTGATTTGACGGGGATTTGATTGGATTTTTCTTGTGTTTTAACCGACGCATGTTATAATAAAGTAAATTGTTTTTACTTTAAATGGAGGGCGTGCACTGTGATAGACAGCGTGTATCAAGATCGTATATCTCAAATTGTCAAGATCGCGCAAGAAAGCAATCATATTGTCAGCCAACAGATTGCTTTTGATATTTTGCAAGATAAGGACAATCACTTGACCGTTGAAGAATTCGAACAAGCTTCAAATGACCTGCGCGCAAAGGGAGTTCAAATCACTTCTTTTGAAACCAGTGAGGATTATCCTGATGACCCCTCTAGTGCACCCACCTTTATTCCTGCAGATGTGCATATCCAAACCAGATCCGTTAATGTCGACGCCATTTTGGATCGTCTGAATTATAATGAAATCGACTTGAAGCCGCTTTTTCAAAGGCAGGGCAATTTATGGTCCATGCAGCAGCAGAGTCGTCTGATCGAGTCTCTGATGCTAAAGATCCCCCTTCCTGCATTCTATTTCGATGCAGCCGATGAAAGCTCATGGGTAGTCATTGATGGCCTTCAGCGTCTTACTGCATTCCAGAATTATCTGATGCCTTCCGAAAAGGATAACGACCCTTCTAAAACTCCGCCTTACAGATTAGAGGGGCTTCAATATTTGACGCAATTTAACGGAAAGACATTCTCAGAACTCCCACGGCAGTATATTCGCCGCATCAAAGAATCTCAGTTGGTGTTATACTTGGTCGAACGCGGGACGCCGGATGAAATCGTCCGCAATATCTTCCAACGCATCAATACCGGCGGCCTTACGCTTTCGGAGCAAGAAATCCGACAAGCGCTTTATGAGGGTGACGGAACGAAATTGACGGAGGAACTTGCAAAATCCGAATCGTTCCTGAATGCAACGCAGAACGCTGTTGAAACAGATCGTATGACCGACCGGGAGTACATCAATCGATATCTTGCTTTTACTCTGTTCGACTACGAAAAATGTTACAATGGCAATATTGACAGCTTTTTAAGCTATGCACTAAAAGAACTGAAAAAATGTTCCCCCGGAAGACTCGATCAAATTCGCTCTGATTTTTGCCATACGATGGATCTATGCGCTTTTCTGTTTGGAAAGTATGCTTTTCGGACGCAAAACAAGGATTGGCGGCGCGGGCGTCTCAACAAAGCGCTGTTTGAAGTATGTTCGGTTTGTTTTTCTCGTCTGTCCGCAGAAAAAGAAAGTATTCTTCGCGCACATTCTTCGGATTTTTTGAAATGCTTTCATGACCTTCTGCAAAAAGACGAATACCGCAACGCTTTGCGCGGCGGCGATAGCTCTGCTGTACGTCGCCGCATTAACATGACACAAGAATTTCTGGAGGCATTTATATGCTCGAACGAATAAAGCTCGAAAACTTCAAATGTTTTAAATCTCAGGAAATTCCTCTGGGCTCGATTTCCATTCTGACCGGTCTCAATGGCATGGGAAAATCTACCGTTTTGCAAAGCCTTCTTTTGCTTCGCCAATCCGCCGAAGGCGAAACCATTAAGTCTCTAAAATTGAACGGTCGATACATCAAGCTTGGCAATGGGCAGGATGTTCTTTACGAAAAAGCCGCTTCCGATGAAATTACTCTGGCCTTTTGGGAAAACGGAATTTCCCACTCCTATTCCTTTGCGTACAACGCAGAAAGCGCCGTTTTGCCGTTAAAGGATCCCCTTGATCCGGCTCTTGCCCCACAAGACTCTGTACTTTTCGGGAACCGTTTTCTTTATCTTTCTTCTGCTCGAATCGAGCCACAGCCAGATTATCACACCATTGATGACCCCATGCAGTTGGAAAATCACGAATTCGGTGTAAATGGTGAGTTTTCTTTGCAATATCTTGCAGAGCACTCTGGTGATCCTATTCTTTGCACTAAGGCAATTCGTTCTTCTCAACCCGGTGCCCGAAGCAATTCATTGATTGACCAGCTTCAACTTTGGTGTAATGAGATCTCTCCCGGCGTCTCTCCCCGTGTCGTTGTTGACAGTTTGCGGCGCAGTGTCGATTTGACTTATGATTATCGCGAAGGCAATGATCGCTCCGGTACCTACAAAAGCGTCAATGTCGGCTTCGGAATCACTTACGTGCTCCCCGTTTTGATTTCACTTCTCTCATCTAGACCCGGTGACCTGATTCTGATCGAAAATCCAGAAGCGCATATTCATCCGCGCGGTCAACGGATGCTCGGTGAACTTCTTGCGCGTGTTGCTGCCAGCGGGATTCAGGTGATCGTTGAAACTCATAGCGATCACATTTTGAATGGTCTCCGCGTCGCCGTAAAGCAAAAGCACATTGAAAGCAGTAATGTCTCGATCGCGTACTTTTCACAGAGTCAGAACAATGATTACGCACATACCGTTGTTTTCCCGAAAATGTTCCCATCCGGGCAGATCAGCGAGTGGCCTGCTGGATTTTTTGATGAGTGGGAAAACGCTTTATTGGACTTATTATAAGAGCAAGGACGAAAAATGCGTATTGGGATAAACGATCTTTCATTTTTTTATTCCTTTGAAAATTTTCATGATGCTTTGGAAGCACTGCATCGGTACGCAACGATCTGCTTTCAAATCAAAAAAGCCGCCAAAAATAGAACCTACTCCAACTTGGAGGAATCTCCTTTTATCACCGCACCACGCAAGGATACGGGATTTGAACTTGTGAAGGGTTTTCCGCTTCGCAAGCTGCTTGCTTTGATTCCGGACCCCAATGAAAGGATTTTGCTCAGTACGATTCTTTCAAACTCTGCTACAGCTGATTTTTCGGATTTCCCTTTTCTTTTTGATGGAAACACTTCTTCCATTTGTGCCTACGCTGCTGAAAATGGTGGTTTTGTCGCCAGCCTCTTATCACACGATCACTTTATCGCTCCAGTTTTGACCGGAACGCGCAGAGGCATGGATTGTACCCTGAAAAACATTGCAACCGTTCAGCACCTTCAGGACTATGAGATTGCCTTAGGTCGTCGTATTTATCAGGCCAACAGTGGAAAACATAAGTCCTCCCGCTTTAACCCTTATGGAAAAGGTAAGGTCGCCAGTCCCATGGATCTTACCGATGATGAAGCGCAAGATCTTTTAAACCGCTCCGTACCTATTGGGCAGCGCTTCTATGGAAAGCGAAACGGAAAATATTATACATTCAATTGCACGCAGAACAATATCTATCACGGCTATCGAAGCGATGATCTATCGGAAGACATTCGCTCCCAAATAGACCCCATTTTCACGTAAAGCTTTTTTCGTCACCCTCCACAAAAATCCCCGCTTATTTTCTCTTTTCATCCGCGGCATTTGCTTGCTATCTGCTTCGGGGTGCGGTATAATGGATACAACAATGTGTTCTCACATCGTTACGGTATAAAGCAACGACTTTTTAGGAGGAGCGTTATGGAACACTACAATCCGATCCTTGGCAGCGAGGCCAACGGCCAGAAGTTCATCACCTGCGGTGAGATCATGCTGCGCCTGACCCCGCCGAACTACGAGAAGATCCGCATGGCATCCAGCTTCGAGGCCAGCTACGGCGGCAGCGAGGCCAATATCGCTTTGGCTCTGGCAAACCTTGGCGTGGACAGCACCTTCTTCAGCGTAGTGCCCAACAACAGCTTGGGCAAAAGCGCCGTGCGCTGGCTGCGCTCCAACGATGTCCACTGCACCCCCATGATTCTGACCGAGCCGGACGAGACCCCCTCGAACCGCCTTGGCACCTACTATCTGGAGACCGGCTATGGCATCCGTGCCTCCAAGGTCATCTATGACCGCAAGCACAGCGTCATCACCGAGTACGATTTCTCGCAGGTGGATCTCGACGCTCTGCTGGACGGCTTCGACTGGCTGCACCTGAGCGGCATCACCCCGGCGCTGGCCCCCAACTGCCGCGGCCTCATCATCGACATGCTCAAGACCGCCAAGAAGAAGGGCCTGACCGTCAGCTTCGACGGCAACTTCCGCTCGACGCTCTGGACTTGGGAGGAAGCCCGCGACTTCTGCACCGAGTGCCTCCCCTACGTGGATGTGCTGCTGGGCATCGAGCCTTACCACCTGTGGAAGGACGAAACCGACCACTCCAAGGGCGACTGGAAGGACGGCGTGCCCCTGCAGCCCAGCTACGAGCAGCAGGATGAGATTTTCCAGCACTTCATTGAGCGCTATCCCAACCTGAAGTGCATCGCCCGCCATGTGCGCTACGCCCACAGCGGCAGCGAAAACAGCCTGAAGGCCTTTATGTGGTACGAAGGCCACACCTTCGAGAGCAAGCTGTTCACCTTTAACATCCTCGACCGCGTGGGCGGCGGCGACGCTTTTGCCAGCGGCCTGATCTACGCCATGCTCCACGATTACAAGGCCATGGATATGATCAACTTCGCCGTGGCCAGCAGCGCCATCAAGCACACCATCCACGGCGATGCCAACATCACCGACGATGTGAGCTCCATCCGCAACCTGATGAATATGAACTACGATATCAAACGCTGAGTTTCGCCCCCGCGCTTCCGTCTGCCGGGAACCGACCATTGCGCGTCGGCTCCCGGCTTTTTTATGCCGCAATGTGAGGCAAGAAAATAACGGTTCTAAGAAAAAAGCAGCGCCCGCATGGAGATCTCCCGGCGGGCGCTGCTTATTGTATCTTATTGGATTCCGAACGATTTGCCTAAACGGAAGGCCGCGCAGAGCGCTTCTGGCGTTCCTTTTCCCTGTACATCCGGTCGTCGGCTTCGCGGAGGAAGGCGGGCAGGTCTTCGACCAACGACTGCCAGAACGAGCCGATGGCGGCATCGACGCCGTGGCGGACAAGGGCTTCCCGGAGCTGGTGCACCTTGTCGGCAAAGTCCTCCTGCCCGATGGGGCAGCGCAGCACCACGAACTCATCGCCGCCGATGCGGTATCCTTCGCCGGGGAAGACTTCGTTCAGGGCGTCGGCGGTGCGGCGGATGAGGGCATCCCCGGCCTCGTGGCCGAAGCGGTCGTTGCAGTGCTTGAGACCGTTCAGGTCCATGTAAATGCCGCCGATCTCCCTCAGCGTCCCTTTCTCCCAGCCGCTCAGGTTCTCCATGTAGCGGTTGCGGTTGGAAAGGCCCGTCAGCATATCGATATAACAGAACTTATACAGCCGCTCCTGCGTCTTTTTCTGCTCCAGACTGTTGGTCACGAAGAACTGGATGGAGGACAGCAGCGTGGCGTCTCCCACATGCTCCTTGGGGTTGTCTACCCCCAGAAAACCGGTCACGACATGGTCTCGCAGCAGCGGCACCGCCAGCAGCGAATGAATGTTCTGGGGTGCCAGCACGTCATAGATGAGCTGGCCCTTTTTCTGTTCGAGGTCGGGCAGGAAGTAGACGCCCTCCCGCTCAAACGCTTCGATCCACTCGGCCACTGCTTCCAGCGGGACTTCCTGCAGATTGTCCTTTTCCTCGCTCACGCCCTCCCGCACCGCCTCGTGGGTGTTGACGATGACGTTCCGCTCCCGGTCCAGTTCGAAGATATAGCTGCGGTCGGCGGCAAAGTAATCGCTGATGACCCCCAGCAGCTCGTTGGTGGCCTTGTCGAGGTCCCGCCCGCCGGTGGAAAGCTTCTCCACGCAGCGGTTCAGCACCGTGGCGATCTCCAGCTTTTCGGCGATCTGGGCTCGGCTCGTTTCCAGCCGGAGCATCGCCTCGTTCTGCTCCTTGATGGAGACCAGAAACATCAGGACCATCGCAACGCCGATGGCCAGATCGACCAGCGCCAGACCGTAGTGTACGATCTGGATCGAGATCGCCAGCAGCGGCAGCACCAGATAAGACCCCGTTGCCAGAAACATGCCGCGGCTGATGCGTGCCCTGTATTGCAGCAGCAGACTGCCGTCCAGCGCCATGGCCACCACCGGAACGATCATGGAAATGGGATACCCTGCGCTGCGGTGGTAGACATTGGACGCATCGAACGTATAATACAACCCGGTGAACTGCGATACGACCACCATTGCAAGGCCCACACAGCAAAGGGCCCGCACCACCTTCACCCGCTTGAGGGCTGCGTTTTCTTCCGGCGTCAGGAGCATTGCACAGATGTAGTAGTGAAAAAACAGCAGCGTCAGTTCCACGAGAAAAAAGTTGAGAAAATTGCTGATGCGGACCATCCAGAACCCCAGCAGGTCCGGTCTGCCCCGGAACAGGTTCGTCATCGCATCGCAGAACAGCAGAACCGATGTCGAGACCTGCATCCGGTAGATCCAGTCACGCTTCACCGTCCGATAATATTTTGTGATCCAGAAATACAGACTCGACACCGCACAGAACAGACTGCCCCATAACAGAAGCACACTGTTTACGATCTCGCGGCTCATCCGGTCTCCTCCTTTCATGGAGTTCTTGAAATCTACCCTTATTGTACACGTTTTCCCTTGCGATTGCAATCCGGGCGCAGAAAAAGGGCTGTTGCAAATAACTCCCTCAGTCACGGCTTCGCCGTGCCAGCTCCCTCTCGGAGGGAGCCTTGGCGTAACGGTTAGCTGTGAAAGCCTCCCTCTCAGAGGGAGGTGGCATCGCGTCAGCGATGACGGAAGGAGTTTAGGCAACAGCCTTTTTGCATATCAATAAAAACTTAGTTGGTGCTGCTGTTCACGATCTTGGAAGCGGGCATCCTGTTCATGGCGGAGCTGCTCAGGTTGTGCTCCAGAGAAGCGCCGTAGGCGGTCAGCGCCTCGGAGAGCTCCTCCCCCTTCATATCGTTGAGCACCTGTCCGCGCAGGTCGTCCAGCGCCTTCAGGCTCAGCGGGTCGAGCCGCAGGGCGGCCATCAGGGCGTAGCTGTTGTACTTCACAGCCGCTGCCTGCCCGATGGACAGGCCCCGGATGGTGTCGGCGGCACCCTCTGCGGTAAAGGCAGAGGTCACGGTGCTGTCCCCGATCAGTTCCAGAGAAGGTGCATTGGAATCGGAGGAATAGGTGGAGCCCAGCACGGCGTAGACCTCCGGCAGGGCGGAGGTGACCACGCTGGAGAAGTAGCCCAGCAGGGCGCTGCTGAAATCGGAATCGCTCAGGCCGGTCAAGGAAGCAGCGTAGGCATTGGTCTGATCCACGGCATCCTGTACCAAATCCAACATCTCGCTGGTCTGGTCCTCATCGGCAGAGGCATAGGTGCTGGTGTTGTAGAGCGGGATGGTGTAATAGGCCAGCTCATACATGTTGTTCTCCAGATGGCTGGTCAGGTCGGCATCCGACACCGGGGTCTCGCCGTCCACGCCGTAGACCAGCTCCAGCAGGTCGCTGCTCTTGATGAGGATGCGCTCAAACCGCTGGACGGTGTTCAGGCCGATGCCGTTGGCCTTGTAGGTGTCGCCGTACTGCTCCATCAGCTGGGAGGCGTAGCTGTCGGCCTGTGCTTCCTCTTCTGCGGTCAGCTGGCCGCCCAGCTCCTCAAAGCGGGTCTCGATGGCGGCGTAGGTCTCAAGGTTCTCCATGGTTTTCTGGCTCACATAGTCGCTGACAGTGGCGGTCTCGCCGCTGTCGGCATCCACGGTGATGGTCTGCTTCAGGAAGGCCTTCACATCGGTGGCATCCTGCTCCGAGGTGGCCAGATCAGCGGCCTTCTGGTAAGCGTCGTACTGGGCCAGCAGATACAGGCCCGAGGTGATGTCCACCGTGCCGATGGTGCCCACCGAATCCGGGGTGGAGCCGCAGGCGGCAAGGGAAAATACCATTGCCACGGCGGCAAGAAGTGCGATCAGTTTCTTTTTCATTGTTATGCTCCTGTCGTTCGGATCGCCCGCCCTCTCCGTCAGCGCAAGCGCGCTGCTACCTCTCCCAAGGGGAGAGGCTTTGGCAATTCCCCGCAAGGTCTTGGGGAGCCGCCAGAGGCTCCCCCTTTGGGGGAGCTGGCAAAGCCTATTGGCTTTGACTGAGAGGGTGAGGCCGTTAATCTTTCAAAATATCCTGCATCGCCCGGAGGATGCTCTGCAGCAGCTCCAGCGGCTTTTCCTCTTTTTGCAGGGTGACGGAGAGGTAGGGCTTTGCGCCGGCCCCGGTGACAACGCGGCCGTTGAAGGCCACCAGCAGGCCCTGGATCATCCGGAGATCCAGCTGCTCCACCTGCAGCACCAGGGTGTCCTTCTTCTGGGTCACCTCGTACACGCCCACGGCGGTGGCCTGCACCCGCGCCAGCGAGACATTGACCAGATCGCTGACCGAGGGCGGCGGGTCGCCGTAGCGGTCGATGAGCTCGTCCAGCACATCGGCGGCATCCTCGGGGGTCTGGATGGCGGCGATCCGCTTGTAGGCTTCAATGCGGCCCGGCCCGTCGGCAATGTACGTTTCGGGGATGTAGGCATCCACCCGCAGGTCGATCAGGCACTCGCTCTTGTCGCGCTGCACCGGCTCGCCCTTGGCCCGGGCGATGGCCTGCCCCAGCATCTTCACATAGAGGTCGTAGCCCACGGCCTCCATGTGGCCGTGCTGGCTGTGGCCCAGCAGACTGCCCGCGCCGCGAATTTGAAGGTCGCGCATGGCGATGCGGAAACCGGAGCCGAAGGCCGTGAACTCCCGGATGGCGGAAAGCCGCTTCTGGGCAATGTCGGAAAGGGTCTTGTCCCGCCGGAAGGTGAAGTAGGCGTAGGCTTTCCGGCCCGAACGGCCTACCCGGCCCCGGATCTGGTAGAGCTGAGCCAGACCCATCCGGTCGGCGTCCTCGATGATAAGGGTGTTGCAGTTGCGCACGTCAATGCCCGTTTCGATGAGGGTGGTGCAGACGAGGATGTCGATCTCGCCGTTCAGCAGGTGCTGCCAGACGGGGTTCAGCTCCTCCTCGGTCATCTTGCCGTGGGCGATGCCGATGCGGGCACCGGGTACCATCTGGCTGACGTGGGCGGCGCAGGACTCAATGTTGTCCACCCGGTTGTGCAGGTAGTAGACCTGACCGCCCCGGGCCAGCTCCTTCTTCATGGCTTCGGCGAGGATGACGTCGTTGTACTCCAAAACGAAGGTCTCCACGGGTTGCCGCTCGATGGGCGGCTGCTCGATGGTGGACAGATCCCGGATGCCGCTCATGGCCATGTTCAGGGTGCGGGGGATGGGGGTGGCCGAGAGGGTCAGCATGTCCACGCCGATGAAGTTCTCTTTCAGCTTCTCCTTGTGCTTGACGCCGAAACGCTGCTCCTCGTCGATGATGACAAGGCCCAGGTCGTGGAACCGGACGTCCTTGGAGAGGAGGCGGTGGGTGCCGATGACGATGTCCACGCTGCCGGCCTGCAGGCCCCGCAGGGTCTCTTTCTGCTGCTTGGCGGTGCGGAAGCGGGAGAGCAGCCCGACTTTCACCGGGAACGCCTCCATGCGGGAGATGATGCTGTTGTAGTGCTGCCACGCCAGCAGGGTGGTGGGGGCCAGAATGGCACACTGCTTGCCGCCCATGACGCACTTGAAGGCCGCGCGGAAGGCGACCTCCGTTTTGCCGACGCCCACGTCGCCGCAGAGCAGGCGGTCCATAGGCCAGCCCTTTTCCATGTCCTTTTTGATCTCGGCGGTGGCGGTGAGCTGGTCGTCCGTCTCGTCGTACTCGAAGCGGGACTCGAAATCGCTCTGCCACTCGCCGTCGGCGGGGAAGGCGTAGCCCGTGGCCTGACGGCGGCGGGCGTAGAGCTCGATAAGCTCCTGGGCCATCTCTTCGGTGGCCTTTTTGACCTTGGCGCGGGTGCGCTGCCACTCGGTGCCGCCCAGCTTTGCAAGCTTCACCTTTTCCTCGTCGCCGGGGGCGGTGTAGCGGCTCAGCAGATCGAGCTGAGTGACCGGCACATACAGCACGTCGGAGCCGGAATACTGGATCTTCAGGTAATCTTTTATCGCGCCCTGCACCTCGAGACGCTGGATGCCCGCATACATGCCGATGCCGTGGCTCTGGTGAACCACATAGTCGCCGGGCTTGATGTCCGAGAGGCTGGACAGGGCGTTTTTGTTCTTCTTGCGCTTTTTGTTCTCGGCGGCCTCGTCGTCCAGACCGTGACGCCGGGACGAGATGACCGCCACGCGGGCGAACGGGAAGGTGCAGCCCGCCGTGAGGTGGCCGGGCAGTACCTGGACCAGACCTTTTGCGGGCCGGACGTCCCGGCTCATGCTGACGGCATAGCCCTTGTCAGCCAAATCGCGGGTGAGGGCCGCTGCACCCTTGGGCGTGCCGGCGAAAAGGGCCACGGCGTACCCCTGCTGGACCAGCGGGTCGAGGTCTTCCCGCAGGGAAGCGAGGTCGCCGCCCCAGTTGGGAGCTGCGAACGCCTCAGCGTTGATGAGATCTTTCAGCTTGAACTCGTTCATGCCCCGCAGGAAGTTCTCGCAGAGCAGGGTGCTCTGGTCCTGCGCCGCAATGGCGAGGTCGTCCATCGTCTGGTAGAGCACATCGAGGCCGGGGCAGATGACGCCCTCCTCGAGCAGGCCGGTCAGCTCTTCGCTGCGGCGGAACTCGGTGGCCTTCTGGGCGTCCCGGATGCCGCCCACCTCGTCGAGGATGAAGATGGGGCTGCTCAGGTGGTCCAGCAGGGTGGCGGGCGTCTCGTACCGCAGACCGTAGTATTTGTCCATAGCCTCGGGCATGACGCCGCTGTCCAGCTGGGCGAGGTCGGACTCCATGGCCTTTTCGAGGGCGGTGCGGCGCTTGCCGCGGGCTTTCTTCTGGGCGGCGCGAAGGGCCTCTGCCGTGTCGGCGGTGCTGCCGAACAGCACCTCACGGGCGGGGGAAAGATAGATCTTTTCCAGCGCACCGTCCCGCCGCTGGGTCAGCAGGTCGAAGGAGGCGAGAGAGTCTATCTCGTCGTCCCAGTACTCCACACGGGCGGGCTGGCGCATATCGGGGGCGTAGATGTCCACGATGTCGCCCCGGACGCTGAACTGTCCCGGGCCGTCCACCTGACTGCGCCGCACGTATCCGGCGGCGAAGAGCCGCTCCACCAGCGCCTCCCGGTTGTAGACCATGCCGGGCTTGAGGGTGAGGGTGTTCTTCTGGAACTCGTCCTGCGGCACAGTGTATTGGAGCAGGGCTTCGGCGGGGACGCAGACGGCGTTCAGCCGTCCGCCCGCCAGTGCGCCCAGCACCGACAGACGCCGGTACTCGTACTCGCGGCCCGCGCCCTCGACGGGGCGGAGCATGAAGTCCCGGGGCGGGAACACCGCCGCCGAGAGCCCCAGCGTCTTGAGGTCGTCGGCAAAATGGGTGGCCTCGGCCTCGCCGGGCGTGACGACGCAGAGGATGCGGCCCGTGTCCTTCTGGAGCGCGGCGTAGAGCAATGCCCGGCCTGCCGGAGGCAGACCGAACAGCGCCGCCGGGCCGGGGGAGGCGAGGCTGGCCGCTGTCTTCTGGTATTCGGGGGTGTTTTTCAGGAGCGCTTCGTACATGGTGGACCTCCTTTCTAGTGAAGATGGACGTAATAGCCTCTCCCTTTGGGAGAGGTGTCACCGTAGGTGACGGAGAGGGCAAGCTCGGGGCGAAAGAGCTGCCATACAGCGATAAGCAGACTCTTTGTCAGAGGGATGTTATCGCTGTGTCAGCGCTTTTTGTTAGCGGCCTTGCCCTCTCAGGCGCTTCGCGCCAAGGCCGGGTTGCGGCTCCCAGCGTCTGCCTCGCTGTTGCTCACATCCTGCTGGCCGCTGCCCCAACAGCTCCTCCCTGTTTCCGCCACTGGCGGCGGTCGTCGCTGTTGCCCCCAAAGGGGGAGCCTTACCCGTTATACTTGCTCTGCGCCAGACCCAGCTTGCCGTCCATGATGAGCTTTGCGGCGGCTGCGATGTCGGGGCAGCGGTCGGCGAGGGCCTTGGCGTCGTCGGGCGGGAACTTGCCCAGCACCCAGTCGGCCAAATCGTAGTCCGGGCGGGGCTTTGCGCCCACGCCGATGCGGATGCGGGGGAAGTTCTCGCCGCCGAGGCGGGCGATGATGCTCTTGAGGCCG
>OGOW01002730.1_pt1 | contig 13574 bp, 11 predicted proteins | sample 1552781 | NCBI WGS metagenome assembly OGOW01 (sample SAMEA2580145, study PRJEB22360) | human gut metagenome | biome: human gut; feature: human-associated habitat; material: faeces | place: Denmark | collected 2008/2010
CTAGAAATTATTGCTGTTCCGTCTAACCAATTTGGGGAAGAAGAACCTGGTTCTAATAACGAAATCCAATCCTTCTGCAAATTGAATTACGGTGTTACTTTTACCGTTATGGGGAAAGCAGATGTACGCGATGAAAGTGCATTAGACCTTTTCAAATACATGATACGAGAACAACCATTCCAAGGCTTCCCACCTAGTGATAAAACTGAAATGCTTACAGATTATCTCAATGGTATCGATACCGATGTACTATCAGTTTGACGCGGCGGCAAATATGATGATGACAACGATTATTATGTGTATAGTTTATGCGATATTCTCATTTGCGGCAACAGTAATCGGAGCATTTGTAAAACGACTTTTACGTCTGTAATCACAGAAAGGATATATATTATGGAGAGTAAAAAACTTTATGGTGCATCAACCCAAATGACGCCTGCTGTTTACAAAGATTTTTATAAAACATATTATAACGAAAAACTAAAGGTGTTTAAAATCGTTGCCGAAATAGTCGGATTGATTGCGATTTTCGGTGCATTTTATATACTTGCAAACGGATATGGAATTTTGTGGGGAGCGATTGCACTTTGGATTGGTGCATTTCTGCTTTTTTATCCGCGTATGATATACCGCAAGCCATACAAAAACGCAAAAGACAACAGTCAGACAACGCACTTTGCTTTTTTTGAAAATTATATGTCGGAAAAAACAAAATCACATGTAAATGAATATAAATATGACGATATACAAAAAGTGCTTGAAACGGGAAAGTATTTTTTCATATTTCACAATTCGGAAAGTGTGAGTATCGTTGATAAGGATCATTTTAGCGGAGATGTCGAAAGTTTTTCGGATTTTATAAAAACAAAGACACAATATAAGAAAATCAAGTAATAAAAAATGGGACTTAGCAAAAATGCCAAGTTCCATTTCTTTTTATCGCTACAACAGTTCTTCCCACCCCGTAATATAATGGTCAGACAGTTGTTTAAGCGCATCTGTTTCATCGGCGTTTGTTTCGTCAAATATTGCACAGGTTGAGAAACCACCCTTTTTAGCACCGCCGATACCTGTTGTTATATCTTCAAATACTGTACATTCTTCCGGAGGTATTCCGATACGTTTTGCGGCAAGCAAATAAACATCGGGATTTGATTTGTTCACTCCGACCTCGGACGAGAATGCACAAGCGTCAATGTAATTCCAAACTCCGAGCCTGGTAAAAGCCGTTTTGCAAAGTTCTTCATAACCTGATGTGGCTATTGCGATTTTAATTCCGCTGTTGTGCAATTTCTTTAAATATTTGTCTGCACCTTTTTTTAGCGGTACGGTTGTTTCGTATTGCTTTAATCCCATGTGCATAAAAGTATTTGAAAGTTCTTCAAACGACAAGTCAAGATTAAGTCTGTTTTTTATTGTTGGGATAGATTCTTTCATAGTCATTTCTTTGTATTCCTTTGCCTCCTCGTAAGGCAATTCAACACCGTGTTCTTTGAAAAAATCTACTACAACGTCCCACCAAACCTGCATTGAATCAAGCAATGTTCCGTCAACGTCAAAAATCGCTCCTCGCATTATATCACCTCTGTATTTCTATTATACAATAATTTGCCGAATATTTCAAGCGTTTATGAATTTTCCTCTTTCTCGGCAACAAATTTTTTTACCGCAACTAACTTTTCCGTAAGGCCTGTAAATCGTTGATGAAATTGGTTGTTAATAGTCATATTTTGAATAGTCTTTTCGCTGCCGACAAGCACAACCATATCTCTTGCACGCGTTACGGCGGTGTAAAATAAGTTGCGGCTCATAAGCATAGGCGAGAATGAGCATACGGGCATAATCACGATAGGGAACTCACTGCCTTGACTTTTGTGGACGGTTATCGCGTACGCAAGGTCAAGCTCATCAAGATTGGTAAACGGATATTCAACGAGCTTGTCCTCATCAAACACGATATTCATACACTTGTCGCGGACGGAAATACTCTCTATAATTCCCATATCACCGTTGAAAATTCCCATACCGTCCTCGCCGTTTTCGCGTGAATAGACCATATCGTAATTGTTTTTTGTCTGCATAACTTTGTCGCCGACACGGAAAGTTATATTGCCGAAAACGTGTTGCGGACGTCTTTCGTCATACGGATTGATGTGTGACTGCAACAGTTTGTTTAATGCAATCGTTCCGGCAAGTCCTTTTTTTGTCGGCGATAGAACTTGTATTGATGAAATCGGGTTTACATTATAGCTTTTCGGCAGTCTGTTTTTGAATAAATCCATAACCGTAAAAGCACTGTCCTGCGGAGTTTTTCTTCTTAAAAAGAAGAAATCGCTTGATTTTACCGATAAATCGGGAAGTTCTCCGTGATTGATTTTGTGTGCGTTTACGATTATAAGACTTTCTTCGGCTTGCCTGAAAATTTTGTTAAGCTGAATTACCGGTATTGTTTTACTTTCGATTATATCGTGAATGATGTTTCCCGGTCCGACTGACGGCAGTTGGTCCGCATCACCCGAAAGGATAATTCTTGCACCTGTTTTGACCGCTTTTAAAAATGACGACATAAGATTTACGTCAATCATACTGACTTCGTCAAGAATTATAACGTCATACGGCAGTGGATTTTCTTCGTTGTGCGTAAAAATACTGTAACCCTCAGAAGACCGTTGAGTGCATAAAAGACGGTGTATTGTCTTTGCCTCGTAACCCGTAACTTGGCTCATTCGCTTTGCGGCGCGTCCTGTCGGCGCGGCAAGTGCGATTGAAAGCTTTAAATCTTCCAAAAGCTTTATTATTGTGTTTATTGTTGTTGTTTTACCTGTTCCCGGACCGCCGGTAAGAATCATACAACCTGCCGAAAGTGCGGTGACAACGGCATTACGTTGCTCGGCGGCAAGGTATAAATTTGTTTTTGCTTCAAGCGCGTCAATGGCTTTTTCTGCTTTTTCTTCGGTCATTGTGAATTTTTGCGTGTTTTGCGACATTGCAATAAGTCGGCGCGCAATGTAATATTCAGACTCATAATAGCTGTAAAGATAGTATGCGTCAATTCCGTCAACTTTATCTTGGAACAGTTCTTTTGAAGAAAGCAATTCGGAAACAGCCGCAATTACTTCGTCATCGGTGACTTTTAATGTGTAGACGGTATGCTCGATTAATACATCTTTTGGCATATATACATGGCCGCTTGTATATGCGGCACTGCGTAAAATATGTATAATTCCCGAACGTATACGCATAATACTGTTTTTAGGCAATCCCATATTAAAGGCTATTGTGTCCGATGTTTTAAAAGAAATGCCGTCAACCATATCAGAAAGGATATACGGATTTTTCTTTATGAGTTCAACCGAATTTGCACCGAGAGAATTGTGTACTTTTACTGCGGTTGTTGCGGAAATTCCGTACTGTTGAAGGAACATAACGATATTTTGCATAGACTGTATTTCTGCAAATTGTTCGCCTATTTTCTTCGCTTTTTCTTTGCTTATTCCTTTGATTTCGGCAAGTTTTGACGGCTGGGTAAGCATTATTTGAAGTACGTCAAGTCCGAAATGGTCGATAAGTTTTTTTGCGGTAGCCTCGCGTATACCGCTTATTATTCCCGAACTTAAATATTTAATAATAGACTCCTCGTCCGACGGCATAACTGTTTCATAATATTCCGCTTTGAATTGTTCGCCGTAATCGGGATGAGTTGTCCAATTACCCGACAGGGCAACGCTTTCACCCTCCGTTATAAACGGCATATATCCTGTTGCGGTGAATTGTCCTTCTTCAACGCTGTCGATTCCGACAACAGAATAACCGTTGTCGGGATTGGAATATATAATTTCTTCAACTGTGCCTGTTACTGTAATAATTTCACTCATTATTTTGCTCCGATACGGCTATTGTGCCGTTTGAAATTCCTGTGATTTCTGCGCCTTTTGTTTCAAGGTATTCTATGTAATCAATCTGTTCTTTTCTGATAGTTTCGCCTGTGTATATAACCGGTACTCCTGGCGGATAAGGTACAACCGTACTGCAAGAAATATGTCCGATTGAATTCTGTAATTTAGTGTCCCTTTGATTTGAGAAAAATGCTTTTTGCGGAAACAGTTTTTCTTTGCAAATCGGTGGAGGCGTTAGATTTAATGTGCTTTTTGCTTTAGGTGTATTGTTTGTAATTTTGATAAGCTCATCAAAAAGCACGTCCATATCCGATTGCGTGTTTGACGGCGTAACGATTAAAACTATGTTGAATAAATCAGACATTTCAATGTCTATGCCGTTATTTGAAAGTATGTCATCAACGTCAAAGCCTGCAATATCAAAATTTGAAAAATTCAGCACAAGCCTTGTCATATCGTCATTTTCAAGAACTTTGATACCTGTATCGGTGATTTTTTCTTTAAATGATTTGCACATATCATATGTTTTCTCCCACATTGCACCGTCGGTTAATTCATCTCTTGCAATGTCCGCCGATGATGCGATGACGTATGACGGACTTGACGATTGAAACATATAAAGTGATTTTTCAAGACGTTTTCTGTCGATTAAATCGCCGTTTATGTGAAGATACGAACTTCCGTTCATTGCATTAAGCGTTTTGTGGGCACTTTGGCATACTGCGTCTGCATATTTTACTGCGGTTTGCGGAAATAAATTGCTTGCGATAAAGTGCGCTCCGTGCGCCTCGTCAACAAGTAAAGGAATATTTTTTGCGTGACATTCTTCGGCTGTGTTTTTAATGTCGGAACATATTCCGTAGTAATTCGGTGATGTAATTATAACCGCGTCAATGTCGTCCGTTAAATGTTTTTTTAGTGTCCCTGTACCTTTAGGGACACTAAAACTGTTGTCTATTTCTTTCGGAAACAATTTTAAATTGATACCGAGTAAAGCGCAAGTGTTAATAACGCTCATATGGCAGTCGCCAGCCGAAAGCAGTGTGCCGCCGGGCTTTACGCCTGCACATATCATAGACTGAATTGCAGATGTTGAACCGCCTGTGAGTATGTAGCTTTTGTCACTGCCGTAAAGGCTTGACAAAAGCTCTTGTGCTTTTAAAACATACTCACCGGGGTGGATAAGATTTTCCGTTTCGGAAAGTTCCGTTACATCAAGGGACAGTAAATCTTTTTTTAATCCTCTGCCGTTTTTGTGACCGGGCATTGCAAATGATATTCTGTTTTGTTTTGAGTATGCAAGCAAATGCTCATACAGTGGTGCTGACATAGACACATCTCCTTATTTGTTTCCTATTATTATATAAAATTTTTGCGTATATGTAAAGTAATATGGAATACAAAATTGAAAAACGCAAAAGAATATGATATAATAGTGACAGGTTCAATAACAATAGTTATTTTTGGAAAGGACAGATAAATTATGAATGTATATGATGCGATAATGAAAAGAAGAACGATAAGAAAGTTTGAACAAAAGGCAGTCAGTGAAGATAATCTTGTGAAACTTGTGGACTGTGCAAGAGTTGCGGCATACGGCGCGAATGTTCAGCCGCTTAAATTTATGATTGTAAACAACAGCAAAACGCTTCAAAAAATATACCCAATGACAAAGTGGGCAGGCTATCTTGCAGACGGTGCACCGAAAGAGAATGAACGCCCTGCGGCATATATAGCGGTACTTGGCGACAGCAGTATTAAATCAAATAAAATGTATGAAGTTGAGGCAGGCGCGGCAGTAACAACAATGATGCTTGAGGCGGTTGAAATGGGACTTGGCACTTGCTGGCTTGGGGCTATACAGCGCGATGAAATAAAAAAACTTTTGGAGTTGGATGAAAATCTTAATGTTGTATATTTGCTTGCGGTAGGCTATCCGAAACAGGAAAGCAAAATCGTGGATATGAAAGATAATGACGTTAAATACTATGAGGACGAAAACGGAGTTATAAATGTTCCGAAACGTTCGCTTGAAGAAATACTTATAAAATAAAACAAAAGGGACATCACTTGATGTCCCTTTGAATTTACTTGATTATGCGCCTAAAATAACAAGAACTGTTGTTGTTATAAGGAAAAGAATTGCAATAGTTGTTGTAAGCTTAATGAACATTGCTTCCTTAGTAGTTCCGCCGTTCTTTTTAAAGAATGAATCGCCCATATCAGAAGATGCACCTTGAATACCTCTCATACCCGGATCCTTACCTTCCTGAGCCATAACTACAAATATAAGTATAACAGATACTATCAAATGTAATACCAAAAATAGAGTTTGCATTATATAAACCTCCTTTTTCTTCTAAAGTAAATCATTAAATACTTATCTATTATATCACAAATTCTAAAATTTGCAATACTTTTTTTGCCTTTTTGTAAATCAGTTTTGTTTTTAATGCTTTTGAGCAAAATATGATAAAAAATTTCTGATAATAGCAAAAAACTGATGGTAACTGTACTTAAATTGATGTATAATATTATTATAATTAATATTACGGAGGAATTTTGTAATGGAAAGATTAAAGAGAACGGAAAAAAACACACTTACGGAACGTGTACTTCAATTCGGTGAGGGCAATTTCCTGAGAGGATTTGTGGATTGGATGATAGACAAACTTAACAAGGAAAACGGCGGAGATTACGGTGTGACAATAGTTCAGCCGCTTGCAGGCGGACTTGTTGATAAGTTAAATGCGCAGGACGGACGATACAGCTTGTATTTAAGAGGACTTTTAAAAGGCGAAAAGGTTGAGGAAACAAGAATTGTTGATTGTGTGACAAGAGGTATCAATCCGTATACAAATACAGATGAATTTTTTGACTGTGCAAAAAATCCCGACTTACGTTTTATCGTTTCAAACACTACAGAGGCAGGTATCGAGTACAAACCTAATCAAAATCCCGATGATTTTAACGGACTTACTTTTCCGGGCAGACTTACGTTGTTTATGAAGAAAAGATTTGACGAGGGATTGGGCGGCTTTATACTTCTTCCGTGTGAGCTGATTGACAAAAACGGTGACAATCTAAAGGAATGTATTTTAAAGTACAGCGTGGATTGGGGTTACGGCGGTGAATTTGAGAAGTGGATTGAAACTGAAAACCATTTTACAAATACACTTGTGGACAGAATAGTTACAGGTTATCCGCGAGATAACGCAAAGGAAATGGAGCAGTCATACGGTTATCTTGATGATATGATTGACACTGCGGAGATTTTTCATTTGTGGGTAATAGAGGGCGATAAGAAACTTGCGGAGGAAATACCGTTCCACAAAATCGGTCTTAATGTGCTTTGGACAGACGATGTTACACCATACAAGAAACGTAAGGTGCGTATTTTGAACGGTGCGCATACAATGACAGTGCTTGCGGCACATCTTGCCGGTCTTGAAACAGTCAAGGACGCAATGGACGATGAACTTGTATTTTCATTTATGAAACAGGGTATTTTTGAAGAAATTATTCCGACACTTGATTTGCCTAAAAACGAACTTGAACAGTTCGCAAATGACGTAATCGAAAGATTTAAAAATCCGTTCATCAAGCATTATCTTTTGAGTATTGCGCTTAATTCCGTTTCAAAATACAAAGTTCGTGTACTTCCGAGCGTGCTTGAATATATTAAGGAAAAGAATTGTGAGCCGAAACGACTTGTATTTTCACTTGCGGCACTTATCGCATTTTACAGAACAGACGCGGCGAATGATGATAAGACGGTAATGGAATTTATGAAAACGGCAAGTGCGGAAGATATTCTTAAAAAGACGGAATATTGGGGTGAAGATTTGTCATTCTTACTTCCGACTGTACAAAAACATCTTGACGAAATCGAAAAGAACGGTATAAGAAAGGCTATGGAAAAGGTAGTTGACTGAAAATGAAACAGATAAAAATTAATGAAAAGGATAACGTAGCCGTTATGCTTGAGGGCGAATTGAGCGGTCATAAGATTGCCCTTAACGATATAAAAAAAGGCGAAAATATAATTAAATACGGTTATCCTATCGGTCATGCGACAGAGGACATAAAAAAAGGCGACCATATACATACGCATAACATTAAAACGAATTTAAGCGGTGTGCTTGAATACAAATACGAACCACAAAGAAACGAAATACCGAAAACGGAAAAACGCACTTTTATGGGTTACAGACGTGCAGACGGCAAAGTCGGTATAAGAAATGAAATTTGGATTGTGAACACTGTCGGCTGCGTGAACAAGACGTCCGAAATACTTGCAAGAGAGGCTAATAAGCTGTACGGAGATATGTGTGACGGTGTGTTTAATTATGTACATCCGTTCGGTTGTTCTCAGCTTGGCGATGACCAGAAAATGACTCAAAACGTGCTTAAAGGTCTTGTCAATCACCCTAACGCGACAGGTGTGCTTGTGCTGGGATTAGGCTGCGAAAATAATAATATTTCCGTATTTAAAACAGTTCTCGGTGAAGTTGACGAAAACAGAGTTAAATTTATGAGTACGCAGGATTTTGATGATGAAATCGGCGAGGGGTTGCGTCTTATAGGCGAGCTTGCCGAATATGCGAAAAATCAAAAACGTGAAGAATGTGATGTGTCGGAGCTTGTTGTCGGTTTGAAGTGCGGCGGCAGTGACGGCTTTTCCGGACTTACCGCAAATCCGCTTATAGGAAGATTTTCCGATAAGCTTATAAGCAAGGGCGGAAGTACGGTGCTTACGGAAGTGCCTGAAATGTTCGGTGCGGAAACGATTTTGATGAATAGATGTGTTAATGAAGAAGTTTTTGATAAGACGGTTTCGCTTATAAATGATTTCAAGGATTATTTCACAAGTCATAATCAAGTTGTTTATGAAAACCCGTCACCGGGTAATAAAAAAGGCGGTATAACCACGCTTGAAGATAAGTCGCTCGGTTGCGTGCAGAAGTCTGGCAGTGCAGACGTTGAGGACGTTATTGAAATCGGCGGAAGTGTTACAAGAAAAGGTCTTAATCTTCTTACCGGACCGGGTAACGATATTGTTGCGGTAACAAATCTTACCGCGTCGGGCTGCCATTTGATACTGTTTTCAACAGGACGCGGTACACCTGTGGGGGCGCCTGTGCCGACTGTGAAAATTGCGACGAATACAAACCTTGCAAAAAGAAAACCACATTGGATTGATTTTAATGCAGGTGAGATTATAAACGGTGCGGATTTGACCGATGAACTTTTTGAATATGTTATAGAAGTTGCAAACGGCAAACAAACGAATAATGAGAAAAACGGTTATAAGGAAATTTCAATTTTCAAAGACGGAGTTGTATTATGAAAGAGTGGCTGTGCCGCTCTTTTTTTTGACTAAATGACGAAAATGTGATAAACTGAACAAAAAGAGGTGAGATTATGACAAGAAAAATTTTTATACTGACGGCATTTGTTATGATGATATTTTGCGTCAATGCGTGTGCGTTTTCTGATGTACAGAGCGGAAGCTGGTATTATGACAATGTAACCGATATGACAAACCAAGGATATTTAAGCGGTTATGAGGACGGAACGTTCAGACCGGAACAATATATAACAAGAGCAGAGGCAATGACTTTAATAAATTTATTGCTTGAACGAGTAGTAGAAAGCGATAAGATTCACAGCGATGCAATATTCTGGCCGGATAATAAATCTGATATGTGGTATTATACAGCAGTAGAAGAGGCAACAAATTCTCATAAATACACAAGAGAAAATACTAAATATGAAACTTGGACTGAAATTGACCAACCACGTGATTGGGAGAAAATTGAAAGGAAAGGTATTTTAGATTAATGAAAAGTACCTCCGAAAATTAAGTATTCTTAAAGTTTTGTGTAAATACAAAATAGTGCAGAAAATTTTATTTAAGCGGACGGAATTAAATTCCGTCCGCTTTTGCGTTATCAAAAAAATCAGCAATCGTCAATAGCGGATTCTATCAGCAAAGAAGAACTCCAACCGAGAATGAGGCTCATATCCAATCACGACGGCGACTAATCCATTTTTCATGACGTCCATTATTGCAAGGTACAGCATTTTAAACAAACCTAAATATTTCAGGTATCCCCAAGCGGTTTGTGCACTTATCTGCACAACTAACACGATAGAAAAATTTAAAATAATACACTTTTTAAAATTTTACATCTTCTTTTCGATTTTTTCCATTGAAGATATTAATGATTTTAGTTAAAATAAAGTCAACAAATAAACAAAGAAAGGAATGAGAGAGATGTCTGAATACATTCTTGAGCTAAAAGGAATAACGAAAATATTTCCCGGAGTAAAGGCTCTTGATAATGTTCACTTTCAGTTAAAACAAGGTGAAATACATGCTCTTATGGGTGAAAACGGTGCAGGAAAATCAACATTCATAAAAGTTATCACCGGAGTACATCAAGCTGAAGAAGGTGAAATATTCATTAACGGCGAAAAAGTAGAAATAAAAAATCCTAAAGATGCACAAAAATTAAGTATTGCCGCTATTTATCAGCACGGTACGGCATATCAACATTTAAGTGTAACGGAAAACATTTTCATAGGACACGAGAAAATGACAAAGTTCCATACAATTGATTGGAAACAAATGCACAAGGATGCAAAAGCGCTTTTGGAGAGATTGGGAAGTGACATTGACCCACATTCAAGTATGGGTAATCTTACAGTTGCGGAACAACAGATAGTCGAAATTGCAAAAGCCATTTCTACAAATGCAAAAATAATCATAATGGACGAGCCTACGGCGGCTCTTTCAAAAAGAGAATGTGAGGAATTATACAGAATTACAGAACAACTTAGAGATGAAGGCTGTTCAATAATATTTATCTCGCATCGTTTTGAAGATATGTACAGACTTGCTACAAGAGTAACCGTATTTCGTGACTCACAGTACATAGGTACATGGAATGTAGATGAAATTTCAAATGAAGTATTGATTTCAAAAATGGTCGGACGTGAAATTTCTCAAATTTATCCTAAGCAAGAAGTTGAAAGAGGAGAAGAAATTTTCAGAGTTGAGGGATTATCAAAGACAGGGTACTACAAAGATGTTTCTTTTTCACTTCACAAAGGCGAAATTCTTGCTATGACAGGACTTGTCGGTGCAGGACGAACAGAAGTATGTCAAGGTATTATGGGTATTGAAAGACACGATAAAGGAAAGGTCATTTTGGAAGGAAAAACACTTTCAATAAAACATCCGTCAGACGCTATGAAAGCAGGTATCGGATATTTGCCTGAGGACAGACAAAAACAAGGTCTGATTCTTGATTGGGGATTGGGACAAAACGTAACATTATCAACACTTGAAAAATTTACTAAGTTCACTGTTATAAACAGAAAAGCAGAACGTGAACGTTCAAAAGAACTTTTAGAAAAAGTTAAAACAAAGGCTCTTTCTGTATTTGATAAGGCGTCAAGTTTGTCAGGTGGTAATCAGCAAAAGGTTATTGTAGCAAAGGTTTTAAATTCCGATTTGAAAGTAGTTATCCTTGACGAACCGACAAAGGGTGTCGATGTAGGTGCAAAAGCACAGATATATGAAATTATGTCAGAATTGGCGGCACAAGGTTTCGGAGTAATAATGATTTCTTCGGAAATGCCAGAAGTATTGGGTATGGCAGATACAATCCTTGTTATGAAAGAGGGCAGAGTATCTAAGATTTTTGCAGATGCAACAGGCGTTACTCAAGAACAAATCCTTGAGGCCGCAATGAATATGTAGGAGGTGTGATTTAATTATGAAGTTAAAAAAATTCTTTTCATCGAATATTCGTGAAATCAGCTTAATTATTGTAATGATTGCACTTTCTGTATTTATTGAAATAAGAAGTGGAGGAAACTTCTTCACACTTGAAAACATTTCCGATATGTTCACGGAAACGGCAGTTCTTGCAATTACAGCGGTAGGCATGATGATGGTAATTATCACAAGCGGTATTGACCTTTCAATCGGCTCGATAATGGCGTTGAGTGCAATGGTCGGTGGAACGATACTTAAAAATAATCAAGCAGTTCCCGGAGTGGTAATAATTTTAGTATCGATAGCAGTCGGTATTGTATGTGGTTTCATAAACGGTACATTGGTTGCTAAACTGAAAATATTACCTATTATTGCAACACTCGGTATGATGAATATATATCGCGGACTTACATATTTAGTTGCCAACGGAAGTTGGGTAAAACAACAGGAAATGGGAACAAAATTTCTGTCAATCGCGACAGGAAAGTTTCTTGGTATAAATAATCTTATAGTTATAGCAATAGTTGTTTATATAATTGCTGCATTCTTCCTAAATAAAACCCGTACGGGCAGAAAGATTTATGCGGTAGGAAACAGTGAAGAAAGTGCAAGAGTTTCTGGTATCAAAACAGACCGAACATTAATTATGGTTTATACTATATTAGGTGCGGTAGCCGGCTTAGGCGGTATACTTTATGTATGTAAATACGGAGTTGCTCAAGGTGAAACCTGTACCGGATACGAAATGAATGTAATCGCAGCTTGCGTACTTGGCGGTGTAAGCATTAATGGCGGTACAGGCAGAGTACAAGGCGTATTGTTGGGTGCTGTATTACTTGGTATTCTTAACAATGCAATGCCGCTTATCCATGTATCTTCATTCTGGCAAGAGGCAATTCGCGGTTTGATTATACTTCTTTCAATTATAGCAAACTCGTTAATTCAAAGAAACGTTGAAATGAAAGCATTGAGAAGGAGGAATATCTGATGGCTAAAGAGTATGTAAAACAGGCTGTAAGCAGTGACGGTACAAGAACAATATCAGCCCAAAGAGGATTTTCTTGGCAGAGATTTCTTTTTCAATGGGAGTGGATGCTTGTATTAATGCTTATATTGGTAAATATATTTAATATATCCGCGTCACCGTATTATGCACACGCAAAATCAATTTTAAATGCAACTCGTGACTTCTTGGATAAAGCAATAGTAGTATTTCCGATGGCATTCGTATTAATGCTCGGTGAAATCGACATCAGTGTTGCGTCAATTATGGCTCTTTCAGCAACAATTATGGGTGTTGCGTTTGATGCGGGAGTTCCGATGATCGGTGCAATCGGTCTTGCACTTGTTACAGGCACTGTATGCGGTTTGATTAACGGAATTATCCTTGTAAAATTCCCTGAATTGTCAAGTATGATTGTAACACTTGCAACTCAGATAATATTCAGAGGAATAGCACAGATTATTTTGGAAACCAATTCGGTCGGAGGATTCCCGAGTTGGTTTACAAAAATCGCAGCCGGCAAAATCGGCGAAATGGTCCCGTATGCCTTGATATTTGTTGTAGTTGAGGCTTTATTCTTCGCATATCTTCTTCACTATACAAAATTCGGCAGAAGATGTTATGCAATGGGTAATTCAACAACCGTTGCAAAGTTTTCAGGTGTAAAAACAGATAAAATTAAAGTTATCGTTTATACAATGACAGGTTTACTTTCGGCAGTTGCCGCAATTTATCTTGCATCAAAAATGTCAAGTGTTCGTCCCGACGTTGCAAAAGGATATGAACTTGATATTATAGCAATGGCTGTACTTGGCGGAGTATCAACTTCAGGCGGTAAGGGAAGAATACTTGGTGCAACGCTTGCGATTATGGTAATCGGTTATCT
>OGOW01002749.1_pt1 | contig 13504 bp, 9 predicted proteins | sample 1552781 | NCBI WGS metagenome assembly OGOW01 (sample SAMEA2580145, study PRJEB22360) | human gut metagenome | biome: human gut; feature: human-associated habitat; material: faeces | place: Denmark | collected 2008/2010
AAGAAATGCTTGCCAGCTATGCCAAATTAAAGGGCAGAACACTGGGAGAACTGACCAAGCCGAAATACATGGAAGCCGTGATGCGTAAATACGGATTCCGTGACTGGGAAAGTGTGCTTGCCGCACTGGGACACGGAGGCTTAAAAGAAGGACAGATTCTGAATAAGCTGATTGAGGCTTACGAGAAAGAGCATAAAAAAGAGATCACCGATGAGAAAGTTCTGGAGGCAGCTGCGGAAGCAAAAGAAAAACTGCCGATCGTGAAGAAAGAAAAAGGCGGTATCGTTGTAAAAGGGATCGACGATGTGGCAGTACGATTTGCAAAATGCTGTAGCCCGATTCCGGGAGATGAGATTGTCGGTTTTGTAACGAGAGGTCGTGGTGTCACGATCCACCGCACAGACTGTGTCAACGTCATGAATCTTTCCGAGGCAGAACGCGTGCGTCTGATCGATGCGGAGTGGCAGGGCAGCAATCTGACCAGCGGACTTTATACGGCAGAGATCAATGTATATGCCAATAACAGAACCGGTCTTCTGGTCGATATCTCAAGGATCTTTACCGAGCGTAAGATCGACCTGACAACTATCAACAGCCGGACGAGCAAACAGGGACGCGCGACGATTTCCATGACATTTGATGTACACAGTACGGAAGAACTGAACAGTATCGTGGAAAAGATCCGTCAGGTGGAGAGTGTCCTTGATATTGAACGTACCACCGGCTGATAAAAGGAGTAATCCGAAACTATGAAAAAAGCAGTGATCGAACAGCTGGTACTGGAGATGGTAGGAACCAATACCTGGCTGATCAAAAATAAAGAAAACGGCGAACTGCTGATCGTCGATCCGGCGGATGAGAGTGCACGGATCGAAGAAAAAATTAACCGTATGGGAGGAAAGCCTGTGGCGATTCTCCTGACACATGGTCATTTTGATCACATGCTGGCGGCAGATGATCTGAGGGACGAATACGGGATCCCGGTCATCGCCTGTGCAGCGGAACAGCAGGTGCTCACCGATGCGATGAAAAATCTTTCGGGAAGCTGGGCAAGTGCTCATGTACTGCTGGCGGATCAGTGGGTCTGTGACGGAAAAAAACTGGATCTTGCAGGATTTTCCATTGAAGTCTTCCACACACCGGGACATACGGCGGGAAGCTGCTGTTATTATCTGAAAGATGAAGGTGTATTGTTCAGCGGTGATACAGTGTTCTATGGCTCTGTTGGAAGAACGGATTTTCCGGGTGGAAGTACAGCAGAAATTGTGAGAAGTCTCCATAAACTGGTAGATTCGCTTCCTGAAGAGACCGAGGTTTTCCCCGGACATGATGCATCTACCACTATTGGTTATGAAAAGAGGTATAATCCATTTGTGTAAAATAGGCATTCTGTTTGAGAACAGAGATTTTGAACATGATGTTTATGAACTGATCAAAGCGTTTTATCCCGAAGCGGAGATACATACTCTTTATGAAAATGCTGAAGCAGAGTATGACCTCCGCTTCAGTGTGGAACGGGATAATGACAGTTATATCATAAAATACGAAAGGACAGAGAATCTGTCGAAACAGGAAACAGAGCAAAAAGGGGTAATTTCCGCAGACATACTTTCTAAAGAGAATGCAGGCTGTGGAATACAGGATGCTCATGCTCTGAGAAAAGAGAATAAAGATAATATCAAATATGCTCTGTATCAGTTGTTGGTAAAACTGACGGGCAGAACTCTTCCATGGGGAAATCTGACAGGAATACGTCCTGCCAAACTGGCAATGGGAATGATCGAATCCGGAATGAAAAATACGGAAGCAGCCCGGGAGATGCGTGAGAGATATCTGGTGAGTCCGCAGAAAACAGCGCTTGCCATCACTATTGCAAACAGGGAAAGAGAGATTCTGAAGGATATTGACTATGAAAATGGATACAGCCTTTATATTGGAATCCCGTTTTGCCCAAGTATCTGTCTGTATTGTTCCTTCAGCTCCTATCCGCTGAAAGTGTGGGAGAAGAGAACAGATGAATATGTGGAAGCTCTCTGCCGGGAGGTAAGAGAGACTGCTCTTATGATGAAGGGAAGAAAACTGGACACCATCTATATTGGCGGCGGTACCCCGACTACACTGCTTCCACATCAGATCCGTAAGCTCCTGGATACAGTGGGAGAAGCTTTTGGCTATGAAGGACTGGCAGAGTTTACTGTGGAAGCCGGCAGACCGGACAGTATTACACGTGAAAAGCTGATGGCGATCAGGGAGTATCCGGTAACAAGAATTTCCGTAAATCCACAGACTATGAATCAGGAAACCCTGGATATTATCGGCCGCAGACATACTGTGGAGCAGACAAAAGAAGCGTTTCATCTGGCACGAGAGCTGGGATACGATAACATTAACATGGATCTGATCGTAGGACTCCCGGGTGAGGATATTCACATGGTAGAGCGGACTCTTGAACAGGTTCGTGAACTGGCACCGGACAGTATTACCGTACATTCACTGGCAGTGAAACGTGCAGCAAGGCTGAATATTTTTAAAGAGAAATATCAGGAAATGTCTTTTGAGAATAATCAGGAAATTATGGATCTGACCATGAAAACTGCGTATGAAATGGGAATGGGTCCTTATTATCTGTACAGACAGAAGAATATGAAGGGAAATTTTGAAAATGTTGGCTATGCAAAGGTTGACAAAGCGGGAATTTACAATATACTGATTATGGAGGAAAAACAGCCTATCATCGCACTGGGGGCAGGCGGTTCTTCCAAGCTGGTCTTTGACCATGGACAGAGAATTGAACGTGTGGAGAATGTAAAAGACGTTTCTAATTATATTTCCCGCATTGATGAGATGATCGAGAGAAAACGGACAGCAATAGCTACCTGGCTGTAGGATGTGGAGGTAACATTTTGGACACAGTACAAAAGACAGCAGCAGGTTCACAGCAGAGGATCCTGGAATTTGACCTTGCTTCTGAACTGCATCATGGAATGCTGGTAAGTAATCTGGCTTATGCGGTTGCAGAGGAGATGGGACTGCCGCATGAACAGTGCTATGAGCTTGCAATAGCAGGAATGCTCCATGATATAGGAAAGCTGAAGCTGACAAGTTATATTAACGGACAGGAGCAGGATCCTCTGGTGATCGAGGAACTGAAGTATGTCCGGATGCATTCTGCATTGGGATATGAGGAACTTAAAGGGCAGGGATATTCGGATTTTGTATTGGAGAGTATCCTGTACCATCATGAGAATTATGATGGCAGTGGATATCCGTCCAATAAAGCAGGTGATGACATACCCATAGGTGCCCGGATACTCAGAGTCTGCGATGTATATGCAGCATTGATCTCTGACAGACCATACAGAAGAGGATTTGATATTTCTTCAGTTATGGAGTTGATGATCGATGAAGTAAAAAATTTTGATATGCAGGTTTTTCTTGCGTTTCAGAGAGTGGTTCATAATGGAGACGGGCAGAATTTTTATAAAAGAGGAGGACAACATGGCATTAAAGAAGAAACCGGTAACCGGTATGAAGGACATTTTACCAAAAGAGATGGAAATCCGTAATTATGTGATGAACATGATTCGTGAAACATACGGAACATTTGGCTTTTCATCTATAGAGACACCATGTGTGGAGCATATTGAAAATCTTTCCAGTAAACAGGGCGGAGAGAATGAGAAACTTATTTTCAAGATCCTGAAACGTGGGGAGAAACTGAAACTTGCGGAAGCAGAGAAAGAAAGTGATCTGGTTGACTCCGGACTTCGCTACGATCTGACTGTGCCGCTTTCCAGATATTATTCCAACAACGCAAATGAGCTTCCGGCTCCTTTTAAGGCACTTCAGATGGGCAATGTGTGGAGAGCAGACAGACCGCAGAGAGGACGTTTCCGTCAGTTTATGCAGTGTGATATTGATATTCTGGGTGAGCCTACTTATCTGGCTGAGATCGAACTGGTTCTTGCTACCACAACGTTGCTCGGAAAGCTGGATTTCCATAACTTTACGATTCGCATCAACGACAGAAAAATCTTAAAAGCGATGGCGCAGTACAGTGGATTCCCACAGGAAAGCTTTGACACTGTGTTTATCATTCTGGACAAGATGGACAAGATTGGTCTGGAAGGTGTTGCAGAAGAACTGGAGAAGGAAGGATTTGCAAAAGAGAGCATTGATACTTATCTTGGACTTTTCAAAGAGATCACTTCTGACATTGAGGGTGTCCGTTATTGCAAGGAGAAATTAAAAGATGTTCTGGATCCTAAGGTTGCCGAGGATCTTGAGACTATTATTTCTACTGTGGATTCTGTTAAAACAGCAGATTTTAAGATGTCTTTCGATCCGACTTTGGTACGTGGAATGTCTTATTATACAGGACCGATTTTTGAAATCTCTATGGATGAGTTTGGCGGCAGCGTAGGCGGCGGTGGACGCTATGATGAGATGATCGGTAAATTTACAGGAAACAATACATCTGCCTGCGGATTTTCAATTGGATTCGAGAGAATCGTAATGCTTCTTCTTGAGAGAAATTATGAAATCCCGACAAAGAATGGTAAGAAAGCATATCTTATCGAGAAGAATATGCCGGCAGACAAGATGCTGACGATTCTGAAACAGGCTCAGGAAGAGCGTAATGCCGGAACACAGATCAATATTTCTATTATGAAGAAGAATAAGAAATTCCAGAAAGATCAGATGACAGCAGAGGGCTATACAGAGTTTGTAGAATTCTTTAAAGACAGAATGTAATAATTCGTAACTGTTCAGCAACATTGCGAGATAGCAGACTGCCGGATAGTTACAACAATTCTTATAATATAGAAAGCATGAAAAGAGGAAAGAAACATGGCTGAAAGTATGCAGGGACTGCACAGAACATGCCGATGTGCAGAAGTAACAAAGGAAATGATCGGCAAAGAAGTTGTCCTTATGGGATGGGTTCAGAAAGCCCGCGATAAAGGCGGAATTATTTTCGTAGATTTAAGAGACCGTTCCGGTATCATGCAGCTGATTTTTGAGAATGGCAGCATTGATGAAGAAGGTTTTGCAAAAGCAGGTAAGCTGAGAAGTGAATTCGTAATCGCTGTTACCGGTGTGGTAGAAGAAAGAGGCGGCGCTGTTAACAAGAATCTTGCAACAGGTGAAATTGAGCTTCGCGTAAAATCCCTTCGTGTTCTGTCTGAAGCAGAGGTACCTCCGTTCCCAATTGAAGAGAACAGCAAGACAAAAGATGAAATCCGTCTGAAATATCGTTATCTTGACTTAAGAAGACCTGACCTTCAGAAGAATATTATGCTTAAGAGCAAAGTCATGATGATTACAAGACAGTTCTTCGCAAAAGAAGGATTCCTTGAAATTGAAACTCCGATGCTTGGTAAGAGTACACCGGAAGGTGCAAGAGATTATCTGGTACCGTCTCGTGTTCATCCGGGACATTTCTATGGTCTGCCACAGTCTCCGCAGCTGTACAAACAGCTTCTGATGTGCTCTGGTTATGACCGTTATATCCAGATTGCAAGATGTTTCCGTGACGAAGACCTTCGTGCGGACAGACAGCCGGAATTTACCCAGATTGATATGGAACTCTCTTTTGTAGATGTTGATGACGTAATTGATGTAAATGAGAGATTCCTTGCTTATCTGTTCAAGGAAGTACTTGATATTGATGTAAAACTTCCAATCCAGCGTATCACATGGCAGGAAGCTATGGACAGATTTGGTTCTGATAAACCGGATATGCGTTTCGGAATGGAACTTCATGATGTAAGTGATGTAGTTAAAAACTGTGGATTCAGCGTGTTTACTTCTGCGTTGGAAAATGGCGGCAGTGTTCGTGGTATCAATGCAGAAGGACAGGGCGCTATGCCACGTAAGAAAATTGACAAACTGGTTGAGTTTGCCAAAGGTTATGGTGCAAAAGGCCTTGCATACATTGCAATCGCTGAAGATGGCACAAGAAAATCTTCTTTTGCTAAATTCATGACAGATGAAGAGATGGATGCTCTGGTAGCAGCTATGGATGGTAAAGCAGGAGACTTACTTCTGTTTGCAGCAGATAAGAAGAAACTGGTTTATGATGTACTTGGCGCACTTCGTCTGGAACTTGCAAAGCAGATGGATCTTCTTGATAAGAATGAGTATCGTTTCGTATGGGTAACAGAGTTCCCGCTTCTTGAATGGAGTGAAGAAGAGAATCGTTTCACAGCAATGCATCATCCATTTACCATGCTTATGGAAGAGGACCTTCCACTTCTGGATACAGATCCTGGAAAAGTTCGTGCAAAAGCATATGATATCGTATTAAACGGTAATGAAATTGGTGGAGGAAGTGTCAGAATCCATCAGGATGATATTCAGGAGAGAATGTTTGAAGCACTTGGATTCACAAAAGAAGCTGCTCACGAGCAGTTTGGATTCCTTCTGGACGCATTCAAATATGGAGTTCCGCCTCATGCCGGACTGGCATACGGACTTGACCGTCTGGTAATGCTTATGGCGAAAGTTGACAGCATCCGTGACGTAATCGCATTCCCGAAGGTTAAAGATGCTTCCTGTCTGATGACTCAGTCTCCGAGCCGCGTAAGCGAGGAGCAGTTAAAAGAACTGGAACTGGAAGTAAGACCGGAGGAAGTAACTGAATAAGGATGGAGCTTACAATTCAGACGTTTTTGATTGTATGCCCGTTGGTATTCCTTGCAGGATTAGTTGATTCTATCGCAGGCGGGGGTGGTTTGATCTCCCTGCCTGCGTATTTGCTTGCAGGGGTTCCGATGCACAATGCGATAGCAACGAATAAATTATCCTCGGCAACTGGGACAGCGATTTCAACAGCACGTTTATGTAAGAATAAATTTGTAGACTGGGGAGTTGCACTGCCATGTATTTCCATGGCTCTTGTCGGTTCTTTTGCAGGCGCTCATATTGCGCTTCTTGCCAGTGATAAGATATTAAAATGGATGCTGATTCCAGTACTTCCTATTGTTGCGTTTTATGTAATGAAGAAGAAAAATCTGGATGATAACAGCAATGTAGAGATTTCCAGAAAGAAACAGTGGATTTTGTGTGCGGTGTGTTCTCTGGCTGTTGGCTGCTACGATGGCTTTTATGGGCCGGGAACTGGTACGTTTCTGCTTATTTTATATACAGGAGTAGCAAAACTTCCCGTAGCGAAAGCTTCCGGAACTATGAAACTTGCAAATCTTTCTTCTAATATAATGGCATTAGTTGTTTTTTTATTTAGTGGAAAGATTGTCATATATCTTGGACTTGCAGCTTCTGTTTTTTCCATTGCAGGGCATTATGTAGGATCTGGAATGGTAATGAAAAATGGAAATAAAATCGTAAGACCGATTATTCTGATCGTTCTGGTTTTACTGTTTATCAAAATTATAACGGGGATGTAAAAAGAATAAGACAAAGATTAAAAAGACCACCATATCATAGAATGATTCGGGAAAGGAACATTTCTGTGATATGGTGGCCTTTTTAGTTGTTTAACCAAACTGCGAAGCAGTTATTTGGTTATGAGCAAGTAGCGGAAGCGGATTGCGAATATCCGATTGACTAATCGTTAATTGGAACTGCTTTCAGTAGAAGTATTATCATCTGTCTGCTTATCTGTATCGGCAGAAATATTTTCATCCTCAGAATCAGAAGTCTCGAGAGGAGAATCTGTCAAAGTACCGAAAATAGCATTTCCCAAAGTATTTCCCTCATCCTGAAGTTTCCAGGATACCCCATCATTGATTAGAACAAAATCTACATCATTGACGGTAGTAACGGTATTATCATTGATGCTGTTCAGAAGAATTTCGAAAGATTTCTCGTATCGTTTCTGGGAGCCATCGATAACTGCGTCAGCAGAAGCCAGATATTTATCAAGCTTTTCCTGATAATCAGCCAGGATCGAATCACTGTCAAAGGTTGTAATTTCAGTTGTAACAGTGGCATTGTATCCATTTTCACTGCTGGATTTAATGACATAATTAAAATTTTTATGAATCTGTTCGGCAAGTGCTGAGGCAATGGAATTTTTTGCAGTATCGGATGTATTCATGATATTTACTACACCCAGATAAGATGTCATTTCTTTCAAATCCAGTTTCTGTAGAGTGTCAAGATAGACGGTCAGGGTATCTTCCGGTGAAAGGATATCCGGATTTGCCAGATCAGCTATAAGACCGCCGACAAGGTCATCTTCCAGAGAATTGGTACGCTGGATCTTCCATTTTTCCTTTTTATCATTGCCTGTATTGACAAGCTGTATGTTACAGTCTGTCTCAGCTGTATCATAGTCATTTGTGTTTAAAAGATGATTCAGGATCAGATAATGAGCCTCAAGAGATCTGGAAGAATCTTTGATATTTCCTTTTTGTGCCTGGGCTGACTCTGTGATCTGTGTCCGGAGAAGTTCTGCTTTAAAATCTCTGGCAAGAACTTTGGAATCGATTGTGGTCAGTTTGACAGAAACAGTGGCAGAATGATTGGTTGTGCCGACGATGACATCCGAAATTTTGTAATTAAATTTCCGGAAAAAGAGAGAAAAGGTTTTATTGATTTCATCAGTTAAATCAGTATTCTCTGTGGCATCGGGGAACAGCTCTGTATAGGGTATGTATTTTTGCGTAGTTTCTGAATCGAGATTTTTTAACTGATCCAGTTCATTTCTGACTACACTCTTTACATCTGACTCATTTTTGCGGAAACAGCCGCTGCTTACAGATACAGCAAAAAGAAAAAATAAGACAGAGAAAAGAAGAATCAGGTGTTTGTTTATATTCATACGTGTTCTTTCCTTTCACAGTGCTTTCTGTGCAACTGTTTGACAGTTACTTTTCTGTTTATTTTAACAGATTTTGTACTGACTGTCAAAAAAGTGAAAAAGGTGAACGAAATTCATAAGAAAAACGTGAAAAAATTGTGAAAAATGTTGCCACTTGATTACAAAGCTTTTATTTTAAGGCAGAATCTGCTATGATAGGAAAGTGAATAATAATGATATAAAAAAGCAGTAGTGTATAATAGATGTTAGCCTGAACAAGGTGACAATATCAAGGAGGCAATTTATGAAGAAACGTATTATTATCGTTTTGGGAATCCTGATTGCAGCAGGTGGTATCGGAACCGGAGTCTGGTATCACTTTAAAGGAAACGGTCAGAGTGGAACCGGTGATTCTATTGTGTATGTGTCAAAAGTAAGTGTGATCACCGGATCTGAAACAACAGCGGTAAATCGGTTTGCCGGTGTGGTAGAACCGCAGAAAACTGTAAACGTAAAAATAGAAAGTGGACGAAAAGTAAAAGAAGTGGAAGTTAAGACCGGAGAAGAGGTAAAGGCCGGACAGCTTCTTTTTGAATATGATCTCAGCAGTATTGAGGATGATCTGAAGCAGGCGCAACTGGATCTGGACAGATTAAAAAATGAACAGATCAGCCTGACAGAACAGATAGCTACGCTGGAAGCGGAGAAGAAAAAAGCAAAGGCCGAAGATCAGTTGTCCTATACCATTGAAATCGAGACTAACAAAATGAATCTCAAGAAGAATGAATATAGTCAGAAGAGTAAACAGTCTGAAATTGATAAACTTCAGAGCGCAACACAGAATACAGAGGTTCGAAGTGAAATAGATGGTGTGATACAGAAAATTGACACTTCCAAAATGACAAGTGACGACGGTGATTCTGTGGATGACAGCAGTGCAATGGACAGTAGCATGTCGTCAGGTGACGGAAGTTCGGACAGTTCTGCATTTATTACAATTCTCAGTACAGGTGCTTACAGAGTAAAAGGTAAAGTTAATGAACAGAACAGGGATTCTATTGTACCCGGAGAGGCAGTGATCATCCGTTCCAGAGTAGACAGCAGTAAAACATGGAAAGGAACGATGGGATCCGTAGATGTGAATAATGGAACTTCAGATGACAGCAGTAATGATATGTATATGGGTATGGCAAGTACCAGTTCCGATGATCAGACAACGTCTACTTCTTATCCTTTTTATGTGGAATTGGATTCCTCTGAGAATCTGATGCTTGGACAGCATGTGTACATAGAACGTGACATCGGACAGGATGAGAAAAAAGATGGTCTGTGGCTCAGTGATTACTATATTCTGGACACAGATACCAATGAACCGTATGTATGGGCAGCCAGCGATAAGAACAGACTGGAGAAGCGTTATGTAACACTTGGAGAACATGATGATGATCTTGGAGAATATAAGATTGTTGAGGGCCTTACAAAGAAAGATGCGATTGCATTCCCGACAGCGGCTCTGGAAGAAGGCGAAAAAACAGAGATCGGAGATCTGGCTCAGACAATGAGCGGAGGCGCGGACGGGATTACAGATATGGATGCTGATCATGGAAATATGGATGATGAACAGCCAGATTCCGCAGATGGGGAAGCCTATACAGATCCAGATATGGAAGAGGGTTCTGAAGATGACAGTTCGGATGACTCGATTGATCCAAATGAGGAACTTGTACCAATCGATGAGGCACCTGGTATGAGCGCAGGTGAAGACGTGGAGGGGATCGAATGATACTGGAATTAAAGGGTATATATAAAGAATATCAGCAGGGTAAAATGAAAGTTCCGGTATTAAAAGATGTGAATTTCTCCATGGAAGAAGGAGAATACGTGGCAATTATGGGACCATCCGGTTCGGGAAAAACTACTCTGATGAACATTATCGGATGTCTGGACAAGCAGACAGAGGGGACTTTTTTTCTGGATGGAGTGGATATTAAGGCGTGTTCGGAGAATGAAATGTCAGATATCCGGCTGAATAAGATAGGGTTTGTTTTTCAGAGTTTTCATCTTCTCCCTAAGCAGAGTGCTCTGGCAAATGTTGAGATGCCATTAAATTATGCGAGAGTACCTAAGAAGGAGAGAAGAGAACGCGCTCTGAAGGCACTTGACAGAGTGGGCCTGGCGGACAGAGTGGATTTTAAGCCAAATCAGCTTTCAGGAGGTCAGATGCAGAGGGTTGCCATTGCCAGGGCGATCGTCAATAACCCGAAACTTCTTCTTGCAGATGAACCTACAGGTGCTCTTGACAGTAAATCCGGTGCGCAGGTTATGGAACTTTTCCAGAGACTGAATGATGAGGGGGTATCTGTATTGATGATCACCCATGATGCGGATATTGCCGCACATGCGAAAAGGGTGGTTACGATCAAAGATGGTATCCTTCAGGAAAAGAGGTGATCTTCATGGGCAAAGTAAAGAAAATCCTCGCAGGAGTGCTTGTGGTGGTAATCGCAGGAAGCGGAATTACAGCGGGATTGATGCAGCTGAAGAAAAACAGCCAGAAAACAGTGGCGGTTACTCCTGTGAGCGGATTACTGCAGGAATTTTATACACCTTCCACCACGCTTGACGGAACCATTACATCCAGTGCAACACAGACAGTAAACGGTGATAAAGACCTGATTATTGATCAGATTTATGTGACAAAGGGAGATGCCGTAAAAAAAGGGGATCCTCTGGTTTCTTTTGATACTACTCTGGTGGAAATGGAACTGAATATAGCAAAGCTGAAAAAACAGAAACTGGAGCAGGATTTAAATAAAGCAGTGAACAGATTGAACAGCCTTCAGAATGGTGGACCTGTAGAGGAAACAGATGCGGGTACAGACGCCGATAACCTGAATTCAAAAACAGGAAAAACTGATAATGATACAGGCGATGATGATATGACACCGGATGATACGTTATCATCCACAGCAGATATGTCCGGCAGTTACCTGGCAACAGCCATGTATCCGTTTTTATTATCTGCTTTTACAGATGGAGATGCAGTGGATAATGCGGGCTCAGACAATTCTTCATCCAAGTCAGATTTACCGGGAGATGATGCTTCAACAGATACCGGAAATACAGGCGGTTCATCAGGTGGAACATCTGCGGATAATGATATTCCGGTATATTCGGATCCCTCAGCGAATGGATTCAGTGACGGAGAGAAGGATGATTTTAATTCAGGAAAAAATGATACACCGGAATTATCACCAACGCCAACGCCAACACTGGATGATCGTACCACATATTTTGATCCTTATTACCGAAAAGGTGATCCGAATATCACTGATGGTGACGAGCCGTTTTATCAGAAACTGGATGCAGATTCTGTTCCGTTTACAGGAAGTGGCACAGAGGACGATCCATATGTATATCTGTGTAGCAGTGCAAAAGAAAAAGTAACAGTAATGGGTTCATTCTTTAATAAACTTGCAGGATACAGTCCTGATGGAACCAAAGTTGTTAATCAGGGTGGTTACTGGTACCGTCTGGAATTTCATCAGAATGATACAATAGCGGACTATGATGATCTGAAAACCTCCTGCACAGGTTATTATCTGGTAAACGGAAGTCTTCTGGAGAAACCGGTATATGAATTTGCAGAGGTGGAATTCACACTGGCAGATGCAGATAAATATGATGAGAATCCAGATGATGGAGGAGATGATAATCCTGGTGGGAATGATGAACCTACCGGAACTCCTGTTTCCAGAGCAGATGCCATCAAGTATCAGAAGAGTAAGATTGCCAGCCTTAAGCTGGATCTTCAGGAAAGCGATATCAAGATATCACAGCTGGAAAAGAAAGCGAATAAAAAGCTTATCACTGCAAAACTGGATGGTACGGTTACTTATGTGGGGGATTCCGGAAGTGGTGAGACAACTGACGGTAAGGCTCTGATCAAGATAAAAAGCAGTGATGGTTTTTATGTTGTAGGTTCTGTGAGTGAACTGATGCTCGATGATTTTAAAGAAGGCACAAAGCTTAACTGTACAAGTTATACCAGCGGATCTTTTGAGGCAGATGTTATGGATGTTTCGGAATATCCTGTAACCGGAAACAGCTTCTATGGAAGCAGTAATCCAAATGTGTCTTATTATGCATTTACAGCAGTGGTAAGTGACAAGACACTTCAGTTGGAAGATCAGGACTGGGTTACTGTCAATTATGAAGCATCTGCTGCAGAGAACATTATGGTCATTCAGAAAGCTTTTGTCAGAAATGACAATAATAAAAACTATGTGTATAAAGATGATAATGGTATCCTGAAGAAACAGGAGATTTCAGTGGGTGCAGCTGTAGACAGCGGTTACAGTGTGATTGTCAAAGGTGGGCTCAGTGAAGATGATCTGATCGCATTTCCTTATGGAAAAGATGTGAAAGAGGGCGCAAAGACAAAAGAAGTTACTCTGGATCAGATGTATGGATATTAATTGAGAAAGGAGACATTTTATGCTTGAAAATATACGCCTGGCTTTTCAGGGAATATGGTCACATATGATGAGATCCTTTCTGACAATGCTTGGCATTATTATTGGTATTGCTTCTATTATAGCAATTGTATCTACCATCAAGGGTACAAGTGAGCAGATTAAGGAAGATCTTATCGGATCTGGTTCCAATACGGTAAATATATATCTGTATGATGGGGACAATCAGTATGATTCAGAGTATGGATCCACTACAAGTCAG
>OGOW01002750.1_pt1 | contig 13498 bp, 10 predicted proteins | sample 1552781 | NCBI WGS metagenome assembly OGOW01 (sample SAMEA2580145, study PRJEB22360) | human gut metagenome | biome: human gut; feature: human-associated habitat; material: faeces | place: Denmark | collected 2008/2010
AGCAGCAGATCTATCAGAACACCATCCGCCTGTCCATCGGCACCGAGCACATCGACGATATCATCGCCGACCTCGAAGCCGGTTTCGCAGCCGTCCGCGGCGAATGATGGTGCCGGGCGCCGTACCCCCATGCTCTGACAACCAACTCTCCTTCATGTGTGTGTAAAACCAGAAGAACTTCTGCCTTTCAGCTGGGCGGAGGTTCTTTTGGTTTTTTGTTTTATGAACGAACTGCGAAGTTTTTGCAAAATGGTGCTGGCAAAACTGGCATATTAAATTTGAATGTGCTACTCTCTTTTTAGAGAGGCTTTATACGGCCTAAAAGGAGGATTTTCATGAAAGAAGTCAAAACGCCCAAAAAGCCGCTGGCGATCTATTATACCATCGTGCTCTTACTGCTTCTGCTCCTCAATGTCGTGCTTGTGCCGTGGATGAACGAACGGCAGATCAAAGAGGTGGACTACGGCACCTTTATGAGCATGACCGAGGAGAAGAACATCGGCAAAGTGGACATCGAGTCCAACCAGATCATCTTCACCGATAAGGACAACACCCAAGTCTACAAGACCGGCCTGATGGATGACTCTGGCCTGACCGAGCGGCTTTACACCGCCGGGGCCGAGTTTTCCAGCGAGATCGTGGAACAGGGGTCTCCGATCCTCAGCTTTCTGATCTGGTTCGTGCTGCCCATCATCCTGTTCACCGCGCTGGGCAACTATATGAACAAAAAGCTCATGGATAAGATGGGCGGCCCCAACTCCATGATGTTTGGCGGCATGGGCAGATCCAACGCCAAGGTCTACGTCCAGTCCACCGAGGGCATCCACTTCTCGGATGTGGCCGGTGAGGACGAGGCCAAGGAGAACCTGCAGGAGATCGTTGACTACCTGCACGACCCCAGCAAGTACAAGGACATCGGCGCCCAGATGCCCAAGGGCATCCTGCTCGTCGGCCCTCCGGGCACCGGCAAGACCATGCTGGCCAAGGCCGTGGCCGGTGAATCCAACGTGCCCTTCTTCTCCATGTCCGGTTCGGAATTCGTCGAGATGTTCGTGGGCATGGGCGCTTCCAAGGTCCGCGACCTGTTCAAACAGGCCAAGGAAAAGGCCCCCTGCATCGTCTTCATCGACGAGATCGATGCCATCGGCCAGAAGCGCAACAGCGGCCAGTACGGCGGCAACGACGAGCGCGAACAGACCCTGAACCAGCTTCTGACCGAGATGGACGGTTTTGAGGGGAACAACGGCGTCATCATTCTGGCGGCCACCAACCGCCCGGAATCCCTTGACCCGGCCCTTACCCGCCCCGGCCGCTTCGACCGCCGGGTGCCCGTGGAGCTGCCCGACCTGAAGGGCCGCGAGGAGATCCTGAAAGTCCACGCCAAGAAGGTCGCGCTGGCCCCCGGCGTCGATTTCAGCGTCGTGGCCCGGATGGCCTCCGGTGCATCCGGCGCAGAGCTGGCCAACATCGTCAACGAAGCTGCCCTGCGGGCCGTCCGCGCGGGCCGCAAGAGCGTGACCCAAGCCGACCTTGAGGAGAGCATCGAGGTGGTCATCGCGGGCTACCAGAAGAAGAACTCCATCCTCACCGACAAGGAAAAGTGCATCGTGGCCTACCACGAGATCGGCCACGCCCTTGTGGCGGCAAAACAGACCCACTCTGCCCCGGTGCAGAAGATCACCATCATCCCCCGTACCTCCGGCGCGCTGGGCTACACCATGCAGGTGGAAGAGGGCAACCACTACCTGATGGATAAGACCGAGCTGGAAAATAAGATCGCTACCCTGACCGGCGGCCGCGCGGCGGAGGAAGTCGTCTTCGGCTCCATCACCACCGGCGCGTCCAACGACATCGAACAGGCTACGAAGCTTGCCCGCGCCATGCTGACCCGCTACGGCATGAGCGACGACTTCGACATGGTGGCTTTGGAGACCGTGAACAACCAGTACCTCGGCGGAGACACCTCCCTTGCCTGCTCGGCCCAGACCCAGCGCGAGATCGATCAGAAGGTCGTCGCCCTCGTCAAGGCCCAGCATCAGAAAGCCATCCAGATCCTGACCGACAACCGCGAAAAGCTGGATGAGCTGGCCAAGTACCTCTACCAGAAGGAGACCATCACCGGCGACGAATTCATGGAAATTTTGGATTCCCCGCAATAATCCCCTTTCCCCTTTCGTATTCCAGATAGAACGGACAACCAAAGTCCGGAAATACAGGAGGACACATCCATGAAGATTTTGAATACGAAACTCGCCCGTCAGGCCATCGCGGCCGCCCTTGTTCTGTCTGCCGCCGCAGCCATGAGCGTCGGTGCCTTCGCCGCAGAGGGCGAAGCGGACACCGCCGCCCTCACCGAGGATGTCACCGTCGCCGGTTACCTGCCCCCGCAGGATGAGAGCACCATGGTCCAAGGCGACATCGCCCTCCACAGCGCCGATGTGGCCGTGGGCGAGGCCGACCCCACCTACGGCGGCTACGCCTCCCCGGTGGAAAACCCGGTGCAGGGCAACGTCATGATGATCGCCGAGACCGGCGATGCGCAGACCTCGGCGTCGGCGGCTGACTCCCGCACGGACACCACGTCCAAAGCCGTTTACACGGCACGATACACCGTCAAGGGTCTGCTGGGCAAACAGGTGCTCTACACCGCCACACAGGAGGGCCGCGTAATGACCCTCTCCGTCCCGGAGGACATCGCCACCTTCCGCGCCACGGTCGGTGAGATGCGCAAGCTGATGGCCAACGGCATCGGCACCGTGGTGTTGCAGACCAACAAGAACTCCACCACCCTGAACCTGTCCCTGCTGTGCGAGGGCCAGTCCGATAAGACCAAGATCACCCTCCGCCACTTTAACAGCAACGCCGCCCTGACCGTCGGCCTCCGCTGCCGCCGCGACCTGATCGTAGGCCGCGACTCGAACTACGGCGGCTACGCCTCCCCGGTGGAAAATCCGGTGCAGGGCAACGTCATGATGATCGCCGAGACCGGTGATGCGCAGACTTCCGGCGGCCGCTGACCCGTTCCGGTGCATCGAAGAATGAAACCTGCCCGGAATTTTCCGTCGAAAGTTGAATTTTCTTCATTTTGCATCTGAGTCAAACTGCTTGACAGGGGCAGACTGGTTTGGTACAATAAGCTCACTTTGAAACAAGCATAAATGCGTTGACGGGGAAAAAACGAAGTGTTTTCTGCTTACAGAGAGCCGCCGGGTGGTGCAAGGCGGTGCGGAGAGCTTCGGCTACTGGCCCCTGAGCGGCAAAGCTGAAATCGCAGTAGGCTTTGACGGACGCCCACCGTTACCGGGGCAGCGATTCGCCGCCAAAAGCCGATCGTGTCGAGTGGCTGGCTCTGCCAGCAAAGAGAGTGGTACCACGGGTGCCCTGTAGTTTGAACTTACAGGCTCTCGTCTCTCAAGGGATTTCGTCCTTTGAGAGACGGGAGCCTTTTTCTTTCGGATAGGCTCTTTCTCTATACAACCTCTCAGTCAATGCTTCGCATTGCCACCTCCCCTTGTAGGGGAGGCCTTGGCAGTCCTCGCAAAGTTCCCGGTTTCGCCAGAGGCTCCCCTACTAGGGGAGCTGGCGAGCGGCAGCGAGACTGAGAGGTTGTACAAAGACGAGAGTTTTGGTGAAAATTATCATCTTATAGTAAGGGGTACAGCCTTTTGGGAAGGCGCACCACCGGAAAGAGAAAACACAAATGAAAGAAACGATCCTGACAGCGAATGATTTGAAATTTCGCTACGACCCGGAAAAGCCGGTCTACGCCCTGAACGGCGTATCGGTGGGGGTCCGGCGCGGCGAGTTCGTGGCCGTTCTGGGCGCGAACGGCTGCGGCAAATCCACCTTGGCCAAGCACTTCAACGCCATCCTTCTGCCCGAAAGCGGCACCGTGATGGTGGAGGGGATGGACACCAAGGACGAGGACAAAATTTACGATATCCGCCAGAAGGTCGGTATGGTGTTCCAGAGCCCGGACAACCAGATCGTCGCCACCGTGGTGGAGGAAGATGTGGCCTTTGCGCTGGAAAACCTCGGCGTCCCGCCCGAAGAGATGCGCCGCCGCGTGGACGACGCCATGAAGATGGCGGGCATCTACGAGTACCGGGAGCGCGCTCCCCACAACCTCTCCGGCGGCCAGAAGCAGCGCGTCGCCATTGCGGGCGTGGTCGCTATGCAGCCCGACTGCCTGATCTTGGACGAGGCCACCGCCATGCTGGACCCGCGGGGCCGCGAGCAGGTAATGCAGACCATCCACCACCTGAATCAGGATATGGGCATCACGGTGGTCGCCATCACGCACTACATGGAAGAGGCCGCACAGGCCGACCGGGTGTTGGTGATGAGCAAGGGCAATGTGGTCATGGAGGGCACCCCGAAAGAGGTGTTCAGCCAGACCGAGAAGGTCCGCGCCCTGCGGCTGGATGTGCCCCAAGCGGCTGAGCTGCGGGATGAGCTGGTCAAGGTCGGCATCCCCATGCCCGAAGGCATCATCGACACCGGCGAATGCGCACAGGCTCTGTATGAGCTGTTGCAGTGAGGAGGGCGGACGAAATGGGAAGCATCATCAAAGTAGAGCACCTGAGCTATGTCTATAACCCCGGTATGCCCAACGCCGTCACTGCACTGGACGATGTGAGCTTCGAGGTGGAAGAGGGCGATTTCGTGGGCATCATCGGGGCCACCGGCTCCGGCAAGAGCACCCTCATCACCCACATGAACGGCCTGAACAAGCCCACCAGCGGCAAAATTTTCATTGATGGCCGCGACCTGTGGGCCGAGCCGGAAAAGATCCGCGATTTCCGTTTCCTGACGGGGCTGGTGTTCCAGTATCCGGAATACCAGCTCTTTGAGGAGACCTGTTATAAAGATATCGCCTTCGGCCCTAAGAACATGGGGCTGGATGACGCCGAGATCGACCGCCGCGTGCATGAGGCGGCGGAGTTCGTTGGCTTGGACGAAGCGCTGCTGGAGCGCAGCCCCTTTGAGCTGTCCGGCGGCCAGAAGCGCCGCGTCGCCGTGGCGGGCGTCATGGCGATGAAGCCCCGCATCCTTGTGCTGGACGAGCCCGCTGCCGGCCTCGACCCCGAAGGTCGGGATGAAATTTTGTCCGAAGTGAAGGACTACCACAAAAAGACCGGCACCACCGTGCTGCTGGTCTCGCACAGCATGGAGGACATTGCCAAGTACGCCAACCGGGTGCTGGTCATGTCCAATAAGAAGATCGCGATGTACGACACCGTGGAGAACGTCTTTGCCCGTGCTCCGGAGCTGCTGGAGCTGGGCCTGAGCGTGCCGCAGGTGACGAAAATTTTCCTCAAGCTGCGGGAGATGGGCGTGGACGTCCCGGCGGATGTGTACACCGTGCCCTACGCCGTTAAGATGATCTTGGAGGCCAAGAAGCGGCGGGACGCGGGCGAGAGCCTCATCCTGCCCCGTAAAGAGGGCGTGAAAGGGGGCGTGTCCGAATGCTGAGAGATATCACCATCGGCCAGCACTTTCCGGGCAGCAGCCTTGTGCACCGGTTTGACCCCCGGCTCAAGCTGGTTTTGACCATCGTTTATATCATCCTGCTCTTCGCGGCGTCCAACCCCTTGGGCCTGACGCTGTCCATCCTCTTCCTCGCGGCGATGTACGCCGTGGCGAAGATCCCCTTCAAGATGATCCTGAAGAGCCTGAAGCCCATTCTGCCCATCATCATTTTTACAGCGGTGCTCAACCTCTTCTTCGTCTCCGGCGAAGGGGAGCCGCTGGTGCATTTCTGGGTCCTGAACATCTACGCCGAGGGCGTGCGCTACGCTGTGCTGATGGCGGTGCGCGTCATGGCACTGATCGCGGGCACCAGTCTGCTGACCTACACCACCAGCCCCATTGTGCTGACCGATGCCATCGAGCAGCTGCTCAAGCCCTTGGGCAAGCTCCACTTCCCGGTGCATGAGCTGGCCATGATGATGAGCATCGCCCTGCGGTTCATCCCGACCCTGATCGAGGAGACCGACAAGATCATGAACGCCCAGAAGGCCCGCGGCGCCATGCTGGACAGCGGCACCATGACCGAGCGGGTCAAGGCGCTGGTTCCGGTGCTGATCCCGCTGTTCATCTCGGCTTTCCGCCGCGCCGACGAGCTGGCCATGGCCATGGAGTGCCGCTGCTATCGCGGCGGCGACGGACGCACCCGCCTCAAGGTGCTGCGGTGCGAAAAGCAGGATTATATCGACCTTGCAGTGTGCATTGCGTGTTTTGCGGTGATCCTCGCTTCGAGATTGGTGTTCCCGAATTTCTGAGAGGGATAACCTCTCCGTCACGGCTATCGCCGTGCCACCTCCCCTAATAGGGGAGGCTTTGGCATTTCGTAAAGCTTTCCCTCTTCGCCAGAGGCTCCCCTCGCTAGGGGAGCTGTCGAGCGAAGCGAGACTGAGAGGTTGGACTATATGAATTATCTCTTAAAACTATCCTACGACGGCACGAACTACTGCGGGTTTCAGGTGCAGCCAAACGGGCGGAGCGTAGCTGCTGTGTTTCAGGACGCCCTGGAGGCGGTGCTGGGCTGTCGGCCCGACATCAAGGGCTGCAGCCGCACCGACGCCGGCGTCCACGCGCTGGGCTTCATGCTCAACTTCCACGCCGACACCCGCATCCCGGCGGCAAAGCTGCCGCTGGCGCTGAACCAGCACCTGCCCCCGGACATCCGGGCGCTGGAAGCGCGGGTGGTGCCGGACGATTTCCACGCCCGCTATGCGGCCCACACCAAGACCTATCTCTACCGCATCCACAACAGCCCGATCGACTCGCCCTTTGCCGCGCGGTATTACACCAAAGTGCCGGGGCGGCTGGATGCGGACAGGATGCAGCAGGCGGCGCAGTATTTTGTGGGAAAGCACGATTTCCTCGCCCTCTGCGCCTCGGGCAGCTCGGCTGCGGCTCACGGCGACACCGTGCGCACCATCACGGCCTGTGACGTTCAGCGCCGGGGCGACGACATCGACATCACGGTGACGGCGGACGGCTACCTCTACAACATGGTGCGCATCCTTGCAGGAACCCTCTGTGAGGCCGGTGCGGGGCGTCTTGCGCCTGAGGCCGTGCCGGGCATCCTCGCCAGCCGCGACCGCAAAAACGCCGGGCCGACGCTGGCGGCGAAAGGGCTTTTCCTCAAGAGCGTGGACTACGACACGCCCATAGAATAACGCAAACACGACCGATGCTCCCGGAGGGAAAACGCCCCTTTGGGAGCACTGTCATTGCACGAAGGGACAGGAGAGTATGAGAAAAAGACAGCGCGGCACCCGGCCTGTGTCGGACGAGCCGCTTTCGGCGGGACGGGTCGAATACCTCGAGCAGGCCCGCGAGCGGGTGCGGAACCGGCGCATCCGCCGCACGGCACTCATCGTCGTGGCGCTGACGCTGGTGGTGCTGTTCACCACCGGCATCGTGGGCAGCTCTGTTGCCATGGCCAAGGACTGGGCCGACACCGCCCGCATCCTGCTCTTCCCCGGCACGGGCTGGCCCCAGCAGACCGGCGTCATGGAGGTGAAACAGCTTGCCGCCATGAACAGCAGCTTTGTGGAGCTGGGCGAGGAAGGGTGCGTGGTCTGGTCCCGCACCGGCACCCGGCTCAACTCCATCCAGAGCGGCTACGCCCGCCCGGCGCTGGCTGTGGGCAAGAACCGCTTTGTGCTCTACAACCGCTCGGGCAATGAGCTGCGGGTGGAGAGCCGAACCCAGAATCTCTACACCAAGACGATGGAGAGCAGCATCACCCTCTGTGCCATGGCCGACAACGGCACACTGGCCGTCGTCACAGAGGACCCCGGCAGCGCGGCCCGGCTTCGGGTCTACTCGTCCTCAATGGAGCAGCTGCTGAGCTGGAGCCTCACCATCGCCGACGGCACCCCGCTGCGGCTGGCCTTTTCGCCGGATGGGCGGCGGCTGGCAGTGGCGGCGGTGACGGTGAACGGCGGCCAGATGGTCACGAATTTCTATGTCGTCACCCTGGCGCAGGGCGACCCTATGCTGGTGGGCAGCGGAAGCGGCGCGGCTCAGTGGCTGAGCTGGACCGGTTCCCAGAGCATCCTGGCCGTCTGCGACAGCCGCGCTGTCCTCTACAACGCATCGGGCGGAGAGCGGGCAGCCTATGACTTTACCGGGCAGGCCCTCCGCGACATCTCGGTGGACGCTTCGGGCAATACTGCCCTTCTGCTGGCCTCCGGCCAGCTCTGTCAGGCCGTGATGCTGGGCCGTGACCTCGGCGTCGAGAACACCACGCAGGTGCAGGCGTCCAACCGCATCGTCCGGGCAGGAGACACCTTTTATCTGCTCACCGATACAGGGGTGGAGTGCCTTTCCACCGACGGCACCTCCCAGTGGACCCAGAGCCTTTCGGCCCGCCCGCAGGGTCTGCTGGCCGACCGCAGGCAGCTGCTGGTCTTCTGCGGCAATACGGTGCAGGTATTGACCCCGCCTGCGGCGGAAAACAACGCTCAAAGCAATACATAATAAGGAAAACAAGATATGTTCAAGAATCCGTCATTTCTTTTTGATATAGTATGTACCGTGGTCTGGCTGCTTCTGGCTGTGCGCTATGCCCGCAAGGGCTTTCTCGCATCCAGTGTCCAGCTGGGCGGGAATGTCTTCAGCCTCGTGGGCGCCCGGGTCTTTTCGGGCTGGGCCGCTGCCGAGGTGTTCCAGCGCTTTCTGGCCGGGAGCTTCCGTACCCAGATCGCGGAGAGCATCTCGGCCGGAGGGGTCGTGGACCTGACCGGCATCGCGGACAAGTACGCGGGCTTTCTGCCCGAGAGCTTCCGCGCCTCCATCGTGGAGACCTGCGAGCGCTCCATCTCGGCTGTGCTCAGCGACAACGCCGTGGTGCTGGCGGACGCCATCGTCCAGAAGGTGCTGGCTCCGCTGCTCACGCCGGTCATCTCGGTCGTGCTCTTTTTCGTGGCCTTTGCCCTGCTGCGGATGCTGGTGAGTATGCTGGTCACCGTGCTGGGCCTCGTCAACCGGCTGCCGGTCATTGGCACTGTCAACCGCTGGCTGGGCTGGGTCACCGGCTGTGTCGCCAGCACCATGGACATCTATCTGATGCTCTGTGTGGTGTGGGCCGTCATCGTCATCACCGGCGGCAATCTGACCGTCCTGAACGATACGGTCATGAGCAGCAGCCTTTACTATAAAGCATTCAATCTGTTCAACCCCTTCCTGTAAAGGGGAGCTTTAGGAGGAACCTATATGGTCTGCAATCGCTGTCAGAAACGTCCGGCCATCATCTTCGTCCAGCGGATGGAGAACGGCCAGATGAAAAATGAGGGCTTTTGCCTGCACTGTGCGCGTGAGCTGCACATCAAGCCGGTGGAAGACCTGATGAAGCAGTTCGGTATGTCCGACGAGGACATGGATAATATGGAAAACCGGATGGAGAGCATGATGGATGAGATGGGGGACGCGAACCCCCTCTCCCTCATGATGAATATGGGCCAGCCCATGGGCGGCGAGGAGAACGAAGGGGACGACGACCTTGTCCCCGGCTCCAGCGCTACCTTCCCGCTGGGCGTCAAGGCGGAGGGCGATGCCGGAAACAGCAAAAAGGCCCAGAAGAACGGCAAAAAGCCGCCCCGCCGCAAATTCCTCGACACCTACTGCGAGAACCTGACCCGCAAAGCCCGGGAGGGCAAGCTCGACGACATCGTGGGCCGCGACCGCGAGATCTACCGCACCATCCAGATTTTGAGCCGCCGCCAGAAGAACAACCCCTGCCTCATCGGTGAGGCGGGCGTCGGCAAGACGGCCATCGCCGAGGGCATCGCGGAGCGCATCGCCAGGGGCAATGTCCCTGTGGGTCTGAAGGATAAGGAGATCTTCCTGCTGGATCTGACCAGCCTCGTGGCCGGCACCCAGTTCCGCGGCCAGTTCGAGCAGCGGGTCAAAGGCCTGCTGAGCGAGGTCAAGGCCGCTGGCAACATCATCCTGTTCATTGACGAGATCCACACCATCACCTCCGCCGGTGAGAGCGAGGGTGCCATGAACGCGGGCAACATCCTCAAGCCTGCCCTCTCCCGCGGTGAGATACAGGTCATCGGCGCCACCACCTTCAACGAGTACCGCAAGTATATCGAGAAGGACCAGGCCCTTGAGCGCCGCTTCCAGCCTGTCCGCGTGGAAGAGCCCAGCGTGGCCGATACGCTGGCCGTCATGAACGGCATCAAGAAGTATTACGAGGAGCACCACCATGTGCAGGTGGATGCCGATGTGCTGAGCGCCATCGTCACCCTCAGTGAGCGGTATATCACGGACCGCTACCTGCCCGATAAGGCCATCGACCTGCTGGACGAAGCCTGCGCCTGCTGCAATCTCGCCCACCCGGTCATCTCGGAGTATCTCGAGATGCAGAAGGAGCTGGACGGCCTCAAGCAGGAAGAGGCAGACATGGAGTCCTCCGACGTCAATGAGGCCATCGACTATGAGCAGGTGGCCCAGCGGAAGACCCGCATCGCCAAGCTCGAGGCAGAGCTGCCCGCAAAGCAGGCTGCTGCCAGCGAGATAAAAGTGACCATGGACGATGTGGCCAAGGTCATTGAGCTGTGGACGGGCATCCCGGCGGTGAAGATCCGGGAGACCGAGTATGCAAAGCTCGCCAGCCTTGAGACCGAGCTGAAAAAGAAGATCATCGGTCAGGACGATGCCGTGCATCTGGTGGCGCAGGCGGTCAAGCGCAGCCGCGCCGACCTTTCGGGCCGCCGCCGTCCGGCCAGCTTCATCTTTGTGGGCCCCACCGGTGTGGGCAAGACGGAGCTGGTGAAGCAGCTGGCAAACCAGCTCTTTGACGGCCCCGACCCCCTGATCCGGCTGGATATGAGCGAGTATATGGAGAAGTACGCGGTGTCCCGCATGATCGGTTCCCCTCCGGGCTATGTGGGCTACGAGGAGGCGGGTCAGCTGACCGAAAAGGTCCGCCGCCGCCCGTACAGCGTGGTGCTGTTCGATGAGATCGAAAAGGCCCACCCCGATGTGATGAATATCCTGCTGCAGATCCTGGACGAGGGCAAGATCAACGATGCCCAGGGCCGCACCGTGGATTTCTCCAACACCGTCATCTGCATGACCTCCAATGCGGGCAGCAGCGACCAGACCACCGCAAGTCTGGGCTTCAACCGCAGCGAGGAGGAGCGGAACGAGGAGAAGAGCCGCAAGGCACTGAGCCAGTTCCTCCGCCCTGAGTTTTTGGGCCGCGTGGATGAGGTCATCACCTTCAAGCCGCTGAGCGAGGAGACCCTGCAGGGCATTGCCGCCCTGATGCTGGACGAGTACAAGCCCAGCATGGAGGCCAAGGGCATTGCCTACAGCTATACCCCGGCGGCACTGGCAGCGCTGGTGCACAAGAGCCAGGGCGGCAAGTTTGGTGCCCGCGACCTGCGCCGGACCATCCGCAAGGCTGTGGAGGACCCCGCCGCTGAAAAGATCATCGACGGCACCCTTGTTTCCGGATCCACCCTGACCGTGGATGCTGAGAACGATGAGATCGTGCTGAAATAAAGAGCAAACAGAAAGCCGCTGCACAGCGTAACAACTGTGCAGCGGCTTTTGTAGTGTAAGAACGCTCCGTCACCTGCGGTGAGGCTGATGGGGGAGATCAGTCCACGCTGACCGGCTCCTCCGGCTTGTTGGTGGTACGGGCGCTCGTGCGGCCCTCGGGAATGATCTCGCCTGCGGCGGTCAGGCTGAGCTTGGCCAGGGTCGGGCCCACCAGCTCGTACACCAGCACCGAGAAGAGCACCACGTTGCGCACCATGTGGCCGTCGGAAAGCTCGGCAGCCTCGGCGGCCATGCCCAGCGCCACACCGGCCTGCGGCAGCAGGGTGATGCCCAGATACTTCTGGATCTTCTCACTGCAGCGGGTGGCCTTGCAGCTGACATAGGAGCCGGAGATCTTGCCCAGAGAGCGGGAAGCGATATAGACGGCACCAATGAGCAGGACCATGGGGTTTGCGAGGATGTTCAGATCCAGCTCCGCGCCGGACAGCACGAAGAACAGGATGTTCACCGGGCTTACCCAGCGGTCCAGGCGGTCCATCAGCTCATCGGAAGTGGGGCAGATGTTGCAGAACACGGTGCCGGTCATCATGCAGACCAGCAGCAGCGAGAAGCTGCAGTGGATGGGGCCGACCTCAAAGCTGACCATGGAAAGGCCCACCGTCAGCAGCACAAAGGCCACCGAAAGGCTCATGCGCTTGGAGCGGGAGTGGAAGTAGATCTCCAGCTGGTTGAGCAGCAGACCGGCCAGCGCGCCCAGACCCAGGCTGAGTACGATCTCCACCAGAGGCTCCAGAAGGATGCTGATGGGGTCGATGCGGCCCTGTTCCAGCGCGTTTGCGATGCCGAAAGAGGCCGAGAAGAGCACCAGACCCACGGCATCGTCAATGGCGACCACCATCAGCAGCAGGCGGGTCAGGGGACCGCTTGCCTTGTACTGCTTGACCACCATCAGGGTGGCGGCAGGGGCTGTGGCAGAGGCGATGGCACCCAGCGTGATGGCCGATGCCATTGAGATGACATCCGGCCGGGCAAAGTGCAGGGCCACCAGAGCGATATCCACCAGCACGGTGGTGATAACGGCCTGCAGGATGCCCACAGTGACCGCCTGCCTGCCCATGCTCTCCAACGCGCTGAGCCGGAACTCGTTGCCGATGACAAAGGCGATGAAGCCCAGTGCCACCTGTGTGATGATGCCGTAGCTCTCGACCTGTGCAAGGCTCCCGAAGCCGAAGCCCCAGCTGCTCAGGCCCAGCCGACCCAGAAAGAAGGGGCCCAGCAGAAGCCCCGCCACCAGATAAGAGGTGACAGCCGGCAGACGGACCGCTTTCGCTGCACGGGATGCCAACAGGCCTGCAATGAGCGAAAGAGACATGCAAATGAGCAATTGCTCCATAAAATAAGATCCTCCTCAGGAATTAAGATACGTTAAAAAGTATATCTTATCTGAGGAGGAAAAGCAACATTTGTTAATTGAATTTAAAAATCTTCTGTGCAAGGCGGTAACCGCCCAGCACGAGCTTGTCGCCCTTGGGGATCTTCAGGTTGGTCACGCCGCCAAAGCCGTAGCGGATGGAGCGGTAGACCCCGGCACTGGTGTGTGCCTTGAGGTAGGCCCACAGTTCGTTCTCCTTCTGCTTGGCAGCGGCACTGCCGTCCAGCAGAAGGAAGATGTCGCTGATGGCCATCATCATGGAGAGGTAGTGCAGCATATAGCTGCGCAGCTTCTTCTGGCCCTTGAGGGCATCCAGGTCCTGGCAGTCGATCATGTGGCGGGTCACCCGCAGCTGCTGATCCACCCGCTTGACCATCACACTCTCGTTCACGCTCTGGTCGGCCCGGCCGATGAAGTAGCGGTACAGGTCCAGATCCATATAGTACATGCTCTTGACAAAGGGCAGGGGCTGGTAGACAAAGATGTTGTCCACATAGAAGGTGTGCTTGGGCAGCACCATGCCGCAGTCCCGCA
>OGOW01002762.1_pt1 | contig 13442 bp, 13 predicted proteins | sample 1552781 | NCBI WGS metagenome assembly OGOW01 (sample SAMEA2580145, study PRJEB22360) | human gut metagenome | biome: human gut; feature: human-associated habitat; material: faeces | place: Denmark | collected 2008/2010
GACGCGTCCGGGGAAGTTTTAGAAAATCCGGCACGTCATAAACTGGAAAACAAATCTGATGTTTTTTAAAAAATACAAGTGGATAATTAGTAACGGAAAAGGTTGATATTCTAACAAAAAGTGCTATGATTATATCCGGCTGAAAATTGAAATTTCAGAGAAGCCTCTGAAGAAAAGGATATTTTATGAAGTACTTGAGACAATTTATGATCATTCTGTTGTTTTCATTTCTGGGAGAGCTGTTAAAATATGTGCTCCCGTTTCCGGTACCGGCAAGTATTTATGGGCTGGTTCTCTTATTTATTGCACTGGAAACAAGACTCCTTCCACTTGCAGCAGTCAAAGATGCCGGAAAGTTCATGATCGAAATCATGCCGTTAATGTTTATTCCGGCCGGTGCAGGACTCATTGATGCATGGGATGCACTACGCCCGATCTGTGTGCAGATCGTGATGATCATGGTGGTATCAACGATCGTGGTTATGATCGTGTCCGGTCATGTGACACAATTTGTGATGCGCAGGGGGAAAAGGAAAGGAGAGCAGCAATGAAAGAGTTTTTATGTGATTCCGTATTTTTTGGTGTTGCGATCAGCATTTTGGCATATGAGCTGGGTGTATTTTTGAAGAAAAAATTAAAACTGGCAGTATTCAATCCACTTCTGATCTCGATCGTTGCCGTGATCGTTTTTCTGGTTGCGTTCCATATTCCATATGAGAGTTATAATGAGGGCGCAAAATACTTAAGTTACCTTCTGACTCCGGCAACGGTTTGTTTAGCGATCCCGCTTTATGAGCAGTTCGAACTGCTGAAACAGAATGTTGCGGCGATTTTTGCAGGATTGATTTCCGGTGTTCTGACGAGTGTGATCTGTGTTCTGGTCTTGTCGCTGTTATTCCACTTTGACCATGCACAGTATGTCACGCTTCTCCCGAAGTCGATCACAACGGCGATCGGAATGGGAATCTCGGAGGAACTTGGCGGTTATGTCACAATCACGGTTGCGGTCATCATTATCACCGGTATCATCGGAAATGTGTTAGCGGAAACGATCTGCCGTGTTTTCAAAATTGAAGAGCCGGTGGCAAAGGGAATTGCGATCGGATCATCCTCACATGCACTTGGAACAGCAAAGGCATTGGAACTTGGAGAGATCGAAGGTGCCATGAGCAGCCTTTCCATTGCAGTGGCAGGTATTCTGACGGTAATCGCTGCACCGATATTTGCGACGCTGTTGTAAATATGGGGGTAGCCATGACAGATGTGCAATTTAGCAGTCAAAAACTGAAAACTATATTTGCCACCCGAATCCTGGTAGAAAAATAATGCGAAATGTGAAATCTCAGAAATGGTATTTCACATTTTTTTTTGTATTTCATATCATAATATGAAAAAGTTATGGTTGGAAATAAAGATATGTATTGTCAGAACAAAATTGTGCATACGATACAGGCAGGCGATTCCCTGTATAAATTATCGAGACAGTATCACACGACAGTGACGGAACTGATCCTTGGAAATCCGGGAGTCAATCCATATAATCTCCAGATCGGGATGCAGCTATTTATCTGCCCGGGAGAGGGATATGTGCCGCCGCAGAATCCGGGAGGCGGAAACACGGGCGGAGGAACAGGAAACGCTGGAAGCGGAACAGGAAACACCGGAAGCGGGAATATGAGCGGCGGCACAGGCAGCATGGGCGGAAACATGGGAGGAGGAACGGGAAATGCCGGAGGCAGCAACGAGACCGAATCCGAGCGTGAGGATTCCATCCTCCGTCTCAACGAGGATATGCGCCTTGCATGGTTAAATCATGTTTACTGGACCAGAATGTACCTGATGAGTGCAGTCGCAGACAATGCAGACCAGCAGGCGGTGGAAGAACGGCTGCTTGAGACCGCAGACGAGATCACGGATGTATTTGCAAGGTATCTTCCGATCGCAACGACCAGACAGCTCCGCAATCTTCTGACGGAGCATATTGAGATCGCCGGACAGATCATTCAGGCATTGAAGGCAAAAAATATGTCTGATTATGATGCGCTGGTGAAGGAGTGGTACCGCAATGCCAATCAGATGGCAGCTCTTTTTGCGAATTACAATCCGTACTTTGAGAGCAGGGAAACCAGAAATATGCTGTTAAATCATCTGGATCTGACCAGGGAGGAGATCGAGCACCAGGTCAATGGAGAGTATGAGCAGAGCATTGATGTGTTCCGGGACGTAGAGCAGCAGGCACTTGCGTTGGCGGATTACTTTGCGAGAGGACTGCTGGCAAGATAAAACATATAGATTGAAGCCTTCTGCTAAATGCAATTCAACGGATCATTCATTCGTTAAAGCAGATAGAACAGCTGCAGAAAAAGCCCCATGCGGTAGAGTACGTTTTCAGACCGCATGGTGGAACAGTAGAGATGCACAGGGGATTTCCGGCGGATTAGAAAAATGCCAAAAGTAACGGAATCGCAAGATTTGCAATAAAAACAGCAATTAACTTGAATTGCCAGTAAAAAAATGTACATGCTATAATGCAATTATCAAGATTAAGGGGGAAAAAGATATGCCAATGCAGATGGGTTTCCGCTGGTATGGCGAGGACAATGACAAGATCAGCCTTGCTGATATCAAACAGATTCCGGGTGTGACGAGCATCGTGTGGGCACTGCATCATAAACTGCCGGGAGAAGTGTGGACGGTAGAAGAGATTGCAGAAGTGCAGAAACAGCTTGAGCCATATGGTTTTAATATGGACGTTGTGGAATCTGTCAATGTACATGATGATATCAAGATCGGACTTCCGAGCCGTGACCAGTATATTGAAAACTACATCCAGACAATTAAGAACCTTTCCAAATTCGGTGTCAAGGTTATCTGCTATAATTTTATGCCGATCTTTGACTGGACGCGCACGGATTTATTTCATCCGGTAGGAGATGGTTCGACAGCACTTTATTATGAAGCAGGCAAGATCCATGATGATCCGAAGGAAATGGCAGACTATATTTTAAATAATTTACATGGAATGACATTTCCAGGCTGGGAGCCGGAACGTATGGAGAAACTGGACGAGCTCTTTGCAGCTTACAAGCCGGTGACAAAAGAAGTATTGTGGGAAAACTTAAAATATTTTCTTGAGGCGCTTATGCCGACCTGTAAAGAATGCGATATCAAAATGGCAATCCACATGGATGATCCGCCATGGGATATTTTCGGACTTCCGCGTCTTCTGACCTGTGAAGAAAATATTGACCGTTTCTTAAAGATGGTTGACAGCCCGTACAACTGTCTGACACTGTGCTCAGGGTCTTTGAATGCCGACCCGAGAAACAATGTGGCAGATATTGTCCGCAAGCATTGTGACCGCATTGCGTTTGCGCACATCCGCAATGTAAAACATTTTCCGAATGGAGATTTTTCGGAGGCTTCCCATCGTGACTGTGATGGTGATACCAGAATCCTTGACATTTTAAAAGCATACCATGACTGCGGATTTGAGGGTTATATCCGTCCGGATCATGGACGCCACCTCTGGGGTGAAAAGCCGGGCAATGTTCGTCCGGGGTATGGCTTATACGACCGCGCACTGGGTATTATGTATATGCTCGGCGTGTGGGATATGCTCGATAAGCTGGATGGAAATAAATAAGTATAAAATATGCATAATTAGGGACTGCCGTATGGCAGTCCCTTGTATTATGGAAAAGTCCGTGGCATATGCCGCGGATTTTTGTATGCTTATCTCTGGTTATCAAAAGGGCATTATTTGCCAGTCAAAAAATCTGAAGTTACCTTTTGACACCTGAATCCGCATCAGTAAAAATCATGCGTTTCTTTTTCACGGGTCCGGAAGCTGCGTGGAGAGATGCCATATTCTTTCACAAACGCTTTGTAAAAAACAGAATAATCACAAAAGCCGCACTGTTCGGCAACTTCTTTCAATGGAAAGCCGGAATTGATCAGATTTTTAGATTCGATCAGTCTCCGCTGGGTAACGATTTTGTAAAAGCCGGTGTCAAGCTGCTTTTTAAAAAGCTGGCTTACTGTCGACTGGCTTACCATAAACTGCGCTGAAATAGATGCGAGGCTGAGGTCTTCGGATAAATGCAATTCAATGTAGTTGAGAATCTGGTCTAACAGGCCTGTATTCTCCGGTTTGGGGATGTCTGACTGCGGATGGTCGTTCATACGGTAAAACAGACAGAACAACTGCAGAAAAAGCCCCATGCGGTAGAGCTCGCTTCCAAGACGCATGGTGGAACCCTCGTACAACAGTGCAGCCAGAAGCTGGTCGATCTGGTTTAAGAGTGTTCCTTCCGGGCGGATGACATAGGGGAGCTGCTTTTGTGGTGCATTGGGAGGAGCCTGTATCCGCAAAGAAGTTCTGCTTACAGGTCTCAAAAAAATCGTTGTTGATCCAGAGTACGGTTCTCTGATAGGGTTCCCGAAGCTGCTCTAAAAATAAAGGGCGGTGGCTGGTGCCGGGGGGAACGAGGATGATATCATTTTTGCGGATCTGGTAACGGGTGTTTCCAATGAGATATTGCAAGTTTCCACTGCGGCAGAAAAGAAGTTCGTAAAACTCGTGGCTGTGGAGGGTTACATAGTCTTTCGTGTAACTGGTATCCTCATGTACATCCAGATAGGGGCTGTCCATTTCCAGTTCCTGGTATCCGATCAATTCCCCACCGGCAGTCAGGATGCCATCGAGCGTGGAAATATACGGAGGCTTCATCGAATCCTTATGTTCCATTAAAAAACGTTTCATTTGGCTATATTTCATAAAAACTCCTGTTCTGATTTGTTATATTTATACAATCCTACAAATATTGTAGCACAATAAATGTAAGATATGCAATGTATTTTGGTATAAATGCAATTTAAATTGCAATAAAGCAAATGTATCATAAGGATATCGGTTCTTGTGAAATGTACAGACACAAAACCAATGCGCGCGTACAAATACCAGAAGGAGAAAAATTTATGAATAAAAGAAATGTAAGACCCTTTTCAAAAAGGGATGAGATCGGATATGTGTTTGGAGATATGGCGGGCAGTTTTGTCAATTTATTTGTAGACGCATATTTTTTGACGTTTTGTACTTATGTGCTGGGAATCAGTCCGGCGTGGATGGGTTCCCTGTTCCTTGCAGCGAGACTCTGGGATGCAGTAAATGACCCGATCATGGGTTCTTTTCCGGACCGTTGGATGCTTGGAAAATCAGGAGATAAATTCAAACCGTGGATTAAAATTTTTATGATACCGCTAGCGTTGTCAGGTGTGCTTTGTTTTTCCAAAGTGCCGTTTGAAGGTGTTGCACTTCATGCGTGGGTCGCTTTTGTGTATGTCTTATATGGAATGAGCTATACCGGAACTTCCATGCCGTTTGGTGCGATGGCAAGTGTGGTCAGCACAGATCCGATTGACCGGAGTAAACTCTCAAGGGCAAGAAGTCTTGGCGGAACATTTGTGGGAATTGCAGCGTTATCCTTTGTGCCGGTAGTCTGTTTTGACAGCGAAAGCAACATTATCCCGGAAAGATTTACACTTCTGGCAGTTATTTTTGGAATTTTAAGTGTGGTCTGCTACTGCCTGCTGTTACATTTAACGACAGAGCGTGTGCGTGAGGAAAAGAAACAGAATACAGAAAAGTTCAATTATGGAAATGTGTTGAAAGCAGTCGTAAAAAATAGGCCACTGATCGGTGTCATGGTTGCAACCATTGGAAGTATGCTCTATATCACCGGTTCAAACCAGATTAGAAGTTATGTATTCAAAGAGTACTATGGAAATACCTCTGCAATGACTCTGCTTAGTCTTGCAAGTGTGCCGATCATTATCATCTGTTTCCCGCTTGTGCCAAAACTGGTTGCAAAGTTTGGAAAGAAAACGACATTGATGTTTGGCGTAATCAGCAGTACCGTGCTCAGTGTAATCATTTTTGCCGTAAAAATACCAAACGTTTATGTTTATTCGGTACTGAATGTACTGGCAATGATCGGACAGACCGTATTTACCATGCTGATCTGGGCGCTTGTCACAGACTGTCTGGATTACAGTGAGTGGAAGTTCCATGAGAGAAGTGATGGCTCGATGTATTCCCTTTATACGTTCAGCCGTAAAATCGGTTCCACCATTGCTTCCGCAGGTGTTTCCTTCGGACTCCAGGCGATCGGATATATTTCTGGAAATAATGTGGTGCAGTCAGATGCAACCATAAACAATATCTACATGTTAGTGGCATTGATCCCGGTGCTGACCTGTGTGCTGGAACTCATTGGTATCGGCGCAATCTTTAATCTGGATAAGGAACAGACCAAAGAAATGTATGCGGAATTAAAACAAAGACGTGAATAGTAAAGAGGAGATTAGATTGAAAAAAATTGATATTCATCTTCATCTGACATTACAGCAGTATCCGAAAACAGATACCATGTTCCTTTCCAGTGCGGCACAGATGCTGCCGCACTTAGAGGAACTTGGAATTGAACAGGGAATCGTGTTATCTTCCGGCGAACAGGAAAATGAGCAGATCCTGGTTGCAGCAAATGAGGAGTGTAAACGCATCTGTGAACAGTTCCCCAAGAAGTTCCACTGGATGTGCAATGTGGATGCAAAAAACCAGACAGATGTGTATAAACGGATCTTAGCCTGTAAAGAGAGCGGTGCGGTCGGAATCGGGGAACTGATGGTAAACCAGAGGCTGGATGCTCCATTTTTACAGAGTGTATTTGAGGTGGCAGAAGAATTAAAATTACCTGTTCTTTTTCACATGAGTCCGAAAGAGGGCTTTCAGTATGGGGTTGTGGACGGGCCGGGGCTCCCGCTGCTGGAGGAAAATTTAAAGCGTTATAAAGGATTAAAGTTCATCGGGCACAGTCAGCCATTCTGGCATGAAATTTCAAAAGATGCACCGGCGACCCCAAAGGAACGGATGAAATGGGGAGAGGGAGCTGTATGTCCCGGCGGCAGACTGCCATATCTGTTTGAAACCTATGAAAATTTATATGGAGATCTGTCCGCAAACAGTGGCGGATGTGCAATCATGCGTGACGAAGAATTTGGGCTGGCTTTTCTGGAAAAATATCAGGACCGGTTGCTGTTTGGAACAGATATGGCAAATTGTGAAATGACATTTCCGCTTGGAAACTGGCTGGATGAGCAGGAACACGCAGGAAGACTCAGCCGGAGTGCCTATGAAAAAATCTGCCGTACAAATGCAGAAAAATTATTTCACTTATAAGAAAAAAGAGGGATAGCCGAAAACATACCACATCCCTCAAAAACAGGAGGAAACATATGAGAACAAGAATATTACCTAGAATGTTAAATGATGAGGTGGAAGAATATCTTTCCAGAAATGACATTATCATTGTACCGGTCGGAACGGTAGAGATGCACGGGGGATTTCCACTGGATTCAGAAACCACCATCAGTGAGGCATTTGCACTGGAGATGGCAGAGGCGTGTGACGGGCTGGTATTGACAGGACTTCCGTATTTTTACGCAGGCGCAACGGCAAGCGGCAGGGGAACCGTCCAGGTGAGTGTGCGGGAAGGAATCGACTATTTGATGGCGGTGGCAAACAGCCTGTTGCGCCAGGGATTCAAACGCCAGATCTACATCAGTTTTCACGGCCCGGCACATATGACATGCAGTCCGATGGTGCGGGATTTCTTTGATGAGACCGGAGTGCCGATTTTATATATGGACCTCACCATGCAGATGATGAAAAATGCAAGGGATATTTTTACATCAATGGACAGTTTCCACGCAATTACAGTGGGAGCTTATCAGAAAATGAACCGATTAAGTGACGTGCCGCTCACAACGGAGTATGCGCATAACGAGCCGCAGTCCTGTGCCGGATTTGAGGATATTTTCGGACTGGCATATCAGAGTGCTGCGATCGGTTATTATTTTGGCGAGAAAAAAGACCACATGAGTACACCGGTCATTGCAGATGAAGCAGCGAGGGAAACACTTGCAAAAGAGGGTGTGGAAATCATTGAAAAATTGGTGGAGCGCATGGATATGAACCATATCGTAGCACAGATGAGGGAATTGGAGCATTATAACAGCGAAGTTGCAAAAAAATGCCCATGGGTTCCCTCTAACACTAAAACAGAGCGGTAGATTCTACTGCGGTTTCTGCGCATAAAGTTCCTTATATTCTTTGGGTGAGATGCCATACTCTTTTTTGAATGCACGAAAAAAACTGGTGTAATCTTTGAATCCGTACATCAGGTAGATTTTTGTGATATTTTCATTGCTGAGAATGGCATCCCTGCACATGGACAGCCTTTTTTTGGTAATATACTGATGGATGGAGATCCCGAAGTTATCCTTAAAAATATGGGAAATATGGTATTTGCTCACAAAAAAAGCTTTGGAGAGGCTGTCTAAGGAGAGATCCTCATCCAGATGGGACTCAATGTATTGCAGGATGCCGTCATACAGACCAGAGGCATCTTTGCGGGCTGCAGGATGTTCTGCCTCATAGACAGCCCGGTTGATGTGGAGCATCAGATCGTTCACGCAGAGCTCGATCTTGGCAGCTTTTCCAAAACGGTCCGCATGGATCTCCTCGATCAGCCGGAAAATCTTTGCGGAAAGCGCATTGAAAGCCACGACATCATAGTGATAAATAAAATGATGGGTATTCTGTGCATGTTCGATCAGATAAACATAGTCTTTGGACAATTCTTTCAGTTTCTGACAGTAATCCTGACTGATCCAGAAAACAAAACGCTGATAGGGAAGTGTTTCCCCCACACTGGACACATGGTGGTGAATACCCGGGGGAATGAAGACCATATCCCCCGGTTTCAGATGATGATGTTCCTTTTCAATGGAGATCGTTACATTTCCCTCCAGAAAAAAATAGAATTCATAGTAATCGTGGGTGTGATCTGTCACGCCATAAAAGTGGTTGTCATTATAATAGTAAATTTCAAAATCTTTGGACAGCATATACTGTCGTTCATTAAAAGGAGACTGTAACTGTCTGCGCATGGTAAAATCCTCTGAAATATTTCAAATATAAGGAAAAAGTGACGATCTGATATAAAAAATTTACCACAGAATCGCAATTTTTGCAATGTGAACAACAAGCAACTCTATTGGATGTCTTAAGGGGATTCACTTATAATAAACATATCAAAAAACGTTGAACAATGGAGAAAGGAAAAGCTATGGAATTAAGTACACTTGGTTTAAAAGACAGGGCACAGTGGGAAGCAAAGGGATATCAGCTTCCGCAGTTTGACCGTGCAGCAGTAACAGAGGCAACCAGAGAAAATCCGTGCTGGATTCACTTTGGTGCAGGAAATATTTTCCGTGCATTTCAGGCAAATGTAATGCAGAATATCTTAAACAGAGGGGAAATGGAAACAGGCCTGATCGTAGCGGAAGGTTTTGATTATGAGATCATTGAAAAAATGAACCGTCCGCATGATGATTATTCCATTCTTGTCACATTAAAGGCAGATGGAAGCGTCGAAAAAACAGTTGTCGGTTCTGTTGTGGAGTCCTGTATCCTCGATTCGGAAAACGAGGGCGAGTATGGCAGATTAAAAGAGATTTTCTGCAAACAGTCCTTGCAGATGGTATCCTTTACCATCACAGAAAAGGGATACAGTCTGGCAAACGGAAAAGGAGAACTGCTTCCGGCAGTCGCTGCCGATTTTGCAGCCGGCCCGGAGAAACCTGCAAGCTATATCGGAAAAGTTGCATCTCTTTTATACACACGTTTTAAAAACGGACAGCTTCCGATCGCCATGGTATCCATGGATAACTGCTCCCATAACGGGGATAAATTATATGCGGCAATCCATACATTTGCCGAAAAATGGGCAGAAAACGGTCTTGCAGAGAAAGATTTTGTAAACTATATCAATGACAGGGAAAAGGTTTCGTTCCCATGGTCTATGATCGATAAGATCACGCCGAGACCGGATGCTTCGGTGGAAGAGATCTTAAAGAAAGATGAGATCGATGGGCTTGATCCGGTCGTTACATCCAAAAACACCTATGTAGCTCCATTTGTGAATGCAGAGGAATGTGAATATTTAGTGATCGAGGACTGGTTCCCGAACGGACGCCCAGAGCTGGAAAAGGGCGGCATCATGTTTACCGACCGCGCAACCGTTGACAAGGTGGAAAAAATGAAAGTCTGCACCTGCTTGAATCCGCTTCACACGGCTCTTGCAGTGTTTGGCTGTCTGCTTGGCTACACAAAGATCTCCGATGAAATGAAAGATGCAGAGCTTCGGAAAATGGTGGAGAGAATCGGATATACCGAGGGACTTCCGGTCGTTGTGGATCCGGGTATCCTTGATCCGAAAGAGTTTATTGATACCGTGTTAAATGTCCGCATACCGAATCCATTTATGCCGGATACACCACAGCGTATTGCCACAGATACTTCACAGAAACTTGCAATCCGCTTTGGAGAGACCGTGAAAAATTATCTGGCATCTGAAGATAAGGATATCAAAAACTTAAAACTGATCCCACTGGTATTTGCGGGATGGATGCGGTATCTCATGGCAGTCGATGATAATGGTGAAAAATTTGAGTTAAGCCCGGATCCGCTGCTTGAGACCGTCTGTCCGGTTGTTGCCGGTATCCGGCTTGGTGATACAGATGTGGAAGAAACGATCCGGCCATTACTGACAAACCGTGCTATCTTTGGTGTGGATCTTTATGAGGCCGGTCTTGCCGGACTGACGGTGCAGTATTTTAAGGAACTGATCGCCGGGGTGGGCGCAGTGCGTGCTACTTTAAAGAAGTATGTATAGGCGCTGATTCTGATGCCAAACCATTTTTCCCTGCATATCTTATAGTACAGGATGTGAATTTCTGAAAAAAATATGCAGGAGGGAAAAATGCCAGATTTTAATGTGATAAAAATTGGATGTATTGTGGTGATCCTGCTTGTTTTACTGATTGCAGCAGTGATCATCACGGTAAAAAGAGAAAAAAGTAAGAGAAAAATACGCCGGATGTGTGATGCAGAGAAAATTCAGCTTCTGAATGAACTCGCAGAACCATTCGGCTTTTGTTATGTGCCGTGTGAAGACGTGTTCACGTCGAGGGAAGATGCGTGGCAGAGAAAACAGGGGTATGAGGCGCTTTACGACAGGGCAGCAGTGGGAGCAGGCATGGTGTTTGATGCACTGCCTATCTATTTTGATTATGCTGGCGAAACCTGGCTGATCGAATTCTGGAAGGGGCAGTATGGCATCAATACCGGAGGAGAGGTTGGCGTATATCATGCGGGAAAGGTCGTCCCGGAACGATATTACAGGATCGCCCATTTTGAGGCGGTGGAAGATCAGGATATGCCGTTTATCCAGTGCAGGCTAGACCGCAGGCGGAAAAAAGTTTATTTCCTGCAGAAGCGGCACTGGTGGCTGACCGGATTTGGGATGGGGACATTTTCGAGACCATCGGATCTGATATTGGTGACGACAATACGGTTTCAGAATGAATGCATGGCAGAAGCATTTTTTGAGGGATTAAAGCGGGCGAAAGGAAAAATACCGGGGAATAAATACCGGATCTGCCGTAATGAAGTTTATGTCAGAATGGATTTCTGTATGAAACACAAATTCTGTGCGTCCGTTTGGCGCTGCATGGTGCAGGCTTGGAACTGTTTCTGCTGTTTCCTTTACCGTCTGTTCACACATCCGTTTATTGCTGCACCTGACCGTCTTTTATTTTTATACTATCAGCTTCCGTGGTGTTTGAAACATGCGTTTCGGATGCGGGGATGGAAGCATGGAAAATAAGAAAAGATATCCGCCCTTTTCCTGTCAGATGCGGATCGATAAAGCGCTTTCAGAAGCAGTCCATCTTCCGCTTAACAGTTGCAGCCGTTATATCATCATCAGCGACTGCCACCGGGGAGAGGGAGGGGCAAATGATAATTTCTTGAGAAACCAGCATCTGTATATGGCGGCGTTAAACTACTATATCGCGCATGGTTTCACCTATTTTGAACTCGGTGACGGGGAGGAATTGTGGGAAAACAGGCATCTTTCCCGCATTGAGGAGAGTCATCAGGATGTCTACTGCCGGTTTGAAACACTGCAGAAACAGTGCCGGATATACCGCATTTACGGAAATCACAATATGGAAATGAAAGGCATGTTAGGGGAAGCAATGATCTTAGATAACTGTGAGGGAGGCAGGGATATCTGCATGATCCACGGGCATCAGGCAGATTTTTTTAACTCAGTCTGCTGGAAATTATCCCGTTTTCTGGTGCGGTATTTCTGGAAACCGTTAGAGCGTTTTGGCGTCAGTGATCCGACGAGTGCGGCGCGGAATTATAAAAAGACCTTAAAATATGAAAAATGTTTAGATAACTGGACAAAAGAGCATGACTGCTATCTGGCGGCCGGACATTCCCACCGTCCAAGGCTGCCGGCAGACGGCAGTCTGTACCTGAATGCCGGGAGCTGCGTGCATCCGTATGGCATTACCGGAATTGAAATCACAGATATGCAGCTTACACTGGTGAAATGGAAGATGGCGACGAGACCGGATCTGTCGCTTTTTGTAGCGCGCGAAGTGCTGATAGGACCGGTTGGTATTACCTGAATTTAAAGTACTTATAAGTACAGGTAATGAAAAGTTGACATAATATAGAAAAATACAAAAATTTTTGATTCCATGGAACTAAAAATCGGAAAAATCATTTGACGGAAACTGCATTTATGATAATATATATTCATTATATGGATAGTATCGGGTGTTTTCTTACACGCGAAAGTAAGTGGAGGTTCAGAAGAAAATGATTAAAGTTGTGAAATTTGGCGGCAGCTCTCTTGCAAGTGCAGAACAGTTTGCAAAGGTTGGTAAAATTATCAACGCAGATAAAGAGAGAAGATATGTAGTTCCGAGTGCACCGGGAAAAAGAAATTCCAAAGATACCAAGGTTACTGATATGTTATACGCATGTTATGACCTGGTGGAGGCAGATGAAGATTTCCGTGTGCCGCTCATGAAGATCAAGGACCGCTATGACACAATTATCAATGGTCTGAATTTGAAATTATCGTTAGAAGATGAGTTCAAGAAAATCGCAGAGAATTTTAAAAATAAAGCCGGTGTGGATTACGCAGCTTCCCGTGGAGAATATTTAAATGGTATCATCATGGCGAATTACCTTGGCTATGAGTTTGTAGATGCTGCAGAAGTTATTTTCTTTGATAAAGAGGGAAACTTTGATGCAGAAAAGACAGATAAGGTACTCAGTAAACGTCTTGCAAAGATCGAGCGCGCAGTAATTCCAGGATTTTACGGTGCTAATCCGGACGGAAGTGTCCGCACATTTTCAAGAGGCGGTTCTGATATCACCGGATCTATCGTATCAAGAGCCGTACATGCAACCTGTTATGAGAACTGGACAGACGTATCCGGTTTCCTGGTTGCAG
>OGOW01002768.1_pt1 | contig 13420 bp, 9 predicted proteins | sample 1552781 | NCBI WGS metagenome assembly OGOW01 (sample SAMEA2580145, study PRJEB22360) | human gut metagenome | biome: human gut; feature: human-associated habitat; material: faeces | place: Denmark | collected 2008/2010
CAGTGGTACGCTGAATGACATAAAAAATAACTACTGGGTAGACGGTTCTGAAAACTCGTTATGGATTAAACTCCTGAATTTCCAGATCACCCGTACAATCACGCTAACGGATTCTTTGAAGAGGTCCTATCAAGCTCTCCCACAAGGAACCGAGTACGACGCTCAACGTCAGGAATACGCCAAAGCATGGGAAGAGGCAATAAACAAACAGATCAGTTTCACCCGAGACTTTATTATCAAACACGCCACCTCTCCGGCATCTTATTATGCCCTCTATCAAAAAATTGATGATAATATCGGAGTGATGGACGAGTTCGAGGACCTTCACTATTTTAAAGTGGTGGCATCATCCTTGACTGCCCTTTATCCCGAATCCCAGTACACGAAGGCAATCATGAATCACTTGAAACAAATATCCCAAGCTATCCGCAACCAACAACTTGCTGCCGTGATTAACAACACGGAAGGGTCTCTACCGGATATTAACCTGCCAGATGTGAATGGCAAGGATGTTTCACTGAACTCCCTCAAATCGAAACTCATCGTGCTTGACTTTGGGCTGATCACGGCCAAAGAGAGCCAAGAGTACATTGACCAGATGAAAAGCGTATACAACAAGTTCAAAAAACGGGGAGTGGAAATATATATGGTTTGTCTGGATAAAAACAAATTTCTTTGGGAAGACGTGATAAAAACGAACAAGATCAACTGGATTTGCGTATGGGATGAAGGAGCACTACAAAGTCGGGCAGCCTCGACTTGGAACGTGAAGAGTGTTCCGGCAAACTACATCATTAACCAAAAGAAAGAAATTGTTGGTAAAAACTTGTACGGCAGCCGTTTGGAAGACCGTTTGAACGACTTGTTGAAAAAATAATTATATTGGACGAACATATCATCATGCAGGGTAAGAAAGTTTATTTTCTTTCAGACGCACACTTGGGTGCCAAACTATTGAAAGATAATCGGGAGAGATATGAGCTGTTGACTCGGCAGAATAATTTTGAATTGTTACAGAAGGCTTTGGCATCCGGCAAGATCTCGATGGTGGAGTACTTGGTAGATGCTACGCAACTTTATGAAGCTTTTGAGAATAAACTCTCTTTGGAATATGAGTATCAGTTGCGATTGGCTCGTATGTATAAATTCGAATTATAGGCTTTTTGGGAGATTAGGTTAGAGATGCTTTCGGGGTTTGGTTGAATCCCGAAAGCATTTTTTTGTTTTACGGGATATGGTGGTGTCGGGTTATCGTATGTAGACGGATATTAGGCGTAGAGGTAACGGCAGATTCTCTTTCCCGGTGAGAGCGTGGGAAGGGAACTTCGTCAAGGTGATATAAGACAGATGTTTCCGAAGAGCCGGGATAACATTTTGTCGGAGATTCTCATGGTTCCCGGACAGGGACAGTTCGTCTTCCCCGGCATGGAATCCCAATTGTTTCCAAGCGTTTAATAGATAATATATACCGTCGTTGATATGGCGTATGCGAAAACTGTTGGATAGCAGGAAGCCCTGTTGGTTGAAACAAAACAAATCGATATGGTCGGTTTCCCAGTGAACATACATTTTGGACGTATATCCCAAGCGGTTTTTTCTGAAAAAGTATTCGCACGCCGGAGCCAACCTGTGTAGCAGTACGGGGCGGTCCAACGTGCGTTTCACGAAAGACGACAGCTCTGTGTTCAGGTCGAAAAGTATTTTTGCCCCTGTTTGAGGTAGGTCGGTCGAAATCAAAGTTCCCTCGCTGTCTGGAAAACAAAAATCGAAATAGAGAGGATTGTCCTCCGTCGAAGCGAATGCGTCGGGGATAAAGATAAACCGAGGAGAGTCGGTTATGAAAAAGACTTTCTCGAACGGACGGGTCAATATGGGTTGGGAGAAAACCGCCTCTTCGATAGAAGGAACTCCCTTTTCTGAGGTCAACGGTAAACGTTCCGTTACGATTTCGTCACGATTCTCCGTGTGTTGTAATAGAATATACAGATACGAACCGTCGGCATACATCGCCAAGATGTATTTGTGACTCTCTTTTATCGGTCGGTTCAGTGCCTCTATCGGTTCCATCGTCAATTTGTTTTAACTGTCTTTGTGCAAACAGAGCAAGGTATCTCCGAGTTTAGCCTCTTCCCCTGTGTTTTGCAAGGCAAAATATAGGAGAGGCGGCACGTAGTGCAAAGGGTCGGGTGGTTGGAAATAACCGTTGTTTGCCTTCGTATTTGTTGCAAATATAGTGAAAGGTGAGCGCAGAGGCAAGCGAAAATTACATTTTCGGCTTGACTATGCCGAACCGCATCCTATATTCTACAAATATAGTGAAAGGTGAGCGCAAAGGTAAATGAAAATTGTATTTTCGGCTTGACTATGCCTACAAAAATACACCGGTATTTTATCCTATGCAAATGTAGGTAAAGAAACCGGGAAACGTTATTTTTGCAGTATGCTTTAACCGATTGCATATGATTACCGACCTGCTTGTCCATCAGATAGAAAGTTGTTTGCCGTACGAACCGAATCGCGAACAGAGTGAGTTGTTGCAGCAGCTAGCCGCTTTTGTCCTCGACGGACGGGACGACTCGTTGTTCCTGTTGCGGGGATATGCGGGAACTGGTAAAACCTCGCTGGTGGGAGCTTTGGTCAAAGCCTTGACACAGTTGCAGAGCAAGGTGGTACTGCTGGCTCCTACGGGGCGTGCGGCTAAGGTGTTTTCTCGGTATGCTCGTCACCCGGCCTATACGATTCATCGGAGGATATATCGGCAAAAGAGCTATTCGCCCGATATGGAAGGATTTCTTATCGGGGAAAATCTGGCGAAACACACGCTGTTTATTGTCGACGAGGCCTCCATGATTGCCAACTCGGTGGGCGAAGGGGCGGTTTATGGTTCCGGGAGGCTGCTCGACGATTTGGTCGAGTATGTCTATTCAGGCGAGCATTGTCGGTTGATTTTGTTGGGCGATACCGCACAGCTGCCTCCGGTGGGTCAGGAGCGTAGTCCGGCTTTGGATGCCGCCGTCATGGGCGGTTACGGATTGAATGTCGTGGAATATGAATTGCGGGAGGTCGCTCGGCAGGCTGCCGAATCGGGAATCCTCTATAATGCCACCCGTTTGCGGGAATGTATGGAAGAGATGCCATTGCCCCGACCCAGCTTGCGGGTGAACGGATTTCCCGATGTCGAGGCTCTTAGCGGAGAGTATTTGGTAGAACGTATATCCGACTCTTACGACCGTGTCGGACTCGACGAAACGATTGTCGTCACTCGTTCCAATAAACGGGCCAATATATTCAATCAGGGAATTCGCAACCAGATACTCTATCGGGAAGAGGAGCTTACCGCAGGCGATCTGTTGTTGGTCGCCAAGAATAACTATTTCTGGGGAAAAGACTATAAAGAGGTCGATTTCATCGCTAATGGCGATGTGGCCCGTGTCGTGCGAGTACTTAAACGTACCGATATGTATGGTTTCCGCTTTGCCGATGTACAGCTTTATTTCCCTGATTTGGAAGTCGAGATGGAAGTTAAGATCCTATTGGATACCCTTACCAGTGAGTCCCCTTCTCTGACAAGGGAACAGCAGGAGACTCTTTTTGCGCAAGTCTTGGCCGACTATTATGACGTTACGACAAAGAGAGAAAAAATGAAACGGCTGAAAACCGATCCGTGGTTCAACGCTTTGCAAGTAAAATATGCCTATGGGGTAACTTGTCACAAAGCGCAAGGCGGTCAGTGGAAACATGTCTATGTCGATATGGGATATATCCCTCAGGGTGCGGTTTCGCTCGATTTCTATCGTTGGCTTTATACGGCTTTCACCCGGGCGACCGAGAAGATATGGCTGGTCAATATGAGCGAAGAGTTTCGGGAGCCGTCTTTATAATACAGGGCTCAATAACCTCATGATAGACTCTATCCCTTTTTGATAGAGGGGACGGTGTCGCCAATAGTGTTGGATAATGCGACGACATTGTTGCTGGTCCTCCAAGAAAATACGTTTCATTTCACTGTTGACCTCTCGGTCATAAATGAAAGCGTTGGCTTCGAAATTGTGTTCGAAGCTGCGGAAGTCGAAGTTGGTAGAGCCTACCGAACATAGCTCGTCGTCTATGATGATCGTCTTGGAATGAAGTATGCCCGGTTGGTAAAAGTAAACTTTTACCCCGGCGCGTAACATTTCCGTTATGTAAGAAAACGATGCAAAACGCAACACCGTCGAGTCCGACCGTTCCGGTATCATTAGCCGCACGTCCACTTTGGCGAGAGCTGCGGTTTGCAAGGCTTTCACCAAACTTTCGGTAGGCAGGAAATAAGGCGTTTGTATATATACGTTTTTTTTAGCATTGGTAATCGCTTTCAAGAAAAGCATGGCGATGTTCGACCATTCCCCTATGGGGCCGCCCGGAGCGATTTGTATGCCGCTTTTCCCTTTGTCTGCTACCGGTGGAAAAAATCGGGAATCCGAAAGAACCTCTTTGCATTCGTAGCTCCAATCGACGGCGAACAACAATTGTAATCCTCTTACCGCAGGCCCCTCGATACGCAAATGTGTGTCGCGCCACGTTCCCCATTTGGTTCCTTCGACATAGCGGTCGGCGATATTCATGCCTCCTATGTAGCCTATTTTTCCATCGATGACCGTTATTTTGCGGTGGTTCCGGTAATTGATTCGGCTGGCGAGTTGGGGAAATGTGATTTCAAGGAAAGGACGTACGGCGATTCCCGCATCCTGCATCTCTTTGAAAAAACGTTTTTTCACCGACCAACAACCCACATCGTCGTATAGGATTCTTATTTGTATGCCTCGGCGGGCGCATCGAAGCAAAACCTCCTTGACTCGGTTGCCGAGTTTATCGTCCTCGAAGATGTAATATTGGATATGGATATACTCTTGGGCAATCTCCAAATCTTGCAGGTAGTGTTTGAATTTGTCTTCTCCCGAAGTGAATATCTTCACGTGGCTTCCCGAATAGTACGGTACACTGCACAAACTGTGGCACAATCTTATCTCTTGCTTGCTCTCCTCGCTCAGTGGAAGACTGTCGATATTGACGATCGAATGATAATCCCGCTTTCGTAATTTCCTCTTTATGCGTCGGGAAACCATTCTTTTCGCCTTGAAATTCTGCCCGAAAAAAATATAGAAAACCAACCCTACGATGGGAAGAAATGCCAATACGAGTACCCATGCCAAACTTTTTACCGGATTGCGATTCTCTGTGATGATTATCACGATCGTACCCAGTATGGTAATGGCATATATCGTATAGACCACGATGTATACCCAGTCGTCGATAGGCGGTAATAGGGCGAGTGTCAACATTCCGAAAGCTAAATTAGAAAAAAAATCTGAAAAAAGCAAATAGGATAGTTGTTTCTTGAAAAAATCGTGAGGAGGGAGAGAACTGTAAGAAATGTGAATGGGACGAGTGAAATTTGGAAGGAATCGTTCGTAGATATAAATCTTTCTCTATTTTTGTAGTCTCATTTGAATAGCCGAAGTGAAGAATAAAAAGCAAGGGAATAATTCCTCTAAATACAAAGACGGGCATGTGGTTGCTCTGTTGGTGCTCTCTCTCGTTTTTCTGTTTCTCCTGACTCAGTTGCCTGTTTTGGAGTGGGGTGGATTCGCGACAAAACCTGTCGATCTCTTTTCCGATATCCGTGTCGATGAGCAAGATTTGGATTTGCCGGGCGATGCAGAGTGGCAGGAGGAGGGAATGGAGTGGTTGAACGAGGGGGTGGATTCTCTTTCCTCTGTGGAGAAAGATGAGCCGCAGGATCGGCAAGTCGTGCCCGATACGATAAGGGTACAAGAAACAGCCGACACTCTTCTCGTAACGAATATTTCGTCCGATACGGCAGAGGTCGGGAATCTTCCCCGACGGGACGGCGATGTGGTTTTGTTCGAAGATTTCTCGCCGGGGAAAAATGGTTTGTCTCATCTTCTCTCGTCCTTGAAGGAACGAGCCTCATTGGGACGTCCCGTGCGTTTGGCATTTTTGGGCGATTCGTTTATCGAGGCCGATATATTCACGCAAGACGTGCGAAGTTTGTTGCAATCCCGGTATGGTGGGAGTGGTGTGGGATACGTGTCTATGCATTCCGATTTTCCCGGATTTCGTCGATCGGTCATACAGTCGGGCGAAGGTTGGGAAGTGCATAGTGTATTGAAACCCAAAGAAGTCGACTGGAAAGTCATGACTTTGCAGCAGCAGTATTTCGTACCGTTGGAGGGTGCTACGGCTCAATACAGAGGAACTGCGAAAATAGAACATGCCGATAGTTGGGCACTGTCTCGTTTCGTATTTATCGCCCGGCAGGATTGCTCGGTCGAGTTGAAAATAGCCGATGGCGAATGGCAGGTTTTTCCCGTTGCGGGTTCTCATGAGATTCAATCTTTGGCGGTAGAGGGGCAAACCCCACGTTTTCAAGTAAGGGTGGGAAATACGCCGGGATTTGCAGCCATAGGCGTGTGGCTGGACGATGTGCAGGGCATTGCTGTCGATAATATATCGACCCGTGGTTATTCGGGTCTTTCGCTCGGGGCGTTGTCCCGGGAAAGGGCGATTCAGATGGACAGTATCGTTCCCTACGATGCCATTGTGTTGCAATACGGACTGAATGTGATGACTCCCGAAATTTTGCATTACGGGTCTTATGCCCGTAAGATGACAGAGGTTGTTCGTCACTTGCGGGAGTGTTATCCGCATACCGATATTATATTGATGGGAGTAGGTGATCGCAGTCGCAAAGCGAACGGGGCTTTCGTTACGATGCCGGCGGTAGTCGCTCTTTCCGAAGCGCAACGTCGTGCGGCACGAAGTGCTGGTGTCGTTTTTTGGGATACATACGAGGCGATGGGAGGGCACAACGGAATGCTCGATTATGTCGCTAACGGACAGGCGAATAAAGACTATACGCACATTAACCATAAAGGCGGTAAACGATTGGCGACCGAGTTTGTCAAGTCGTTGGAGTATGAAATGAATCGGGAAGGCTTATGAAATTTCGTTTGTCGGTAATAGGGTTTTTCTTCGTTGTCGCAGTGCTGGCAGTGCAACTTTGTGCACAGCTGACAGGCGACACGGTTACTGTACCCTCTTTTTTGAAAAAAGAGAAAAACGTTATCGAGTTTAACGATGCCGATTGGTCGGCTCTGTTCGATGGAATGGTACGGTTGCAGAACGACACGGATACTGTTCCTCGGGTAGTGGCGATGGTTCATATCGGCGATTCGCATGTTCAGGCAGGGTTTCTCACCGAGGCTGTCCGATTACCGTTGCAGCGAAGGTTCGGGGATGCAGGGCGTGGGTTGGTCGTTCCTTTGAAGTTAGCGAAGACCAATGAACCGAGAGATTATTCGGTCGTGGCGGACGGAAGTTGGAATTTTTCTCGTTGTGTAGGGCGGAAGTATAGTAACTATACACCGGGAGTAGGCGGTATAGCTATTGTACCCCGTAACGGTCGCATTGATTTGACGGTTTCCACGCTTAGTAAGACCGATGACTGTGCAGGTTTCAAGAAAGTTCGTTTGTTCCATGCGCCGGTTGACTCTTTTCCGGGAGTAATTTCAGAACCCTTTTTGGTGGAGGGTGAAACCCGATTACCTTTTTTGACCCATTTTTCGTGGGAGGAGTCCGTGTGTAGTGTTCATCTTACGGGAGAAGCCGTCTCGAAAGAGACGCCTTTGGCCATTTATGGAGCGAGCCTTGAAACCGGTGAGAGCGGAATTCTTTACCACACTATCGGCAACAACGGGGCTTTTTACAGTAGTTATGCTGCCATTCCCGGCTTTTCCGAGCAAGTGGCAGCACTCTCGCCGTCGCTTATTGTTTTGTCGTTGGGTACGAATGAGTCGTTTTCCACCTCTTTGACCCGCGACGAGTTATATAAACAGATCGATACCGTCGTTTCGTCTTTGCGAAAAGATTGTCCGCAGGCTCAAATTTTGCTGACTACTCCGGCCGAATGTGCTCGGCGTCGGGTGCGTCGCGTAAATAAAAAACGTAGAGTTTATTATACGCCGAATGCTCGGGTAAAACTCGTTCGGGAAACGATTCGTTCCTATGCGGTGGAGCATCGGCTGGCTTGTTGGGATTGGTACGAAATTGCCGGAGGCGAAGGTTCGTCCTCGCAATGGCGGAAGGCCGGGTTCATGGCCTATGACCGTACCCATTGCACCGAGACGGGCTATCGGGTGCAGGGCGAAATGTTGTATCGTGCTCTTATGAAAGCTTATCAGGAATATGTGGATAGAGTGGCTCAATAATATAAAGACCGGTGCGATCTCCTTTTGGGAAAGTATCGACGTATCGAAAGTCGTGGATTTATTCGTTTATGACGGGCAGAATCCGCTCATGTTCAATACCGGATTGTTTCTGTTTCTTTTCGTCGGATTTATCTGGATATACAGGTTGTTGGCGAGGCGCGATACTTTGCGTATCTACTTCGTGATACTTTTTTCTCTCTATTTCTATTATAAATCGAGTGGGCTGTGTTTCCTGTTGTTGCTTTTCGTCGCCCTTTCGGACTATTCGTTGGGGCGGCTTTTAGGTTGGGTTTCGTGGAAATGGATGCGTCGATTTTTCGTTTTGATGAGCATGGCGGTCAATTTGGGCATGCTCTGTTATTTCAAATACACCAACTTGTTACTGGGTACGATTGCCGATTTCACCCGTGAGCCTTTCGAGCCGTTGGATATTGTGTTGCCCATCGGTATCTCTTTTTTCACTTTCCGTTCGTTGAGCTATATTATAGATGTGTATCGGCGGCAAATGTCCCCGGTGACGAATTTGAGAGATTATGTTTTTTACCTCTCGTTCTTCCCTCCGTTGGCGGCGGGTCCCGTAGTTCGGGCGAAAGACTTTGTCCCTCAGATACACCGTCCGTTGGAGATTACACCTATGCTGTTGGGTGAAGGTCTTTTTCTCGTCATGTGCGGATTGATTAAAAAGGTGGTTATCTCCGACTACATTAGTGTCAATTTCGTAGACCGCATTTTCGACAATCCCATGCTCTATACTGGGTTCGAGAATCTTATGGGTGTCTATGGCTATACCTTGCAGATATACTGTGATTTTTCGGGTTATTCCGATATGGCTATCGGCATAGCCTTGCTTATGGGGTATCGTTTTAAAATCAATTTCGATTCTCCCTATAAGTCGGGTTCTATTACCGAGTTCTGGCGTCGCTGGCATATCTCTTTGTCGAGTTGGTTGCGAGACTATCTCTATATATCTTTGGGCGGGAATCGTCGAGGCAAAGTCCGTACCTATTTCAATTTGTTCATAACTATGGTGCTGGGTGGACTTTGGCATGGAGCTTCGTGGCTTTTTGTGATATGGGGTGCTTGGCATGGCGTTTTGTTGATTGTCCATAAAGTTTACCGGCGTATATTCCCTGTGGCGAAAGACGATCGCCCGGGTATTATCCGCCATTTCTTTCATGTTTTGCTCACGTTCCATGTTGTGGCCGCCGGCTGGATATTCTTTCGGTCGCCTTCTCTTGATGTTGCCGGACAGATATTTACCCAGATATTCACCAACTTCCGTCCCGAAGCCATTCCCGCCTTCGTGTCGGGATACGCCGTTATATTCGTGGCTTTGGTAGTCGGTTATCTGCTCCATTTTGCCCCGCATCGCTGGTCGCAGTGGTTGCAACGCGAGCTTTCGTGGTCGCCGCTGGTGGTTAAGGCAGCTATTCTGGCGCTGGTACTCTTCTTTGTCTTGCAGGTACGTTCGAGCGAACTGGTTCCTTTCATTTACTCCCAGTTTTGAACAGCTGTTTTTGATTGATTTCTTTCTATATCGTTGTATGGCGATAAGAGATAAATAAATTTAAAATTTGTAATAAAAGAGAGAAAAAAAGAAATAATTGGGCCGATGTTACAGCTTTTGGCGGGAAATACCTATATTTGTATAGAAATTTGGTGGGATAATGGCCGGAAGTTCGAAAGATATAATAGATTCACTGATTGCTAAGTTTCATGCTATGAGTGATTTATGTAAAGCTTTCGAGAACGAAAACGGTATTTTGAAAGAGCAGTTGATGCATCAGAAACAAGAGATGCAAGCTTTGCAAAGTAAGTACGAAGAGTTGGAGAAAAGATATGGAAATTTGAAACTCTCGAAGACGGTTGCGGGGCAAGATGGTTCGAGTACCGAAGAAACAAAAGTCAGGTTTGCCAGATTAGTGCGGGAAATCGATAAATGCATCTCACTCTTGAACGAATAGATGCTATGAACGATGATAAATTAAAAATAACTCTGAGGATCGCCGATCTGAAAACCCCGTTAGCCTTGCGGGTCGATTATGGAGCGGACGAAAAATATTGGAGAGATGCTGCCGACTTGTTCAACAAGCGTTGGGCTTTTTATAAGGACAAGTATAAAGACGGATTGATGGATTCGGAATCTATGATGGCGATGGTGGCGGTAGAGATGGCTCGATTGTACTGTGAGATGGTACAAGACCGTAAAACCTTGCTGGCCGATTTAAGAAAACTTGAAGCCGAGGCTGCGAAGATATTAGACGGACATACCGGAGAATAACGGTACGGAAAAGAGAGATAATTCCTGCACTGCGACAGGTCCTTCGAAAGGACAGGTTGGTAGTGCTTTTTTTATAACTATAATTTAGAAAAGATGAATTACATACTATTGATTTTTTCAGTGATTGGCGGTTTGGTCATAGGGGGGCTTGTTGTCTTTCTGGTGAACCGCTATCTGCTGGCGACTCGGTCGAAAACGATTTTGGAAGAGGCCGAAAAAGAAGCCGAAGTAATTAAGAAAAACAAGCTGCTCGAAGTGAAAGAGAAGTTTATCCACATGAAAGCCGAAATGGAAAAGCAGGCGAATGCCCGCAATGCCAAGATACAGTCGGCCGAGGCTAAACTGAAACAACGGGAAATGCAGCTTTCCCAGCAGCAACAAGACCTGCAAAAGAAGAAAAGTGAGACCGATGCCATTCGTGCCAACCTCGATACTCAGCTCGAAATGGTAGAGAAGAAAAAACAAGAACTGGAAAAACTCCATAAGTCCGAAGTGGAACGGCTCGAACACCTTTCGGGAATCTCTGCCGAAGAAGCGAAAGAACGTTTGGTAGAATCTTTGAAGGAAGAAGCCAAGACGCAGGCAGCCTCTTATATCAACGACATTATGGACGATGCCAAAATGACGGCCAACAAGGAAGCGAAACGTATCGTGATACAAAGTATCCAACGGGTAGCGACCGAAACGGCTATCGAAAACTCGGTTACGGTATTCCATATCGAATCCGATGAAATCAAGGGCCGTATTATCGGGCGTGAAGGTCGTAATATCCGAGCTCTCGAAGCGGCTACCGGGGTGGAAATTATCGTGGACGATACCCCCGAAGCCATTGTGCTTTCGGCTTTTGATCCCGTTCGCCGTGAAATCGCTCGTCTGGCCTTGCATCAGTTGGTAACCGACGGCCGAATCCACCCGGCACGTATCGAAGAGGTGGTTGCCAAAGTACGTAAACAGATCGAGGAAGAAATTATCGAGACCGGTAAACGCACTGCCATTGATTTAGGCGTGCACGGTCTGCATCCCGAATTGATTCGTCTGGTGGGTAAAATGAAATACCGTTCTTCCTACGGGCAGAACTTGCTGCAACACTCTCGTGAAACGGCGAACCTTTGTGCCGTTATGGCTTCGGAACTCGGTTTGAATCCCAAGAAAGCCCGTCGGGCCGGTTTGTTGCACGATATAGGTAAAGTGCCCGATGAGGAACCCGAATTGCCGCATGCATTGTTAGGCATGAAGTTGGCGGAGAAATATAAGGAAAAGCCAGACATTTGTAATGCTATCGGAGCTCACCACGACGAAACCGAAATGACCAGTCTGTTGGCTCCTATCGTACAAGTGTGCGACGCTATTTCGGGAGCTCGTCCCGGCGCTCGTCGCGAAATCGTCGAGGCTTACATCAAACGGTTGAACGATCTCGAACAGTTGGCTCTGTCTTATCCGGGCGTGTTGAAGACCTATGCCATACAGGCCGGCCGCGAATTGCGAGTGATTGTCGGAGCCGACAAGATAGGCGATGCCGAAACCGAAAACTTGTCGACTGAAATTGCAAAACGTATTCAAGACGAGATGACTTATCCCGGTCAGGTAAAGATTACCGTTATCCGGGAAACTCGGGCTGTAAGTTTCGCCAAATAACAAGGAGACGCCATACCGCTCCACTTTAAAAACGAATGACGAGGCCGTAGGGCGTTACCCGAATGAAATTCGTGTACGATCTATGGCTTTGTTCTTGTTAACGACAAATTCAAAATGGATAATACAAACGATAACAATACGATAAATCCGTCGGAAAAAACACAACTCGACCCGTGCGCTTGTCGTCGGAAAGGTGCGAAATTGGAAGTCTACGACTGGCTGTCCGATATTCCCGAATCGCACGACGATACCGATTTGGTCGAGGTGCGTTTCAAAAATACCCGAAAAGGATATTACCGTAATACAACTCATATCAAACTCGCTCCCGGCGATTTGGTCGCTGTCGAGGCTTCGCCCGGTCATGATATCGGTGAGGTTACTCTCACCGGGCGTTTGGTCTTGATACAGATGAAAAAGAACAATGTAAAGATCGATAATCCGGAGTTAAAGCGTGTCTATCGGAAAGCCAAACCCAATGACTTGGAAAAATTCGAAGAAGCTAAGGCGAAAGAGCATGATACGATGATTCGAGCCCGCAAGATTGCCGAAGATTTGCATTTGAATATGAAGATCGGCGATGTCGAATATCAGGGAGACGGTAATAAGGCCATCTTCTATTACATTGCCGACGAGCGGGTCGATTTTCGCCAGTTGATTAAAGTGTTGGCCGAAGCGTTCAGGGTGCGTATCGAGATGAAGCAGATCGGGGCGCGTCAGGAAGCCGGACGTATCGGGGGCTTGGGACCCTGTGGTCGTCAATTGTGCTGTTCGGGTTGGATGACCAACTTTGTCTCGGTAGCGACCAGTGCTGCCCGTTTCCAAGATATAGCCCTCAATCCTCAAAAGTTGGCCGGACAATGTGCCAAATTGAAATGTTGCTTGAATTATGAGGCCGATGCATACGTGGAAGCCCAGAAGCGGTTACCATCGCGAGAGATTCCGTTGGAAACGAAGATGAATACCTATTATCACTTCAAAACCGATATTTTCAAACGTGAGATGACTTATTCGACCGATAAGTCTATTGCCGCCAATTTGGTAACGATTTCTGCCGATAGGGTATTCGAGGTAATCGCTTTGAATAAGAAAGGAATAAAGCCCGATACATTGGAGTCGGAAGCCGGAGCTCGTGCTCCCGAACGTCGCGATTTCGAAGACGTGGTGGGACAAGACAGTTTGACTCGCTTCGATAAGGCGAAGAAAAATAAGAAACGGAATAATAACGGAGGTAATA
>OGOW01002769.1_pt1 | contig 13419 bp, 9 predicted proteins | sample 1552781 | NCBI WGS metagenome assembly OGOW01 (sample SAMEA2580145, study PRJEB22360) | human gut metagenome | biome: human gut; feature: human-associated habitat; material: faeces | place: Denmark | collected 2008/2010
TGCAAAATTCGATATTTGCTCATTTATAGTTTGCAAAATAAAAATCCCGCAGAAAAAGAAATGAAAACTTTTTCTGCGGGATTTTATTTTATATTGCATAGATCTGAATCGTTATCAAATTTTTATTGATAATCGATAGGAGACAGGTCGTGAGGATCATCTTCCGCAGAAGAGCCTAGATGTCTGATGGTTTTGGAATTATCCTCATTTTCAGAGAAATCGTCCTCATCTATTCCAGAAGAAGAACTTTCGACTGTGGAATCCAAATCGTTTTCTGTAAAAGAAGAAGCGGAGGAAATGTCACTTACCGAAGTGGAGTCGGGTGTTTCCTCTTCCAATTCAGGATTTGTATCGCAAGGACCCTCGATGAGATGGTAATCCGACTCGGAAAAATGATACCATTTCCCATCCTCAAGCTTTTGCCAGCCGGAAACCGCGTGGCCGTCCTTATCAATAAAATAAGACTGCTTACCGTCAGCCCAGAGCTGATGTGGATTGTAAGTTACCCATTCGTTATTGGCAAATCGATCTTCTTCCTTAATATAAAATTTCTGATATTCGCCATCGCCGACCCAGACGGGGGTAAGATCAGCATCAAGTTCATCGAAGAATCGGGAGCCCATAGAGAGCTGGCGATTCAGTTCATCGAAGCCAAGTTCTTCGGCAAGTGTAGGCTTGTCTGAAAAAAGATTCGTACCAAGTCCAAGACGGTCACCGTCAATGACAGCTCCAAGGCTTGCGAGAGTAGTTGGGAACATATCCATCGTGGTGAAAATCCGATTTTTTTCATGAACCGGAAGAATGGGTGAATTTAAAATAGCGTTATAAGTAGAACGTTGATAATCTTCATCGATGTTTTCACAAAAATCAGAGTCCATGGTCAGATGATCACCGGAAAGAATTATAGTCGTGTTTTCATAAAAAGGCTGTTCCTTGATCCAGTCTATAAACTCACTGACACGGGAACTGGAGCAGTCAATCACCATACCGTAGTGGTCATCTCCGTACTGCTTTTCATCACACTCGTCACATTTGTAGCCGTCCTCGAAGTGGGTGGCAACAGTCAGCATACTGAAGTTGAACGGTTCGTCATTCTTGGAAATCTCCGTCAGTTTATCTTTTGCATACTCAAACAGTTTGGCATCTTCATAGCCCCACCACTGGTAGTAGCCTTCCGGGATCAGTCCCTCGCTGATCGCCCAGTAGTAATCGTCAATTTCATAATCACCGTGCGAAGTGAAGTAATTCTTCCGTCCGCCGAATGCGGCATCGGAACCCATCATAAAGTACTGTTTGTAGCCGGCTTCATTGAGAACGTCGCCAAGTGTTGAAAGCTGCGGAAAAAAGCTGTCCTGATAAGCCATCTCATTGCCTTGAATCGAAAGCTTCAGCGGAAGACCGGAAGTCTGTGCAAAGAGACCGCCCATGGTCCAGGTGGTTCCGGTTGTCGGATAAGCGCCGCCCAGCTTGTCGGAGTTGGAAAAATTGATATTGTCCAGGGCAAGATTAGTCAGGGCGGGAATAAAATTGTGGTCGTAAGCACCGCCGTCTTTTTTATCAGAATAGGTGCTTTCCATTGATTCCAGATAAATATAGATCAGATTCCGTTTCTTTTCCGGGAATGTAATCGTTGTCTGGGACGGATTGACGTAATTATCTTCGATCAAAGTGCTGTAGCTGTTCTGAATGTGCAGGTAAGTATCGATATCCAGCGTCGTCCAGACATTATAAAGAGAATAGGAAGAAAGAGCGATTCCCAGGGCAATGCAGATGCAACCGAGAATGATTTCCACTTTCTTCCGATGGCGCAGGATAATAAAAAGCGCGATCAGAATAGCAAGAACGGCAAAAGAGATCATGCCGCAGGACCAGACGTAACTCCAGAGCACATCCTTGCTGGTACCCTCAAGGGGTGCCTTTAAGTGATAAACAAGTTCTTCCATATCAAGATGCGCCCAGGTCGCGAGCATCCAGCGGGAAGACGTAAAAAGAAGGATCCCAAGGAATCCTAACAGAACGGAAAGAATGGAAAAAAGTATCTTTCCAACATGCTGTACTTTTTTGCGAGACACAGTAAATAACCTCCAGTTTTCTTTAGTGTTTTATAATAGGTAACAAACAGGTAGCGTTAGGTATAAAATATAACTGGGAACTTACGATATTATAACAGAAACTTTACGAAAAAAATAGTATTTTCTTAAAAAATACGAGTGGAAAATGAAAATCCGGGAATTTACATAAAAAGCGGCGGGGCGGGCGTGAAAATGGGTTCTTGAGTTTCTCAGAAAAGAATGGTATAATAGCAAAGATTGTAGACACAAAAGAGGTCAAAAAAAGATCTGTTCACATTTTTGTGGAGAAGAGAAAGGAAAGAAAAATGGGAAAAATTAAAGTAGAATCTTGTGAAATTGAAGGATTAAAAGTAATTACCCCAACCGTATTCGGCGATGAGCGCGGATATTTTATGGAGACATACAATTACAATGATTTTAAAGAAGCCGGCATTGATGTCCAGTTCGTACAGGATAACCAGTCTGCATCCAAAAAAGGTGTCCTGCGCGGACTTCACTTCCAGATCAATTACCCGCAGGACAAACTGGTACGCGTGGTAAACGGTGAAGTATTCGATGTTGCAGTTGACCTTCGCGAGGGATCCAAAACCTACGGAAAATGGTTCGGCGTGCTGCTTTCAGCAGAAAACAAGAAACAGTTCTTTATTCCGAAGAATTTTGCACACGGATTTATCGTACTCTCTGACTACGCAGAATTTGCTTATAAATGTACGGATTTCTATCATCCAAACGATGAAGGCGGTCTGTATTTTGACGATCCGGAGATCGGCGTGGAGTGGCCGATGCCGGAAGGAATGACAAAAGAAGATCTGATTATTTCGGAAAAAGATCATAAATGGGGCGGAATTAAGGATTTAAAGAAATAAGGAGTAAAAAACATTTATGAACGTATTCAAAGAACTTTATCAGAACCGGAAACTGATCTGGAAACTGTCGAAAAATGATTTCCGCAACAAATTTGCCGGAGCGTATTTTGGCATCGTATGGGCATTCATTCAGCCGATGGTGACGGTTGCTGTTTATTTTGTCGTGTTTCAGCTCGGACTGCGTGTACAGCCAGCTGCCACTGGATATCCGTATATCTGCTGGCTGGTTTCCGGTATTATTCCGTGGTTCTTCTTTTCTGATGCACTGCCAAGTGCGTCAAATTGTCTGCTGGAATACAGTTACCTGGTAAAGAAGGTTGTATTTAAGATCAGTGTGCTTCCAATTGTGAAGGTGATTTCTTCCCTGTTTGTACATCTGTTCTTTATTGTGTTTGCTATTTTGATTTTTGCACTGATGGGAAAACTTCCGCCGGTTCAGATTATCCAGATCGGGTACTATACCTTTGCGGTGATCTGTCTCGTCGTTGTACTTTCCTATCTGACCTGTTCCATCACACCGTTTTTCCGCGATTTCGGCCAGATTATCAATGTAATTCTGAATGTCGGCATGTGGGCAACCCCGATTCTGTGGGATACCACAACAATTCCGAATATTCCGAACTGGCTGAACAGCCTTCTGAAGCTGAATCCTCTGTACTATATTGTCCAGGGATATCGTGACAGCTTTATGAATGGACTCTGGTTCTTCGAGCATCCATGGCACACCCTTTACTTCTGGGCTTTTGTGCTTATGGCAGGACTAATCAGTTCCAAAGTGTTCAAGCGCCTCCGGGTTCATTTCTCAGATGTATTATAGGAGGATGGAATGAGCACAGAAAATACAGAAACAGTAATTTCAATTAACCATGTCAGCAAGGTCTACAAGCTGTTTGAAAAGCCGATGGACCGTCTGAAAGAATCGCTTTCACTGACACATAAAAACTATCACACCGATCATTTTGCGCTGGAGGATATCTCGCTCGAGGTGCACAAAGGCGAGTGTGTCGGTATCATTGGAACGAACGGTTCCGGAAAATCCACACTGCTGAAAATCGTCACAGGTGTCTTAAACCCGACGAGCGGAAACGTGGAGTTAAAGGGAAGAGTCAGTGCCATTCTGGAACTGGGTGCAGGCTTTAACATGGAGTATACCGGTATTGAGAACATTTTCCTGAACGGAACGATGCTTGGCTATACCGAGGAGGAGATGAAGGCAAAGCTCGACGATATCATTGCGTTTGCAGAGATCGGTGACTTTATCAATCAGCCGGTTAAGACGTATTCCAGCGGTATGTTTGCCCGCCTTGCCTTCGCGGTTGCGATCAATGTGGATCCGGATATTCTGATTGTCGATGAGGCCTTAAGCGTCGGAGACATTTTCTTCCAGTCCAAGTGTTACCGGAAATTTAACGATCTGAAAGAAGCAGGAAAAACGATCCTTTTCGTTTCCCACGATATGGGCAGCGTCATCAAGTACTGTGAGAGATGTCTTCTGATTAACAAAGGAAAACAGGTGATGGTTGGAAAATCGTCGGAGGCAGTCGATGTCTACAAGAAGATTCTTGCCAACCAGTACGATGACGAGACAAAAGAAGAGGAAGAGACCGAAGAGAGTGCAGAACAGACCGAAGAGAGAACCGAAGCAGATGCATCCGGTGCCGTATCGGCAGAAAAGCCGAAAAAAGGCCTCTGGAGAGAACGCCTGATTGCGAATGCGCAGCTGGTAGAGTATGGAGACAAGGCTGCGGAGATCGTGGACTTTGCGATTATTGACCACAAAGGTATGATTACATCTTCTGTGGATAAAAACCAGAGATTCCGCATCAAGATGAAAATCAAGTTCCATGAAACGATGGAGCATCCGATTTTTGCCTTTTCGATCAAAGACCGGAAGGGAACGGAGATTACCGGAACGAATACGGCGCTGGAGGATTACACAAAAGACGTGGTGGAAGCGGGAAAGACCGTCACGGTATGCTTTGACCAGATCATGCCGCTGCAGAGCGGACAGTATCTGATGTCGTTTGGATGTACCAGCTACCATCTGGAAGAGCTGGTGATCCACCACAGACTGTACGATGCTTGCTTCCTGGAAGTCTTCTCCATGAAAGACACCGTAGGATTTTTTGATATGAACTCTACCGTGACCTACGAGTAGGATGCGGAGGATAAACGACGGGGGTTATATGAAAGAAACAATAGGAAATGTTCTTTTGAACCTGGATTATTATGACGGCGAAGATGCTTACAGCGACGGCAGCATTGAGGACCGGCTGCTGGAGATCGTCAAGACGACGCCGAAAGAGGATTACCAGAAGGTAATCCTCACAGAAAAAAGCTGGCCGATTTTTTATCATCTCTCTCCGGAACGGGAAAATATTCTGGACTGGTATGAGTGGAAAGACGATGCTTCCGTATTTGAAGTCGGAGCCGGCTGCGGAGCCATTTCCGGCGTGCTCTGCAGAAATGCAAAGCGGGTAGTGGCAAACGATCTGTCGAAGCGGCGCAGTACGATCAATGCCTACAAAAATCAGGATGCGTCCAACCTGGAGATTATGGTTGGAAACTTTAATGTTGTTGCAGAAAAAATGGAAGAACGCTTCGATTACGTGACACTGATCGGTGTTCTGGAGTATGCAAAAAGCTATATTGGAAAGGATAATCCGTATCCGGAATATCTGGAAAAGATCAATCGTCTCTTAAAACCGGGCGGAAAAATCCTGATTGCGATTGAGAACCGTCTGGGACTGAAGTATTTTGCCGGCTGCAGGGAAGACCATGTGGGCCGGGAATTTGTCGGAATTGAAGGATATCCGGGGATCGATTTTGTCGAGACATTCAGCAAACCGGAGCTGGAGCAGATGCTGCAGGAAAACGGTTTTTCGAAGTTCAAGTTTTATTATCCCTATCCGGATTACAAATTTCCGGCGGTCATTTATTCGGATGAATATCTGCCGAAGCCGGGTGAATTGAGAAAAAATCAGCGGAATTTTGATGCTGACAGGATCACACTTTTTGACGAAGGCAAAGCATTTGACGGAATCCTGAAGTCCGGTCTGTTTCCGGTTTTTTCCAATTCCTTTCTGATTGAAGTGGAGAAAAAGGAGTAAACGTATGAGGAAAGTTCTGTATACGAAATTTTCGAGAGAACGTCGGAACGAATTTCAGATTATGACCCGGATTACAGAAGAGGATGGGATCCGGCGTGTGTGGAAGCTTCCGCTGCAGAAAGAGGGAGAACTCCACATCCGGCATATGTATGAAAACTATAGAAAGCTGGAGCATCTGTACGCCTATGCGGGCGTACAGATCTGCCCATGCGAACTGGATGAAGAAAAATGCGCGCTTGCATTTCCTTTTGTAGAAGGGGAAAGTCTGGAAACGCGCATTTCCCGTCATGGAAAAGAAAAAGATTTTGCATCGCTGAAAAAGGATTATGAACTGCTGTATCAGATCATTGCATCGGCAAAAGGGAAGAAATCCTTTGTGGAAACCGATGCGTTCTGTGAGGTGTTCGGCCATCCGGCATTGAAAGAAGGACTTGCCGCAGCGGAGATTTCCAATATTGACATGATTCCGGGCAACCTTCTTCTGGATGGAGAAAAGGTCTGGGTGGCAGACTACGAGTGGGTATTCCCGTTTGCCGTACCGATTGCATTTATCTATGCGCGGAGCGTCTTTTTACAGGAGGCGGCGAGTGCACTGACGAAGGAAGAGCAGGAAGAACTGTACGCCATTGGCGGTATTTCCATGGAAGAGATTCCGGTATACTACCATATGGAAGAGTGCTTCCAGGAATTCGCGGCCGGAAAGGGTGAGCCAAATGCGCTCGCCACGTTCTATGGAAAACTGCACCGGCACAATTATCCGCTTTCTATCTGGGAAAAAGAAAAAATGATGTACCCGGTTGTGCTCACCGAAACAGCACCGGAGGAGAGAGAACTCTATTATGAGGACTGCTTCGGCTTGGATGAGCAGAAGGTGATGATGCTTGAAAAGGCAGACGCGGACGGAGAGCTTTCCCTTCAGCTGATGCAAGAGGGGGCTGTCATTAAAATCCGTTCTCTCGCGGGCGTATGCAGCGATGGAAAGACGGAACGTATCGCTTTTTCGCACAACGCCGAGCTTGAGATTATCGACGACTATTATTTCCTTGGAACGCCGGTTCTGAAATTCCGGAATGCCGGTTATGAACAGATCCGGATTGATTACCGGATTTACTACAAAGGCGATGGCGTTACGTCCCAGTTTATTCAATATATCCGTCAGAATAAAGATCTGAGGGATGAACTGAATGGGGAGATTTATCGGAAAGGCCAGCTGCAGGCAGAAATCGAAGCAGAAAAAGCGGCACTTGCACACAGGGAAGAAGAACTCCAGGAAACGAGAAAACAGAAGCAGTTTCTGGAGGAAGAGCTGGAGCGGATGCGCCAGCGTAAGGTTGTGCGTATGGCAGATAAAGTGCAGCATGTGATAAAAAGGAGTAAATAACTATGGATGTATCCATTGTCATTCCTACCAAAAATGGTGGGCATCTGTTTGAAAAAGTGCTGGATGCCGTTTTCAAACAGAAGACAGAGTATGAATATGAAGTAATTTGTGTGGATTCCGGGTCAAAGGACGGAACGCTCGATGTGATCCGCAAATATCCATGCCGTTTGTTTCAGATTGAGCCGTCCGAATTTGGACATGGAAAAACGAGAAACTATGGTGCTTCCAAAGGAAATGGAACGTATATCATCTTTATTACGCAGGATGCGCTTCCGGCGACCGATACTTGGCTGCAGAATTTCATTGATGCCATGAAGATGGACCCGGAAATCGTGGGAGGATTCGGGATTCATTATCCGTATCCGGACTGCAATCTGCTTGACAAGCGTGATCTGGACGGCCATTTTAAAGGATTTGGAGAAACTAATACGATTTTCCACCTTGATGATCCGGAACGCTACGAAAGAGAAGAGGGATACCGCCATTATCTGGCGTTTTTCTCCGACAATAACTCCTGTATTCGAAGAGATATTTTTGAAAAATATCCGTATGAGGATGTCAACTTTGCCGAGGATCAGATCTGGGCGAGAAAGATGATTGAACTCGGATTCAAAAAAGTATACTGCCCGTATGCACCGGTATATCATTCCCACAATTTCAAACTCAGAACGTATTTCAAACGGTATTATGATGAGCAGAAGGGATTATATGAAGTTCATCAGTATATGATTGCACAGAAATGGACGCAGCTTCCGGGCATGCTGTACCGTCAGGTGAGAGGGGACTGCGTGTATATCCGTCAGCAGCCGCTCAGTAAAAAAGAGAAAATCCACTGGGCATTTTATTCCCTGTTTCGCAATTTTGACCGCTTTGTGGGCGGCTATCTCGGCGGAAAATACCATCTGTATTCCAAACGGAAACAACAGTTCCTGGATCGTCACATTTCGCAGCAGTACGATCAGAGACATGCATAGAAGAAAGGAAAAAGAAACGTGAAAAAACCAAATGTAGCATACCGTGCGTTACGGTATCTGAAGAATCATGGATTAAAAGAAACGATTGAGCGCGCAAAACAGGGCAATGAGCCGGCTGTACCGCCGAAGAACAACGTCATCGGATTTTACAGATTTGTCGTAGACAACGATCCGATCCCGTTCAATCAAAAAGAGTATGAGAAACATAAAAACGACAAGAAAAAGATCCTGAATTGGGTTGTACCGGAAATGGGACCTGGTTCCGGCGGTCATACCACCATTTTCCGTTTTATTTCCAACCTGGAGCGCCTCGGTTTCCACAGTAGAGTTTATCTCTACATGTCCCCGAATTTTCAGGATAATGCGTCCATCCGCAAATTCCTAAAAGAGTACTTCCCGCTTCTTGTGCCGGAAGTAGAAGTTTACTGCGATGTATCCCAGATGAAATTTGCACATGCAACCGTAGCAACCTCCTGGACCACCGCTTACTACGTAAGAAAATTCCAGAATACGATTTCGAAGTTTTACTTCGTACAGGATTTCGAGCCGCATTTCTATGCACACGGTTCGGAGTATGAGTTTGCAGAGAACACGTACAAGATGGGATTCCGAGGAATCACAGCAGGAGACTGGCTGCGGGATATCATGAGAAATGAATACGGCATGCAGGCAGACAGCTTCCATTTCTCCTACGATGACAAGGTATATCAGCCGAAGGAAAAGCAGGACAACGAGAAGAGAGTTTTCTTCTATGCCCGCCCGGTTACCCCGAGACGTGATTTTGAGCTCGGTATGCTGGCACTCAATGAGCTGTGCCGCAGAATGCCGGAGATCGAGGTTGTTTTCGCGGGATGGGATGTCAGCGGCTATGAGATTCCGTTCAAACACAGAAATTTAGGTATCGTAACACCGCAGGTGCTGGCAGATTCCTATGCGATCTGTGATATGTGCCTTGTTATTTCGAATACCAACCTTTCCCTCGTACCGTTCGAGGTTATGGCCTGCAACTCGGTCGCTGTCTGCTCCAAGGGTGCAAACAGCAGTTGGATGGTAAATGAGGAAAACTCCATTCTGGTTGACTATGATCCGATCCAGATCGCAGATAGAATGGAATATTACTTCAACCACCCGGATGAGCTGGCTACAATCCGCAAAAAGGGAATGGATTTCGTAAAGGGAACCTCCTGGTACAAAGAAGCCGAAAAAGTTTACGCAAGTATGCTAAAAGGAATTGAGGAAGATGAGAAAAAACTGCAGTAAGGATGTGAGCAGAGAACGCAGAATCGAGATTCTGTTTGTATTCGGCGTATTCCTGTTTTACTTTTTGTGGTCCTGTACGCAGCGATACAATTTCTCGTCGGATGAATCAATGCGGTATCAGATTCCACAGTTTATCTATGAACACGGAAGTCTTCCGCGCGGAGATGATCCACTGATCCGGAATGAGGACTGGGGAACCTCCTATGCGTTTAATCCCATCCTTTCTTACATGGCATCAGCCGTTCTGATGAAAGGCATGAGTCTTTTTACAACGAATGAATGGATGCTGCTGCTTTCCGCCCGGTTTGTTAATGTACTGCTTGGAGCGTTGATGGCATGGGTTGTGTTGAAGGCAGCAAAATTGTTGTTTCCGAGGCGGTATGCATGGATGTTTACCGCACTGGTTGTCTTTCTGCCGGGAAATGTGATTCTGTATTCTTACGTCAACTGCGATGCGCTCGCCATGTGTTCAACGGCTATTATTTTTTATTCCTGGGTCAAGGCGTATAAGGAAGGATGGAACTGGACAACTTGTGCAGTGTCTGCCATTGGAATGGGCCTTTGTTTCCTGTCGTATTACAATGCGTATGGATTTATCCTGACGACATTTTTCTTCTTTGTGGGAACGATGCTGACCGATCAGGAAAAGGCACCAAAAGAGCGTTGGAAAGAGATGATCCAGAAAGGTCTTTTTATTCTTGTGATCGTCTGTGTCATTGCTTTGTGGTGGTTTATTCGAAATGCAATTCTCTATCACGGGGATTTTCTGGGAAGAGAGACATCGAGTGCGTGTGCGGAACTGTATGCGAGAGCTAAGTACAAGCCATCGAACAGCAAAACATTCCAGAAAAAAGGCGACTCCATGCTATGTATGATCTTCTACAGACCAGTTTATCTGGAACATGACTGGCTGGTAACAGTGCTGTACAGCTTTGTCGGCGCGTTTGGCTATAATAGGATTTATCTTTCCAAAATGATTATTGTTCCATACCTCTGCTGTCTTGGCATCGGCCTCATTCTGATGCGGAACTGTTGCCAGAGAGACTTTTTCTTCTGGAATGCCGATGGCACACAGACGGCGATTGCTGGTAAAACAAAGAGAAAATGGAGTAAAACAGGATGGTTTACCTGGGCAAATGTGTTTGCACTGCTGATTCCAAACTATCTGAATGCATATTACTCCTACAGTTCTGATTTTCAGCCGCAGGGACGATACAGCATGCCGATGCTGATTCCGCTGATGTATTTCGTGACGAAGGGTGTGCAGGCGTTCCTGAAACGGGAGAAAAAACTACAGAAGTATGAAAAATTGTTCTGTATTCTGGTCTGTGTGGCGGCAGCGGCATTAGCGGCATTCACTTGGGCGAGAATCATCTATCCGATGTACTTGCAGAACTACTACGGATTGCGGTAAGCGGAACAGAGAAAGAAAGCGGTGAAACGTTTGGAAAAAATTTCAGTGCTGACAGCAAAATTAAAAAAAGCTGTTGCAGAAGAAGGAATCGGCGGTCTGGCTGGGCGTACGAAAGGGTACCTTGCGCGGGCAAAAAAAGAAAAAGAGTTTCAGAGCCAGACTGGCAAAGAATATTCAGAAAAACTGGATTTTGTACGTTATGATGCTGCCAGTAGTCATTTATTGAACAGCTTCCCAAGCAGCTCAATCTGAAAGAGAAGATGGAGCAGCTGGAGGCAGGCGGATATACGTGTGATACGGTTTATTTTCAGGAGCTGAAGCCCTGGATGGTACGTTGCTACGGCGCGTTCGTGATTTTCCGCTGCCCGATGACGGACACCCTGCGGGAATTTGCCACAATGGCAAAGCAGATGAACAAGCCTCTGTGGTACGATGTGGATGATCTTGTGATCGATACGAAATACACCGATCAGATTCCGTTTCTCGACCGGATGCAGCCGGAAGAACGGCAGGCATACGATCAGAATGTCCGAAACATGGGCGAGCTGCTTTCCCTCTGTGATGCGGCGGGTACGACGACAGCGGCGCTGGCAGAAGAACTGAAGCAGTACGTACCGGAGGTGCTGATCAACCGCAACTGTGCGTCAGATGAGATGCTGCTACTGTCCGAGGCGGTGTTAAAAGAAAAACAGAAAAAGAACGAAGCAGATGGAACGGCGAAAAAAGTACGCCTTGGCTATTTCAGCGGCAGTGCGACGCATCTGGACGACATCGAGATGATCGTTCCGGTGCTGAAACAGCTGCTTGGCAAAAATCCGAACCTGGAACTCCTCATCGTGGGAATTCTGGAACTCCCGGTGGAGCTGAAACTGTTTGCTTCCCAGATCCAGATGGAGGGATTTGTCGATTACCAAAAACTGCCGGAGCGGATTGCGTCGGTGGATATCAACTTGGCTCCGCTTACCGATACGATTTTTAACCGTGCGAAATCGGAAAATAAATGGGTGGAAGCGGCTCTGGTGCAGACCGTGACAGCAGCCAGCAATCTCGGCGCTTTTGCTGAGATGGTACAGGATGGAGAAGACGGCGTACTCTGCCGAGACGAAGCGGAGTGGTTGGAAAAACTGCAGTGGCTGATCGACGACGAACCAGCACGAAAAGCCATTGCCGGACGGGCATATGGCCGGTGCAGCCGCGAGTGTGTCACAATCTTTCATGCCACCGGGATTTGCGAGTGGGTGGAGCGCCACTGGAATCTACGCTGTGCCTTTGTGCTTCCAGCGATGGAGATCAGCGGAGGCATCCGCGTTGCACTTCTTCATGCGGAAATGCTGGTAAAAGCAGGAGCGCAGGTCAGCCTCTTTACTCTGGAAGGGGAGACGGAGTGGTATCATGAGGGTGATTTCCATTTTCCGGTGCTGTCGGCCGAGCGAGAGAAACTGCAGGGAACGCTGGATCTTGCGGTAGCGACGATGTGGAATACCGCAGAGTTCGTCGAACAGTCCAGTAAGATCCGAAAGAAAAAATATCTGGTGCAGAATTTTGAAGTTGGATTTTATCCGCCGGGAAGCCCGTACCGGATCGCAGCTTCGGCGACTTACCGGATGAGGAGCCCGATGGAGTACGTAACTATTTCCAAATGGTGTCAGAACTGGCTGCGGGAGGAATACCATACCGAAGCAGTCTATCTTCCGAACGGCATCGATCCGTGCTTCTATCCGAAACGGGGGCGGGATCTGCAGGGAAAAATTCGGATTCTGATCGAGGGAGACTGCAGCGCGGAGCATAAAAACGTGGACGAGAGCTTCCGTATCGTGGAACAGCTGGATCTGGAAAAATTCGAGATCTGGTACATGTCCTACAATGGAAATCCGAAATCCTGGTACCGCGTGGACCGCTTTTTATACCGGGTTCCGTATGAAAAAACACCGGAAGTCTATGCGGCGTGTGATATCCTGCTGAAAACAAGCCTGCTGGAGAGCTTTTCCTATCCGCCGCTTGAGATGATGGCGTCCGGCGGCTACGTCGTTGCTGTGCCGAACGGTGGCAATCTGGAATACCTGAAAGATGGGGAAAACTGTATTCTCTATCCGCAGGGAAATCTCGCGGAGGCAAAAGCGGCGATTGAGCGTATTCTGACAGATGCGGAACTGAGGAAAAAACTGGATACGGGAGCAGAAGAGACGGTAAAGGAAAGAAACTGGAAAAGAATCGAACCACAGATTTTAGAACAGTATCTTGGAAAATAAATAAGCAACAAAAAGGGCTGTCGCACTAGCAAATATTTCTGATATGCTCCCTTCTAGGTAGACAAGTGAAATAATAAAAACTTGTCACTTAGG
>OGOW01002779.1_pt1 | contig 13382 bp, 10 predicted proteins | sample 1552781 | NCBI WGS metagenome assembly OGOW01 (sample SAMEA2580145, study PRJEB22360) | human gut metagenome | biome: human gut; feature: human-associated habitat; material: faeces | place: Denmark | collected 2008/2010
GGGAGCAGAAGAGATAGATCTCTTTATAACTACTAAAATAAACCTCGTTTATCGTTATCCATCTAGAGATTGTGAAAACTATAAAAAATGACCGTACTTTATCTAACAAAGTGCGGTCATTTTCTTTTCTAAATTAGCGAATTATTTTTTTCTTGCTAACATTGTCGCAAATTTTAATTTAATGCGATTGCCGTTTTCATCAGTTTTATGTAATTCGCCCATATTTTCGTTATATTCTAAGAATTCCCAATCTTTATAGTATTCTTTTAATTCACCTTCAGAGAACGTAAATGAGAATGCTAATGGACAAGGCACCTCAGGTGTAGACATCGCTGCTACAATTAAGTTGTAACCACCTTGGTTGGTGTGTTCTTGCATATTCTTAATAATAGCTGGAATTCGCTCACGATTTAAGAACATAAATACCACGGTTGATACAATAAAGTCGTAGTTTTCTTGAATATTGGCGGGGGTTATATCATAAACAGCAGTTTTGATATTTAAGTTTTCTTTATCTTTAGTTTCGTTTAAGAAGGCAATGCTGTTTTCATTGTGATCCCAAGAAGTCACATCATAACCTTTTAAACTTAAATAAAGGGAGTTACGACCTTGTCCGCAGCCTAAATCTAACACTTTACAAGGTTTAATAATTTTAGCAGCATCAACCACATCACCATGCGTTGCAGTCATATTATATTTTTTGCTGAAGTAATCTTCTTTTTTGCAATAGAAGCCAAGCGTACATTCTAAGTCATCAGAAAGTGCTTCAACTCGATGCCAGGCTTGTGGCTCGACAAACGGAATGTTACTTTCTGGCGTGAAAATATGCTCAGCAATAACATCACCATCTTCAGTTAGCTCATAAAACTTAAGCTTACCTTTCAACACCGTAAGTTTGCCCCAAGTGCCCACTTTTGTATTGTGTTTTTCTTGGAACATTTTAGGTAGTTTATCTTTTGTCCAAACCGGCATTTGTTTATAGCAGATAAGTTCGTTCGTCATAATGAATTCCTTTTAATTTACATGATAAATAGCTGATTGATATGGTAGGGTATTTGAGTCTATTTGGCAATAAAAAAGGCGACCGAAGTCGCCTAAATGTTAAATTATTTTACTTGCATACCGGCAGTCACACCGCTATCAGCTGAAAGTAAGAATAAATCACTTCCGCCAGTACCAGCAGAAAGAATCATTCCTTCTGACACACCGAATTTCATTTTGCGAGGAGCCAGGTTTGCTACCACAATAACAAAACGACCTTCTAATTCTTCAGGTTTGTTGTAAGCCGCTTTAATGCCAGAGAATACTTGGCGAGTATGGTCACCTAAATCTAATTCAAAACGTAAGAGTTTGTTTGATTCAGGTACAGCTTCGCATTTCAGTACTTTTGCTACACGCATATCAATTTTAGCAAAATCATCAATGGTAATAGTATCAGCAATAGGTTCAACATTTGAAAGTGCGGTCGCTTTTGCCGATGTTTTTTCTGTCGCTTTGTTTGCTTCAGCGAAAAGTGCTTTAGTTTCTTCTACAACAGCATCGATTTGTTTTTTCTCTAAACGAGAGAAAAGGGCTTTAAATGGAGTAAGTTGATGACCTAATAAAGGCTGTGCAATATTATTCCAAGTTAGTTCTGTTTGTAAGAACGCTTCTGCACGTTCAGCTAGCTTTGGAAGAACCGGTTTTAAGTAAGACATTAATACACGGAAAAGCTCGATACCCATTGAGCAAACTGCTTGTAATTCACTATCTTTACCTTCTTCTTTTGCAATGACCCAAGGGGCTTTTTCATCAATATATTTATTGGCTTTATCAGTTAATGCCATGATTTCACGAATGGCTTTGTTGTATTCACGGCTTTCATAGTAAGCAGCAATTTGTTCAGCTTGTGCAGTGAATTCATTGAAAAGCGCTTCATCTTCTAATTTATCTGCTAATTTGCCTTCAAAACGTTTTGTGATAAAGCCCGCATTGCGAGAAGCTAAATTGACTAATTTATTCACGATATCTGTATTGACTCGTTGAACGAAATCCTCCAAATTGAAATCAAGATCTTCGATGCGATCGTTTAATTTCGCTGCGTAGTAGTAACGCAAACATTCTGGGTCAATGTGATTTAAATAGGTGCTGGCTTGGATAAATGTACCGCGTGATTTTGACATTTTTGCGCCATCTACGGTGACATAACCGTGAGCAAACACATTGGTTGGTTTGCGGAATTCGCTACCTTCTAACATAGCCGGCCAGAATAGACTGTGGAAATATACGATATCTTTACCGATAAAGTGATAAAGTTCTGCATCGCTGTTTTCTCCCCAGAATTCATTAAAATCAATGCCTTCACGATCGCAGAGATTTTTGAATGAAGCCATGTAGCCGATTGGGGCATCTAGCCAAACATAGAAGAATTTATCTTTTGCACCTGGAATTTCAAAACCAAAATAAGGGGCATCACGAGAGATATCCCATTGTTGCAAACCACTTTCAAACCATTCTTGCATTTTGTTTGCAATTTCCGGTTGAAGTGAGCCAGAGCGAGTCCATTCTTTTAACATCCCTTCAAAAGCAGGTAAGTCAAAGAAGAAGTGTTCAGATTCTTTAATGATTGGTGTTGCACCTGATACAGCAGAACGTGGATTAATTAAATCCATCGGGCTATAAGTGGATGCACAAACTTCGCAGTTATCACCATATTGATCTTCAGCTTTACATTTTGGACAAGTCCCTTTGACGAAACGATCCGGTAAGAACATGTTCTTTTCAGGATCGAATAACTGAGAAATCACTTTCGTTTTAATGAAGCCTTTAGCTTTTAATTTATTGTAAATATCAGCGGTGATTTGTTTATTTTCTTCACTGTGAGTAGAGTGATAGTTATCAAAACTGATATTAAAGCCCGCAAAATCACGTACGTGATCAGCTTTTGCTTTTGCGATTAATTCTTCTGGTGTAATGCCTAATTTATCAGCATTAAGCATGATTGGTGTGCCGTGCGCGTCATCAGCACAGACAAAATGAATTTTATTGCCACGCATACGTTGGAAACGCACCCAAATATCCGCTTGAATGTGTTCTAACATATGGCCTAAATGAATGGCGCCATTTGCATAAGGTAATGCACAAGTGACTAAAATTTTACGAGGTTGAGTTGTCATTATTTTTCTCTTATTCTTTTTGCAAAAATTGCGAGTATGTTACCTGATTAGTGTGATTTTTTCTAGTTTAGTTATACTTTTAGCTTAACATTTGAGGTGTAAAAGGGGTAGAATATCCCTGACAAATTTACTCTACTACCTACTACTATTAAAGGAATATTATGGCAACTGCTTTTTCTGAAAATTTAACGGCAGAACAACAATCTCAGGTTCTGCAACTTTTCCAACAATTTCAACACCCAACCTTACAAAAAGACTTAATCGAATTAAAGACATTGAAGAAAGTTGAAAAAGGCGGTGACGTATTACGTATTGAATTACAATTGCCTTTTGCATGGAACACTGGCGTGGAGCAAGTGAAACAGCAACTTTCTGATGCGTTATTAAAAGCAACAGATAGCAAAGAAATCAAATGGGTGGTGAATTATCAAATCGCAACCTTAAAACGTGCAAATAATCAACCTGCTGTTAAAGGTGTGAAGAACATCATTGCGGTGACTTCAGGTAAAGGTGGGGTAGGAAAATCATCCGTTTCGGTGAATCTTGCGCTAGCTTTACAAGCTCAAGGTGCTCGCGTAGGGATCTTAGATGCGGATATTTACGGTCCATCTATTCCGCATATGTTAGGTGCACCGCATCAACGCCCAACTTCACCAGATAATCAACATATCACCCCAATTAAAGCATATGGTTTATCTGCAAACTCAATCGGTTTCTTAATGGATGAAGATAATGCAACCATTTGGCGTGGTCCAATGGCAAGTAGTGCATTAAGTCAGCTTTTAAATGAAACCTTATGGGATAGCTTAGATTACTTAGTGATCGATATGCCACCGGGTACAGGTGATATCCAATTGACCCTTTCACAACAGATCCCTGTAACGGGTGCGGTAGTGGTTACAACACCACAAGATATTGCGTTATTAGATGCGGTGAAAGGCGTATCGATGTTTGAACGTGTATCTGTACCAGTATTGGGAATTGTGGAAAATATGTCTATGCATATTTGTAGCAATTGCGGACACCATGAAGCGATCTTCGGTACCGGTGGTGCAGAAAAAATGGCACAAAAATACAATGTGAAAGTATTAGGTCAGTTACCGTTGAATATCCAAGTTCGTCAAGATTTGGATGCGGGTAAGCCAACTGTGGTTGCAGCACCAGATAGTGAAATTGCGAAATCTTTCTTAGATTTAGCGGAGAAAGTATCAACTGAGCTTTACTGGCAAGGTTCTGTGATTCCGGGCGAGATTTTATTCCGCGAAGTGAAATAATCACAAAAACACTATAAAAATTAACCGCACTTTAGGTTATCCAAAGTGCGGTTATTTTTTTAGCGAAATTTAGTTATTTTAAATGATCCGCATCATTTATTTTCTCAACACGAAAACCGTTCTCATCGTCATAATGTACAACACTGATTGAGGTGTTAATGAGCGATACTGATTTATCTTCATCGCGGTGATTTTGCCAGGCTGCACCGTTTAATAAGGCAAGCAATAAACGCAAGGTATGGCCATGCGACACAATGAGAATATTACCTTGATTGTGAATCTTGATAATATCGTGCAATGCTTTCATGGCACGTTTGCCTAATTGCTCAAAGGTTTCTCCGCCATTTACTTGAGCTTTGTAATTAGCAGGATCTTTAATGAGTTGCTGGAATTCGGGATGTTCTCTTAAAGTATCAACAAGTTGCCCTTCCCAGGTACCAAAATATTGTTCGTTTAAACCTTGGTGATGGAAAAGGGGAATATCACGTTCGCCGATAATGTGAGAGGCGGTTGCGATGGTACGTTTTAATACGCTAGAGTAGGCCGCGACAAAAGGAATATTATTAAGTGCCACACCTGTTTTTTTCGCGCCATTAATGCCTTCTTCAGTTAAAGGGGAGTCGCCATGACCTTGCATTAAACCTTCTGTATTCCAAACAGTTTTACCGTGGCGAATGAAATAAAAAGTTAGTTGTTTTTTCATTTTTCATGTCCATAAAAAAGATTAAGGAAGTCGAAACTTCCTTAATCATGATTTTAACGGGAGTAATAACCTGCCATTGAACTATATACGGCATTTTCTGCTTGAATGATGTTGTATTTCGCATTCAAGATAGAAAGTTGAGAGCTTTTCTCTGTGTTTGCCGCAGCAAGCCATTCACGTAATTCAGATACACCAGCATTGTAACGATCACGATAGTATTTGGTGATACGTTGGTTATAGCTGTGTGTTTTTTGTAAGTTAGCAAAGGCACTTTGCGCTTGTGTATAGGCGAAGTAGTTGGTATCTACATCATTCAAAGCTTTAGTAATACTTTGCTCGTAGTTTAAACGTGCGGTTTCATAATCGGCTTCAGAGATTTTCACGTTCCATTTCACCGTATTCCAGTTGAGGAATGGTAGGCTAATGCCGATTAAGCCTGTACCCACAGGATTGTCCAATGCGTTACCGACTTTAGTACCACTTGATGTCAAGCTGCCACCTAAAGTGACTTCTGGGAACCAGCCTTTTTCAGTTGCTTTTGCATTTTTGAATGCACTGCTTAAGCGATATTGATAGCCTTTCACATCAGGACGATTCGCAATCACAGAAACAGGCACATTTAAATTCACACCCACATTTTTCACATTAAGAATGTGTGGGAAGTTGATATTTAATGCTTCTTCCGGTTTTAAGTTTAGTAAGTTACGTAAAGTTTGTTCCGCTGTTTTGCGTTGTGTTTGATAGTTGATCAAGTTGTTACGAGCGGTTAATACAGCTTGTTGTGATTGATCCACACTAGCACTGTCAGCGACACCTTGTGATAAACGACGTTGCATAATGCTGCTAATGTCGTTGTAGTATTTAATGGTTTCCTCTGTTGTACTGATAGCGTCATTTAAATAAGCAATTTGATAATACGTTGTCACAACAGAGTTGATGAGTGAAAGTTTCGTTGCTTCTAAATCTTCAGCCGTTGCTTTGTGTGACCATTCTGCGGCATCTGCAGTATCCGCTAAGCGTTGCCATAAATCTAACGTATAACTCACATTTAATGCACCTTGATGGCTTACTGCTGAGCTGCCACCGGTTTTCACGTTTTTACTTGCAGAAGATTGGGTTGAACCGCTAAATGCAGGAATTAAATTCGCACCTGCAAGGTTTGCATTATATAAAGCACGGTTTACGGCGACAGACGCTTTGGCTAAATCTTTGTTGTTAACTAATGCTTGTTCTACCACACGATTTAATTGTGAATCATTGTAAAGTGCCCACCAGTTTTCTTTTACATTAAATTGTTTGGTGATTTCCGCATAATTTTGGTAATCCTGCTGGCTCGCTTTATAAGAATCACCGATATTGGCACAACCTGCTAGAGCAGTTGCCATCGCGATTGCTAAGGTTAATTTTTTCATTTTTAACATGGATTTTTCCTTTCTTTTTCAATTAAAGTGCGGTCAAAAATTAGTAAGAATTTTAACCGCTCTTTTGTGTTTTACAAAATTTCTTTATTCTCGAGCAAGAGCTGTAATTGGATCTAATTGCGCTGCACGTTTTGCCGGCATATAGCCGAAGATCACACCAATAAGGGTAGAGAAGACCACTGCCGCAACAATTGAGCCGGTAGAGAATGCCATCGTAAAGTCAGTCATAAATACGTTAAATAATAGACCGATTAAACCCGAAAGCAGAATCCCCGTCACGCCGCCGATTAAACAAATCAGCACGGCTTCAATTAAAAATTGTTGCAGAATATTAAATTGTCTCGCGCCAATAGCCATGCGTACACCAATTTCTTTAGTTCGCTCTGTCACGGAAACCAACATGATATTCATCACCCCAATCCCACCAACGATTAATGAAATAAAGGCGATAGAGGAAATGAGCAATTTCATTGTGCCAGTGGTACTTTCAATGGTTTGTTTAATGGTATCGCTATTCATGATGAAGAAATCTTTTTTACCATGACGCATAGTGAGCAATTCAGTAATTCCTTTTTCAGCGACAGTCGTATTGACAGAATCATCCACTTTTACCGTAATCGACCCAATTTTTTTGCTGCCCGAAATACGATTCATCACGGTAGTGTAAGGGGCATAGAGATTAAGTGAACTGCTTGCCCCGCCCATTTGTTTATCAGATACCACGCCAATAATACGTAATGGACGTTTGTTAAACATTACGATTTTACCGATAGGATTTTCATCCGGGAAAATCGACTTTTTCGCACTTTCATCGATTAAGGCTACTTGGTTGTTATCAGCAACATCTTGAGCCGAAAATAAATTACCGGATTTTAGTTTTAATCCATCGACATCAAAATATTGTTCACCTACACCTTTTAAACTGGTCGAGGAGAACGTCTGGTTACCATAAATTAATGTGCCACTTGATGAGCTATTCGGCGTGACACTTTGTACATAGCTTTGTTGATTTAAAGCAGTGGCATCATTAATTGTAAGGTTCTGCATCTGTTCAGCACGACGATCGCCAAAACCAGTACCATTAAAGATAGTCATAGTACTTGTACCGATGCCTTTAATATTTGCTAAGATTTTCTGTTGTGAACCATTTCCCAATGCCACGACGGAAACCACGGAGGTAATCCCGATAATAATCCCGAGCATGGTTAAAAGAGAACGCATTTTGTGGGCGATAATCGCACTCACCGACATACGAAAGGCTTCTACAAATTGATCTTTGCTAAATCCAAAGTGCGATTTAGATTTGGTTGGATTTTTGACCGCACTTTTTACTGCTTCTTTTTGTGTATCGCCAATGATTTCACCGTCTTTAATTTCAATCACGCGATTCGCGCTGGCGGCAATTTCACGATCGTGGGTTACCATAATAATGGTGTGGCCTTCTGCGTGTAATTGACGCAGAATTTCCATCACCTTTTGACCGCTTTGTGAATCCAATGCGCCAGTGGGTTCATCGGCTAAGATAATTTCACCGCCATTCATCAACGCACGGGCAATACTCACACGTTGTTGCTGACCACCAGAAAGCTGGCTGGGTTTATTTTGCCATTTATCACCTAAGCCTAATTTTTCTAAAAGTTGCTTCGCACGAGAAAGACGTTTTTCTTGTGATATTCCCGCATAAATTGCAGGCAAAGCAACGTTTTCTGCTGCGGTCAAACTTGACAATAAGTTATAGCGTTGGAAAATAAAGCCGAATTTTTGGCTACGTAAATCTGAAAGCTGATCTCTGCTTAATTCAATAGTTTCTTTGCCATTGATTTTGTAAGAACCACTGGTTGCCGTATCCAAACATCCGATGATATTCATCAAGGTCGATTTACCCGAACCAGATTGCCCAATAATCGCCACAAAATCGCCTTTTTCAATATTTAAAGAGACATTCTTTAAAATATGAACGCGATTTTCGCCTTCACCGAAGTAACGGTTGAGATCCTTAATTTCAATAATATTCATTAATTTTCTACCGCACTTTTAGAACATTCTTGGACCACGAGGCATAGAGCCTACTTTTTCACCATTGGCCACTTGTGACACGATAACTTTTTCACCTTCGTTTAAACCAGATTTGATTTCAGTTTGGAAATCATTTTGTACACCGGTTTCAACTTCACGCTGTTCAGGTTGATTTTTGTCATTCAATACATTCACAAAGCTTTTGCCATCAAGTTTTTGAATGGCCATATTAGAAACCAATAACACATCTTTGGCATTGGCAATTTTGATGTTGTTTTCTGTCGTCATTCCGATGCGTAAAGTACGATTAGGGTTATCAATTAATACGTTAGCGTAATAGTAAATCGCACTGGTTGTGGAGCTACTACTGCTTGAACTTGTCGAAGATGACGTTGAAGAGCTATCGCTTGTCGTGGTATTGGCTGGATCAACAGAATCAATGACGGAGTGATATACAGTTTGACTATCTGATAAAATAGTAAAGCTGACTTCTTGACCCGCTTTAACTTTGGTAATATCGCCTTCTGAAATTTCAGGCTTAATTTTCATTTTGCTTAAATCGGCAATGGTTACAATTGTTGGAGTCGTTTGGTTGGCATTAACGGTTTGACCTTCAGAAACCGGCACGGAAATAACGGTACCGTCCATTGGTGCGGTGATTTTGGTGTAGCCCACATTGGTTTCTGCGGTATTCACTTCAATTTCAGCTTGTTTGATATTGGCTTCAATGGCTTCCATTTCGGCTTTCGCATTATCAAGTGTGCTTTTTGCACTATTCAAACTATCCAAAGACGTCGCTTTTTGTGTATAAAGTTTTGATAAGCGGTTATAACTTGAAAGAGCAACATCATAAGCGGTTTTCTTCGCTTTTAATTGAGCTTGATAGCTGACTAATGCGGCCTTTTTGGTATTTAAGGTATTAATTTGGGTTGTAGAATCAATATCCGCGATCATTTCGCCTTTTTTGATTTCTTGCCCTAATTTGACATAGAGTTTGGTGATTTTACCCGAAACTTGGGCACCAACATCAACTTCATTCACGCTTTCAACTGAACCAGAAGCGACAACGGTTTTTTCCACATTGCCACGTGTAACGGATTCCGTCAGATAAGTCGTTTCTTGTTTGCTATTGCTTGAGAAAAAATAATAAGCTGCGCCAGCAGCAACGGCTAATCCAAGTAAAATAAAAAAGCGTTTTTTCATAAAGACTTTGTTATCCTAAATAAAAATGAACGTTTGTTCAGTAAAGTGGTATTCTAAAGGTAAACTTTTCAGTTTGCACGAAAAATCTTCAAGTTAGACCTAAAAATCCTCAAAAATTCAGTATTAATTTAATGAAAGTGCGGTTAGTTTTGTGATCAAATTCACAACGCCAGACTTTTCGTATAGAATGGGGAAATTATTTTCAATTTATTGAGAAATTTATGAGCAATACAGAACACACTCTAGAAAATGCGGAAAATACCCGCACACACAATTTCATTACTCAAATTATTGATGAAGATTTAGCTTCGGGTAAACACAAAAGTGTTCATACTCGTTTCCCGCCTGAGCCAAACGGCTATTTGCATATTGGCCACGCCAAATCGATTTGCTTAAACTTTGGCTTAGCAAAAGAATATAACGGTTTATGTAACCTACGTTTTGACGATACCAATCCGGTGAAAGAAGACGTGGAATATGTGGATTCCATTAAAGCCGATGTGGAATGGTTAGGCTTTAAATGGGAAGGCGAGCCGCGTTATGCGTCTGATTACTTCGATGCACTTTATGGTTATGCGATTGAGTTAATCGAAAAAGGTTTAGCGTATGTGGATGAACTTTCTCCAGATGAAATGCGTGAATATCGCGGTACATTAACTGAGCCAGGTAAAAACAGCCCATATCGTGATCGTAGTGTCGAAGAAAACTTAGCGTTATTCGAAAAAATGAAGAACGGTGAGTTTGCGGAAGGTACATTAAGTCTTCGTGCGAAAATCGACATGGCATCGCCATTTATGGTCATGCGCGATCCTGTGCTTTATCGTATTAAATTTGCGAGCCATCACCAAACTGGTGATAAATGGTGCATTTACCCAATGTACGATTTTACTCACTGTATCTCTGATGCGATTGAGCGTATTACACACTCTCTATGTACATTAGAATTCCAAGACAACCGTCGTTTATATGACTGGGTGTTGGACAATATTAGTATTGAACGTCCATTACCGCATCAATATGAATTCTCTCGTTTAAATTTAGAAGGCACGTTAACGTCTAAACGTAAGTTATTGAAATTAGTAAACGACGGTATTGTGGATGGTTGGAATGACCCGCGTATGCCAACGATTTCAGGTTTACGTCGTCGTGGTTATACCCCGGCTTCATTACGTGAATTCTGTCGTCGTATCGGTGTGACTAAACAAGATAACGTCGTAGAGTATTCTGCACTTGAAGCGTGTATTCGTGAAGATTTAAATGAAAACGCACCACGCGCAATGGCGGTGATTGATCCTGTTCGTGTTGTGATTGAAAACTTTGAAGGCGAAGAAACCTTAACGGCGCCAAATCACCCAAATCGTCCAGAATTAGGTGAGCGTCAATTACCGTTTACGAAAGAGCTTTATATTGATCGCGCAGACTTCCGTGAAGAAGCGAATAAACAATATAAACGCTTAGTATTAGGTAAAGAAGTGCGTTTGCGCAACGCCTACGTGATCAAAGCTGAACGTGTCGAAAAAGATGCGAATGGTGAAATTACCACAATTTTCTGTACTTACGATCCTGAAACTTTAGGTAAAAATCCGGCTGATGGCCGTAAAGTGAAAGGGGTAATCCACTGGGTATCTGCAGTACATAATCACCCAGCAGAGTTCCGTTTATACGAGCGTCTTTTCACCGTACCAAACCCTGGTGCAGCAGAAGAAATCGAAAGCGTATTAAATCCAACCTCTTTAGTGGTGAAACACGGTTTTGTAGAACAAAGCCTTGCAAATGCAGAACCTGAAAAAGGTTATCAATTTGAACGCGAAGGTTATTTCTGTGCGGATAATAAAGACAGCCGTCCAGAGCACTTAGTGTTTAACTTAACCGTAAGCTTAAAAGAAGGCTTCTAATTCTAAACAACAAAGTGCGGTCAAAAATCACGTAAATTTTGACCGCACTTTTTTATTGGTTTCACTATGCAATTTGAATCTCATTTTTGGCAAAAAAAATCGCTCCTTGAAATGACGGAATCCGAATGGGAAGCATTATGTGATGGTTGTGGTAAATGCTGCTATCGCAAATATATCCAAGGGCGGGGTAAGCGTGAAAAACTCTACTATACGCGAATTGCTTGCAATCTCTTAGATGTGGAAACAGGGAAGTGTCGTAATTATCCTGAGCGTTTTAAAATCGAAAGTGATTGTACCAAATTAACCAAAAAGAACTTACCTGATTTTGGATGGTTGCCGAATACCTGTGCTTATCGCTTATTGTATGAGGGAAAACCTTTACCCGAATGGCATCCCTTAATCAGCGGTGATCCTAATTCAGTGAAAAATGCAGGTGTTTTAATTCAAGATGGCGTACATGAAGAAGATGTCATTGATTGGTTTGAATTTGTCATTGAAACTGAATAATTTAAATTTCGTTGTTTTTATTCTCTTTAAACTTTGTTTTTTGATTTAGGTCACAATTTGCGAGATTGGCAATTGTATTTCAATTGTGCTTACTTATAATACTCATTAAGTATTATATAGATGTATCATTCGTTGTATGCAAATGTCCTTATCACTTAAACAATGTGCTGAAAAACTTGGCATTTCGTTTTCCCATTATGATATTGATGGGCATTTGATTGATGCGTCGCCAACCAGTATTGATTATTTTATCGAGCAGTTGCAATTTCCGCCGAATATTGGACAAAATCAGCCGTTCCAAGATGTAATATGTGCCTTTGAAAACGAACCCATTCATGATGATTTAATCGCGTTTTCTTCTCCTCCTGATGCTTTTTTGTGTTATCAATCGCTCGACGAGCAAAACCAAATTCAGTTTGAAAAAACAATTCCATATTCAATCGCACTTTTATTGCCTGCTTTGTCTTTTATCTATTATCGTTTGATGCTTTTTGCGCTCAACAAACGAGAAAATACAATCGGTTGTAAATAATCAAGCTTACAAAGCATAAAGGAGTATGTCATGACGAAATTAGTCGCTCAATCAGTAATTAATTCATTTTTTGATGGCAAACATGCCGATCCTTTTGCTGTATTAGGCATGCATGAAACTCACAATGGTATTGAGATTCGTGCTTTATTACCCGATGCAGATAAAGTCGAAGTGATTGACAAAGAAAGTCAATCCATCGTTGTCTCGCTAGAGAAACTGGATGACCGCGGATTTTTTGGTGCTATTGTGCCAGAGATTCACCATTTCTTTACCTACCAATTAAAAGTGTATTGGGGCATAGAAGCCCAAATTATTGAAGATCCGTATCGTTTCCATCCGATGATTAATGACTTGGATCAATGGCTATTGACGGAAGGTTCGTTATTGCGTCCTTATGAAGTATTAGGTGCGCATTTTACTGAATGTGACAGTGTACCGGGCGTAAATTTCCGTGTATGGGCGCCAAATGCTAAACGTGTTTCGTTGGTTGGTGATTTCAACTATTGGGATGGTCGCCGTCATCCAATGCGTTTCCATCCGGCAAGTGGTGTGTGGGAATTATTCTTACCAAAAGCCAGTCTGGGGCAGCGCTATAAATTTGAATTGATTGATTGCAACGGCAACCTTCGTTTAAAAGCTGACCCTTATGCATTTAGATCTGAATTACGTCCGGATA
>OGOW01002780.1_pt1 | contig 13376 bp, 10 predicted proteins | sample 1552781 | NCBI WGS metagenome assembly OGOW01 (sample SAMEA2580145, study PRJEB22360) | human gut metagenome | biome: human gut; feature: human-associated habitat; material: faeces | place: Denmark | collected 2008/2010
GGATAGCCGGCGCCACAAAAAAGCCGGCTATCCCCTTCATATGAAGGGAGCCACGGATACTTTTTCGTTTAAACCTACTGTTATAACTTACAATGAGGCAAATATATAAAAAAATAACGGAGGAACACTCTATTTACTTATTTTCTGAAAAAAATAGCGTGCTCCTCCGCGACTGTAGAACCGACTGGCTGTTTATTTTCTCCCCGAATTCCTAATCAGTTCCGTAATCTTGTTATTCAGGCAGTCTGCCTCGATCAGTTTCTCCAACGTGATGTGCATCCTGTATCGCCAATAATGGTTTGAATCGGACGGGACGTTGATGCGTTCCGCTTCGTAATCTTTCCGCTTGATGGAGTCATCCATTGCAAACCAGTCCTGTATGGGGATTATGGCCAGCATCGAAGCCGTCGCCAGGTGGTTGGAAACGATCTGCGTCGCCAAATCTGCCGTACATTCCTCTGGCGCATCCCCGGCATATCCCAGAACATTATTATAATAACGCTGTATCTTAGCACGGTCCTCTTTCCACCAGCTACGGAGCGGTGTCATATCGTGGGTGGATGTCGTACAAACCGAATGATAAGGCAGGTTGTACAAGTCCGAAAATTCACGTTGCGGAGTCTTGGGCATACGTTCTATTTCCAGACTGAATATCTGCAATTTGTTCATCACATCGGGGACGGATTCCGGGATCATTCCTAAGTCTTCGCCACAAACCAACATGTTCGTACTGCCTACCAGCGGAGTCAGGCGGTTAAAGGCTTGCGCTTTCCAGAACTCGTTATGGCGGTGATAGAAAAAGTTCCAATATAACTGGTCAAAAGCATATTGGTCAGAAGCGCTCAACTCGCGATACAAGTAGGACTGGCTAGCCGAAATGCGCGGGTGGAATTTATCCGGCTCACGCGGATCGCGCAGGAACAGCACTTCATTGGCTATGGCAAACAGTCCTTTCTTAATCCGAAGGGATGCCTCATCCGTCTTTCCGGCAAACAGAGCTTCCACCTTGCGTTGCGTATCGCAGAAAGGTTTCAACACGAAATGCCGCGATGATGACTGGGCCAGGAACGCACCGATCACTTCTTCCGTCTGATCGCCAAACAATTCGGGCAGGAACTCGCGGTTGATATGAGGGGTAGTCAGGCGCGCTTCATTGAAATCCAAGCCATACTGTTCGATTTCGTTCGGGGTAAGCGGCAAAGCAGGGTTGAAATGCCCGCAAAGTCCCTGAACATACTCCGACGGTACTTCCCAGATACGGAAAAAGCCTAAGATATGATCGATACGGAAACTATCGAAATAATCTTCCAATTTACGGAAACGTTTCTTCCACCAGGAGAAATTATCTTTCTCCATCATATCCCAATTATAGGTCGGGAACCCCCAGTTCTGACCATTTACGGAGAAATCGTCGGGCGGAGCACCGGCCTGACCGTTCATATTAAAGTATTTCGGTTCCATCCATGCCTCGACACTCGTACGGTTCACTCCTATAGGCAAATCGCCTTTCAGCACGATCCCGTTCTTGCGGGCATAATCGGAAACGCCCTTAAACTGGGTATGCAGGACATATTGCAGGAAATACAAGAAAGATATTTCCGGATATGCCTTGCCTCCCACGGAACAAAGTTCACGAATAGTGTTCTTATCGAATACGGAGTTCTCTTTCCATTGCGTGAAGTCGGAAGTCCGGTACATGTCACGCAAGTAGCAATAGGCGGCATAAGGCATCAGCCAGGACTCGTTTTGCGCGAAAAACTCCCGATATTCAGAGGTGGACAAGATCGCCTCGCCCTCCTGCCTGAAGTATTCCCGGCAATATTCCAGCTTATATCGAACCGTCTGTTCGTAATCGACGGCATCCAGTCCGTTCAACTCTGCCTGTTTCCGGGCAAAAAAGGCCGCCTTTTCCGGATCTGCCAGCTCTCCCAGATCGGGCAGGCTGATATACATCGGATGAAGGGCGTAAATCGAAATGGCGCTATAAGGATACGAATCGGTACGGGTATGCGTCGTCGTCGTATCGTTCATAGGAAGCACCTGGATGATACGTTGACACGTTTTCCTGGCCCAATCCACCAACATACGCAAATCCCCCAGGTCACCGACTCCGAAGCTCTTCTCCGAACGTAAGGAAAAGACCGGGATCACCGAACCGGCACACCGCCATAAAGGCAGGTTATCACGAAAATAAAGGCCCGAAACGATCACCGTCTCTCCCACCTGTTGCGAAGGCAGATTCAAGACACGGTTCTCATCTTCTTCCCAATATAAAGGCTGCTGCTGATCATCGCAGATCAGAAACTTATATTCCAACGGATAGGAAATCTCCCCCGCATCCAAGTCTATATGCCAGACGGGAAAGGTGTCGCAACTCAATATTAACGCTTTATCAGGATGCCAATTGCCCAAACAGTCCTGATTTCCGGTGATAGCCACGCGCTGGTTCTTTTCGACACGCGGGACAGAGATCTTGATCGTAAGTCTCTTACCGCTCTTCACCACCCGCTCATGCGTATTACACGGATGTGCAAACAAACTTTTAGTAAATGCTGAGGAATAAAAGGCCAGATTAGCAGGACGAACCAGCCAATAATCATATAGTGTATATTGGTCTGCCTGGCCGATAAAGAATACCTGATGGTTCTTTTCCCATTCCTCGAATACCTGCTTGTCGTTTACACTCAGGAAATATCTGTATTCTATATCCTTGACAGGAGAGGTCACTTCCAGTTCAAGCTGCCAGTTTCCATCTCCCTTATAACTCATTTCTTTTGCCAAAGCAGGTTCCCAGGAACCCAGCTCAGGAATCGACCCTACAACACATAACTTCTGCCCCCAAACGGTATGGAAGTTGATATTAAAGGTGACTTTCATGGTACTTTTATATTTATGATTTATGATTCATGGGATATTATTCACGATTTATGATTTATCATTTAGCGTCAATGATAAATCATAAATCATAAACCATAAATCTTTTCATCCGCATCTCGAAGCACCGCAATTGGTACAGATCAGACAACCTTCCTGGTAGACAAGTGTCTCATGTCCGCAATTCGGGCATTTCTGGCCTTTTGCCTCCGTACCGTTCGGCAGGTATTTCTTCAAAGCGCGTTCCACACCGTTCTTCCAAGTGTTGATAGATTCGTTATTCAGTTCCATACCTTGAACCAGCTTGATCACCTGGTCGATCGGCATACCGTAGCGCAAGACACCGGAGATCAGCTTGGCATAGTTCCAGAATTCCGGATTGAACTTGCCGTCCAGACCTTCGATCGTCATCTTGTAACCCCGCTTATTCTTGAACTGGAAGTCGTAATGCTTCTGGCCGTCCTCGTCATAGCTCTTGATAATGCTACCCTTCGAAACGTTCTTCGGCAACATGATACCTTCATCGTCATCGGCAAGACCGGTAAAGATTTCGTACGGGCGACCATTCAGCAGACCGACAAATGCAATCCACTTCTCACGGTTGTTCTGGAATTTCACCACGTCGGCTTCCAGTTCGCGCGGACGGGTAGCCACGATAACCGGCGGCTCCATGCAGTTGCAATCTTCTTTTTTCTTCTTCTTGTTATCCGTAGACAACAATACACCTGAGCGGGAACCGTCACGGTAAACCGTACAGCCCTTACAACCGCACTTCCAGGCTTCCACATACAGGGAGTTCACAAGGTCTTCCGTCACATCGGCCGGCAGGTTGATTGTTACGCTGATGGAGTGGTCCACCCATTTCTGAATACGTCCCTGCATACGGACTTTCTGCAACCAGTCGACATCGTTCGACGTCGCTTTATAGTAAGGAGACTTAGCAACCAGTTCTTCCACTTCTTCTTGTGTATATTTTTTGGAAGCAGAGAAGCCGTTGGCCAACATCCAGGTTACGAATTTATGATGGAATACGATATATTCTTCGAATGCGTCACCTGTTTCGTCGACAAAGTCAACACGGGCTTCCGCATCGTTCGGGTTCACCTTGCGGCGACGGCGATAAACGGGCAGGAACACCGGTTCGATACCCGAAGTAGTCTGCGTCATCAAGCTGGTCGTTCCCGTCGGTGCTATCGTCAGACAGGCGATATTACGGCGACCGTATTTCACCATGTCGTCATACAGCTCCGGATCGGCTTCACGCAGACGGTTGATAAACGGATTCTTTTCTTCGCGCTTTGCATCATAGATATCGAATGCACCACGTTCTTTGGCCATTTCCACAGAAGAACGATAGGCAGCCAAAGCCAACATCTTCTGTACCTTCTCGGCAAACTCTGTCGCTTCTTCCGTGCCGTAGCGCAATCCCAAGGCGGCAATCATATCGCCTTCGGCTGTGATGCCCACACCGGTACGACGTCCCTGCAATGTTTTCTTCTGTATCTTCTCCCACAGGTGGCGTTCGCTCTGTTTTACTTCCAATGATTCGGGATCGGCATCGATCTTCTCCAGAATCTTTTCAATCTTTTCTGATTCCAAGTCGATGATATCATCCATGATACGTTGCGCCAGGATAACATGCTTCCGGAACAGGTCAAAATCGAAATAAGCCTCTTTTGTGAAAGGATTGACAACATACGAATATAAGTTGATTGCCAACAGACGGCAGCTATCATACGGGCACAAGGGGATCTCACCGCAAGGGTTGGTCGAAACCGTACGGAATCCGAGATCCGCATACGAATCGGGAACAGACTCCCTCAAGATCGTATCCCAGAAAAGCACACCGGGTTCAGCCGACTTCCATGCATTATGAATGATTTTCTTCCAAAGTTCGGCCGCATTGATTTCCTTCACATTGGTAGGTTCCGACGAGTCGATCGGATATTGTTGTTTATAAGGAGTTCCGTTGATTACGGCCTGCATAAATTCATCATCGATCTTCACAGAAACGTTAGCCCCCGTCACCTTCCCTTCCGTCATCTTGGCATCGATAAACGATTCCGAATCCGGATGTTTGATGGAAACACTAAGCATCAAGGCACCACGACGGCCGTCCTGGGCCACTTCGCGGGTTGAATTTGAGTAACGTTCCATAAAAGGAACCAATCCGGTCGATGTCAACGCCGAGTTCTTAACAGGAGATCCTTTCGGACGAATATGTGATAAATCGTGACCAACACCGCCACGACGTTTCATCAACTGCACTTGTTCCTCATCAATTCGAATAATCGCACCATATGAATCGGCATCTCCATCCAATCCGATTACAAAACAGTTAGAGAGTGAGGCAATTTGAAAATCATTGCCAATTCCCGTCATCGGGCTTCCTTGCGGCACGATGTAACGGAAATGATCAAACAGGGCAAAGAGTTCCTCTTCCGACAGAGGGTTAGGATACTTCTTTTCTACACGGGCAATTTCACTTGCCAAGCGGTGATGCATGTCTACGGGAGACTCCTCATAGATATTTCCGAATGCATCCTTCAAGGCATACTTATTTACCCATACTTTTGCGGCCAATTCGTCACCGGTAAAGTAGTCCAGTGAAGCTTTAAACGCTTCATCGAAGGTGTAAGTTTTACGATTCACGATTGTTTTAAGTTTAATGATGTGCAAGTTTAAGCATTGTTTATGGATTAGCCAAATTATTCAATAAAGAAAATATACATTGTCGACAAGTTCTCCCTTCCATAGACCAACCATGCTATTTATCAATAGTTTACCTTTTCTTTCAATTCAAAAAGTTTTCCAAAAAGAGAACCGACACTACAATAAGATTTTCTCAAAATAGAAAAAGGACGCAACCCGGAAGCGCATCCTTTCATATAAATATATCATCAAATCAAGCCTTGAGCAAAGCCTCGATCTCTTCTACCGAAGAACGGAAAGATTTATTCGTTTCGATCTGGTCCCTTACCGTCTTACAGGCATGCAAGACGGTTGCATGGTCACGCTTCCCGACGATCTTCCCGATATGAGAAAAAGAACTATCGGTATACTTCTTCGCCAGGTACATCGTAACCTGACGTGCCTGCACGATTTCCCGCTTGCGTGAGTTGGTCTGGATAGCGGCTAGTTCCAGATTATAGTATTTACAGACTACATCCTGAATCGATTCCACAGACACCTGCTTCTTTTCCAGTTTTACGACGCGGCTCACCACCTGTTTGGTCAAGGGCAGGTCGATCATCCGGTTGAACGCCGTAGAATAAGCCAGCAAGGACGCAACGATACCTTCCACATCGCGTACATTCTCCGTCACGTTGCTTGCAATAAAATTGAACACGTCATCCGGAATCACCACACCGTCATGGCTGATCTTATTCTTCAGGATTTTCTTGCGCAAATCCAAATCCGGACGATCCAGCTCTGCCGTCAGCCCCCATTTCAAACGGGTAATCAAACGTTCCTCCATTCCCTGCAAATCGACGGGAGCTTTATCGGAAGTAAGGATCAACTGTTTGCCCAGCAGATGCAAGTGATTGAATATATGGAAAAATGTATTCTGTGTCTTATCTTTACCGATCAGTTCCTGGATATCGTCCAGAATCAGCACATCCACGCCTTGATAAAAATACATGAAATCATTTGTCGTATTTTTCCGGATGGCTTCCGTATATTGTACGGTAAAAAGGTGGGCTGATATATACAGCACCTTCTTTTCCGGATGGATCTCCTGAATGCGGTTACCGATCGCATGGCATAAGTGGGTCTTTCCCACACCGGACGCCCCGAATACAAACATCGGGTTAAAGGTCTTCCCCGGTTCCTGTGCGATAGCCTCGCTCGAAGAACGGACCAGACGATTGCTTGTCCCTTCAAAATAATTGTCGAAGTTGTATTTAGGGTTCAAATGCGAATCCCAATCCTGACGAGCTTTAGACTCGAATAGAGAAGGGATATCCGCACTTTTCTTACCGGTACGGGGAGCGTCATTACCGGTAGGTAAAGTAATCATGCCATCTTCCTTTACCTTATCAACGACTTTGATACGATAGTTCAATATCGTACCCTGTCCTATCACACGATATAAAGTAACTTTCAATACGTTCACATACTTCTCTTCCAGATACTCGTAAAAGAACTGGCTGGGTACTTGAATCGTAAATTTATTATCCTCGTATGATAATGGTATGATAGGCTTGAACCATGTGTTAAAAGCGGCCTCAGGGACAATGTCCTTAATGACTGCGAGGCATTTATTCCACAAAGTTTGATATTCAGTCTGCATGATTTTTTACTCTCCCAACTCTACTTACAACTTCAATTTTTATTTTTACGACTACAAAGTTTAGAAATTAATTCCGAAAAAAAAAGTATCATTTTGTTTGGAACTTTTGATTGTTCAATATCCCGTTTATTGTCAGGCAGTTAATTCCAACAATCTGAATATCTTTATTTTAAAATATCAGAATCACAGAAAACCTTTGTTTAAGAGCATTCTTTAGCTCCTTGCCATCTCTGGCAACCGACTTCAAAAAAGGCCTTTCGATCCAGTTATACTTCTCAATCTAAAGGCCTTATAGAAGTCAAGCTTCTGTATTTTATATTTTTTCGTTTAATTGGAATAATTCTAAATAAACAGATTTGTACAACAAATCTTATGCAATCTTAAAATACAGAAAAATGTACATATCTTTTGGGGTTCTGCCTCAAATCAAGCAAAAGCTTGGAGGCATTGTCTGCCGTACTGTTCAGGTTATCGTAAAGAGCACGGTCGTTCAACAGGAGTCCCATACTATTATCCTTTGAGTTCAGCTTACGCGTCATCTGTTCCACGTTATCCAATGTTGCATTCACCGCATTCACGGTCGTTGCCAGATCCAGTTTTTTCAAATCCGTGCTGACATCGGCAAAGTTTCCGGTGATGACCTTCAGATCGCTCATAATGCCCGGCACATCCTTGCTCAGCATCTGGTTGAGCTGGCGGGAAGAAACAGCCAGACTATTAGTCGTTGTCTCTATATTATTCAAAGACTGGGCCAATGCCGGATGATTTACCAGCGTTTGCAAACCGCCCAGAATCGAATCGATCTTCGGCAAGAGCAGTTCCACCTGCGGGAGAATCTTTTCCTGCACGGATTGCATCATATCCGACTCCATCCGCCCCTCGATCGTATCACCGGGCTTCAGATAGTCGTCCACATACTTGTTCAGATGGATATGCAATTCACCGCCACCGAGGAAGCTGTTCACAATCGTGATATAACTGCCTTTATTAATTTTCATGTGGTCTTCCAGGCTGATATCGATCGAAATCTTATCGACGGCATCATAGTCATAAACTATCTCACGTACCAGACCGACTTTAAAACCTTCTACAAATACAGGACTCGAAACCGTCACTCCCTTTACATTCGTACAAGCCACCACATAATGATTTGTCGGTTTAAACAGATTGATCCCTTTCAAATAATTAATTCCTAAATATAGCAATGCCAGACTGACTATAGACACAAGTCCGATCTTTGCTTCTTTGGTGAATACATTTTTCATTTCTTCTCTGTATATATAAATATAAATTCTGTTACTATCAATATTTCACTTTCTTTCCATCTTTAAAGGCGACTATAAAAGCGTCCTTAAAATCTTTCGCTACCCGCCGGCGCAACTTGCGGATAGAATCGAAACTTGTCGTCTCGCCGTATGTATACTTGTAAATGCCTTTCTCAATAAAGTAATCGACATTCTTATATCCTTTAAACAATTTAGAACCGGAAGAAAGTTTTTTATCCGAGGTAAGTATTTGTATTTTATAAATCGTTTGCCCCTTTTTAACCCGACCCGCTTGCTTCGCGGAGACTGCCGACTTGGACACGCGACTCTGGTTGGACTCCTCCATCTTGTTCTTTTGGCGAATATACTCTTCGCTTCCAGGAGGCGCAGAAATCGGTTGATTATCACCAATATTATCTACAACTTCCAATATAGGAGCAGCACTTGCATTTCCCGCCAACGCACCGCGCTTGCGGTCATACTCCCACTTATATTTTGTAAAAGCATTATAAATGGCGGTTGCCAGTTTGTTTTGCCCTTCCTTCGTTCTCATGAAGCGTTCTTCCGCAGGATTCGAGATATACCCTAATTCCACAAGAATACTCGGCATGCTCGTCTTACGCAGCACAAGGAAACCCGCCTGCCGCACTCCCCTGTTATTACGCTTGGCCGAAGCAAAACATTTCTGCACCTCCGAAGCCAGGCTAATGCTCTGCTCCATATGCTTATTCTGCATAAATTCGAAAATAATATACGATTCGGAAGAAGTCGGATCGAAACCTTCATACTTCTGTAGATAATTATCTTCCAAAAGGATTGCTGAGTTTTCGCGCATAGCGACTTCCAGATTCTCATCCGTACGGGCCAAACCTAATGTATAAGTCTCCGTTCCCGATACGGAACTGCCTCTCTTCACCGCATTCGTATGAATGGAGATAAACAGGTCCGCCTTATTCCGGTTGGCGATATTCGCTCTCTCGTCCAATTCGATGAAGACATCCGTTTTGCGTGTATAAATGACTTTCACATCATCATGCTTTTCCGATATCAGGCTACCGAGCCTAAGAGCTACCGCCAGATTAATAGCCTTTTCATTGATGGACGAACCACGCGCACCAGGGTCTTTCCCCCCATGCCCGGCATCGATCACCACCGTAAACGTCTTTTCCTTTGCCTGCGACACAGGTAAAACAAAAAACAAGGCTATCACCAAATTGATATATAGAAAAGTTCTTTTTACCACTTTAAAAATTTCTTGCAAATTCGGGACAAATGTAATGTTTTTTGATGAGTTAAACTGGGCTGATCTGAAATAAAAAAAGGGCAATTCGCAAGGAATCGCCCTTTCCATTTATAGATCCGGTATAGGATTATTCAGAAACTACTTCAAAAGGAACTTCTACCGATACTTCTTTGTGAAGTTTCAAGGTAGCTTTGTAATTGCCAACTTCCTTAACAGATTCCTTGATATAGATAATCTTACGGTCTACCTCGAAACCGGCTTTTGCCAATGCATCAGCCACTTGGATATTCGTTACAGAACCGAAGATCGTACCTGTAGAGCTTGTCTTAGCACCGATTGTCAGGGCAACGCCTTCCAACTTAGCAGCCAAAGCCTGAGCATCTTCTTTGATCTTAGCCAACTTGTGAGCACGTTGTTTCAAGTTTTCAGCCAATACTTTCTTTGCAGACTCAGATGCGATAACTGCTTTACCCGTGGGGATTAGAAAGTTACGTCCGTAACCGTCTTTAACCGTTACGATATCGTCCTTGTAACCTAAGTTGATTACGTCTTCTTTCAAAATAACTTGCATATTCTGTCTCCTCTCTTTTATTATTTCATTAAATCGGTTACGTAAGGAAGCAACGCCAAATGACGAGCTCTTTTAACAGCCTGAGCGACACGACGCTGGAATTTCAAAGAAGTACCAGTGATACGACGCGGAAGAATCTTACCCTGTTCGTTCAGGAATTTCTTCAAGAATTCAGGATCTTTGTAATCGATATACTTGATGCCATTCTTTTTAAAACGGCAATATTTTTTCTTTTTAACGTCTACTGAAGGCGGAGTCAAATATCTGATTTCTGATTGAGTTGCTGCCATGATTAATTCTCCTTTACTGTTTCTTTAGATGATTTCAAACTTCTTCTCTTTGCTGCATATTCTGCTGCATATTTGTCCTGGCGGAAAGTCAGGAAGCGAATCACACGTTCGTCACGACGGAAGTTAATTTCCAGTGTAGCGATTGTTTCCGGATTTGCCTTGAATTCAACCAACTGGTAGAAGCCTGTTGTTTTCTTGTCGATAGGATAAGCTAATTTGCGCAAACCCCAATTTTCTTCGTTCACGATTTCAGCACCCTGTTCTTTCAGAAGGTTCGTGAATTTTTCTACCGCTTCCTTCATCTGAGCGTCAGACAAAACGGGAGTCAAAATGAAAACGGTTTCGTAATTGTTCATAAAACGCTGTTTTGTATTGTTATTACTAAATATTTTTTGCGGTGCAAAGGTAGGAACTTTTTTTTATTCTGCAAACAAAAACTTTTATCTTTTCAGAGCAACCTCAATTATGTTTATCCTAGTAAGCTCAGTAGCAAATCAGAATAGAAAACTCTGCCGAAGCCATGAATTAACGTTTTATCCGGCAGAGGAAATGATTAAATTGCCTACTATAAGATTATTATTGAATATAATTTAAACAGGCTCTAAACCAAACAGTTCACCTCTAATAAAAAAGGTGCAGTCAATGGCTCAATATAAACAACTCATTACAAGTAGCTTACAGAGGTTTTCCGTTCATTGTGGTTCAATCCTACATCTTAAAATAAATATATTAATAATATATATATATAGGCTCATTTCCTTGTACCCCTTTAAACCGGCAAAGACACGACAGGAACGAGAAAAATCCCTTCTTTCGCATCCGGAAGTCCGGTCTTTCACCTCCCGAACTTCGTGGTTTGACACGTCAAAGTCCCTTATTTCGCACACAGAAGTCCCTTGTTTCAAGGCTCACCCAGATATTGCACGATCGTCCTCACCTGCAGGGGAGTCAACATCTTTTTCCCTTTCCTCCAACCGTTACCCTGTAGCTCTGTCTTTAGCTCCGGGTTTATCCCCATCCATTTGGACAACCGTTTCCCTGCCGATGCCCGCATCAAATCGGACCGTAAAGGACCGCCAATTCCTGCCACCCGTAACTCCTGACTTCGAATTCATCCATCATCATAATTTCCATCGTTTTATTGTCCTGTAAAGATAAGCAATAATTACTGATATTCAAAATATAATGGCATTTATATTCTACCTGTTTCTGCACCTATCTTCACCGATATTCGCCGATATTCCCCAAACCGTATTCCAACCTGTTGCGAAGCCCTATCTTCGTGTTGTCATCGATAATGAGATTTGCAGGAGGTTGTTGCCAATTGAGCGTTTGGCAAAATTCTCTTAGAAATTTTGTACCAACACATGGGCTATCCGTTCCAGGCCGTCGGCAAGCAACGTCCGGGGACAGGCTATATTCAGACGAATGAACCCCTCTCCACCAGGACCGTACAGTGTACCAGAATTGACCATCAGCTTCTGTTCCTCTTGCAAGCGCAGGGTCGTGGCATCCGAGCCGATACTCGATGCTCGGCAATCTATCCAGACCAGATAGGTTCCTTCGAGTGGCAACACGGGATATTGCGGTAGCCGTTGCTCGAAAAAGCAACAAAGATATTCGTAATTCCCCCACAAGTATTTCCGCAAAGCATCGAGCCATGCACTGCCTTCATTGTAAGCGGCTATCGTGGCGATAACGCCGAACGGATTAACGTCGCACACTTCGTTGATGTTGATGGCGCGGTCGATACGGCGGCGTACCCCTTCATCGGCAGCGATGATGTTGGCGATTTGCAATCCGGCAAGGTTGAACGCCTTACTCGGCGAAACGCAGGTTACGGAGTTTTGGCGGAAACGTTCGGACAGGGAGGCGAAAGGCGTGTAGTCATGCCCTTCATAGACCAGCTCACAATGAATCTCGTCTGCCACGACGAACACCCCGTTATGCAGGCAGATGTCACCGATGCGCCACAGTTCCTCCGGCGTCCAGACCCGTCCGACTGGATTGTGAGGATTGCACAACAGCAGGATTTTCGCCTTCGGATCGGCCGCCTTTGTTTCGAGGTCGTCGAAGTTAATCGTGTAGCGGCCGTCCCGATAAACGAGGTAGTTGGCCGACAGTTCGCATCCGCTATTGCGAATCGACGAATAGAAACAGTTGTATGCCGGAGTCTGGACGATTATCTTGTCACTCGGTGCAGCCAAAGCTTTGATAATAGCGGACAGAGCTGGCACGACACCGTTCGTATAGATAATCCACCGGGGATCTATCTGCCAGCGATGCCGGTCATCGAACCACCGGATAACCGCGTCGTAGTAGGCTTTGGGTACTTTGGTATAGCCGAAAATACCATGCGCTATCCGCTTTTGCAAGGCTTCAACAATAGCTGGTACTGTACGGAAATCCATATCCGCCACCCACATAGGCAATACATTCTCCTCTTCGGGAGTATCCCATTTGTAAGAATTCGTCCCGCGCCGCGGGATGATTGTATCGAAATCGTATTTCATAATTTATCTTTTTATTCGTAATTTATAAATCCAGTTACTACCCCAAAGCCTGACAAGAAAAATCGTTCCCCGGAAGCAAAGCTCGATATCCAATATATCAAAGCTCCCATGACACCCATAATCAGCATCCCCGACCAGCCAACTGGGAAGCATATCACTGATGGTAATACCGGTCACCGCCAGCAGGGAACTGAAAATAAGCGTGGCTGTAACCGACTGGCGCAGTATCTTTCTGGCTCCCGCGAAATCCTCGGCTCCGATCCGGTGTGCTACCTGCACGGAAAATCCTGTTGTGGCTGCTGCTTCAGCGTCATACTCTTCCCTTC
>OGOW01002782.1_pt1 | contig 13373 bp, 8 predicted proteins | sample 1552781 | NCBI WGS metagenome assembly OGOW01 (sample SAMEA2580145, study PRJEB22360) | human gut metagenome | biome: human gut; feature: human-associated habitat; material: faeces | place: Denmark | collected 2008/2010
TCGGTCTGCGGTACGAGGTCGCCGCAGGCCACCGCGCGCAGTTCGTACCAATGGGTGCGTTTCAGCTCCCAACGCTCGGTCTTCGGGAAATAATAGGCGTGCCACGTCCGGCACAGCGGCCGCACCGGTTCGGCGCGGACACTCGTCTCCTCGGCGATTTCGCGCGCGGCGCACGCTTCGATGCGCTCGCCGCATTCGAGATGTCCCTTGGGCAGGTCCCAGCAGCCGTTGCGGCGCATCATCAGCCACTCGCCGCGGTCGTTCACCACCACGCCGCCCGCCGCTTCGATCTGCGTAAAATCGGCCGCAAAAGAGCGGAACGCCGCGTCGGGATCGGCAGAAACGACTGCGACGCAGTTGTGCGATTCGAGAATTTTCGTTACCTTCGCTCGTGATAGGTCCGCCGGATCTGCGGGCACGACGGCATAGCATTCGCCGCCGGGCGCGTCCGAAGTGAAAATCACGGATTTATCTGCAAAATATACGGTATGGTTCATGCCGATCGGATTTGAATGCAAAAATACGAATAAATAGAAGAAACCCGACCGAAAATGAAAAAATTACTCCTTTTTATGGCTATTGCAGCTACGGGACTGAGCGCATGCGACAGCAGGCGGCCGCAGTCCCTTACCATCGACAATGCCCTGACGGCCGATGAGATCGCCACAGGCATTCTCACCCCTGAGGTGATGTGGAAAATGAGCCGTGCAGGCTCCTCGTCGCTCTCGCCCGACGGCCGGACGCTCCTCTACCAGCAGACCGACTACAACATGGCCGAGAACCGCGGCGTGACGACGATCCGGGTCGAGGACATGGACTCGAAGACTGTGACATGCCTGACGGACTTCACGTCGAACAATCTCTCGCCGCAATGGAGCGCCGACGGGCAGCACATCTACTTCCTCTCGGACCGCAGCGGCTCGATGCAGGTATGGGAAATGACGCCCGCAGGCGGCAACGCCAGACAGCTCTCGGCATTCGACAAGGACGTCGAAGGCTTCGGCATCAGTCCCCGCGGCGACAAGGCGTGGTACGTACAGCGCGTCGAGGTCTGCGACCGCAAGTCGTCGGACGTCTACAAGGACATGGACAAATCGAAAGCCCGCATCTACGACGACCTGATGGCCCGCCACTGGGACTACTGGGACGAGGGCGAATACCGCCACATCTTCGTCGGCGAGCTGGGCAAGGGAGTCGTGACGGGCGGCAGGGACATCATGCCCGACGCGCAGTGGGACGCCCCGCTGGCGCCCTATTTCGACATGGCCGAGATCGCCTGGAACAACGCCGGGACGATGCTGGCCTACACCTGCAAACCGCTGACGGGCACCGCCTACGCCGTGTCGACCGATTCGGACATCTTCGTCTACGACCTCGAAAGCGGCGCGACGCAAAACATCTGCAAGCCCGCCAACTTCAATACCGGCAAACCCGTCAACGATCAGGCGGTCATGGTCGGCTACGACAAATATCCCGTCTGGTCGCCCGATGATTCGAAGATCGCCTTCCTCTCGCAGCGCCGCGCAGGCAACGAGTCGGACAAGGCCCGCCTGTTCGTCTACGACTGCCACACCGCCGAAATGCAGGACCTCACCGCCGACTTCGACTACAACGCCCAGAACGTCGTCTGGAGCGGCAACGACCTGATCTATTTCATCGCCCCGATCGAGGCGACGCACCAGATCTGCCGCGTCGCGCCGTCGGTCGGCGAGGTGGAGGTCATCACCCGCGGCGACCACGACATCAACGCCTTCACGATGGCCGGGGAGCGGATCGCCGCCGAGATGTGCACGATCTCGATGGCCACGGAGTTCTTCGAGATAAATCCGGAGGACGGCTCTTTGGCGCAAATCTCGGCCATCAACAAATCGGTCTACGACAATATCAGGATGGGCGAGGTGCAGAAACGCTGGGTCAAGACCACCGACGGCAAGCAGATGCTGACGTGGGTGATCCTGCCGCCCGATTTCGACCCGTCGCAAAAATATCCGGTGCTGCTCTACTGCCAGGGCGGCCCGCAGAGCGTCGTATCGCAGTTCTGGAGCTACCGCTGGAATTTTCAGCTGATGGCAGCGCAGGGATATATCGTCGTCGCGCCGAACCGCCGCGGCCTGCCCTCGTTCGGACAGGAGTGGCTCGACCAGATTTCGGGCGACTACTCGGGCCAGAACATCCGCGACTACCTCTCGGCCATCGACGACGTGGCCCGCGAACCGTGGGCCGACCGGGAGCGCATGGGCTGCGTCGGGGCGTCGTACGGCGGCTATTCGGTCTATTTCCTCGCCGGATGCCACGAGAAGCGTTTCAAAGCCTTCATCTCCCACTGCGGCATCTTCGATTTCGACTCGATGTACGGCGAAACCGAGGAGCTGTTCTTCGTCAACAACGACTACGGAGGCCCCTACTGGGACACGGCGAATGCCACGGCGCAGCGTTCCTACGCCAACTCGCCGCACAAGTTCGTCTCGAAATGGGACACGCCGATCCTGATCATCACCGGCGAGAAGGATTTCCGCATTCCCTACACCCAGTCGCTCGAAGCCTTCACGGCGGCCCGCACGCTGGGCATTCCGGCGCGGCTCGTGGCGTTCGAAAACGAGGCGCATCAGGTCTTCAAGCCCCAGAACTCGCTGGTCTGGAACCGCGAATTCTTCGGCTGGCTCGACAAATACGTAAAATAGCCGACCCGACAGTGAACGAGGGCCGCCCGGACCGGAACCGCGCTCCGGTGAAAGCAAAACCTCCCTGCCGGCGGGCAGGGAGGTTTTTTGCGCTCCGCACCGCCGGAAAGGCGCATCCGTGAGGACAAAAAGGAGGCTGTTCGTGATGAAAAATTCGGCGTTCGTTGAATTTATTTCCGCGAACGGGAACCTGTACCTATTTTTGTACAAATTACAGATAAAAGAATCTATTCTATGCGAATTAATTTCCGGATTATTTTGCTCGCGCTGCCTCTGGTCTTCGGGGCATGCTCCGATTCTTCGGATGCGGACACCCGGCCCGCGACCGAAACAATCAGCGTATCGGTAGGCTCCGGTCCGAAGATCGACATCGAATCCGAAGACAAGTCCCGCACCCAGCTCGGCGAAGACGGCGTGTCGGTCAAATGGGCTTCCGACGACCAGATCGCACTCTGGGCCGTCAACTCCCGATCCGAGACCGTCTTCAGCAAACAGGCTTTCAAACTCTACCACTACAACACCGACTACAACACGGCCAAGTTCAGGGGAGACATCCCGCAAATGCCCGCGGACACCTACACCTATTATGCCGTGTCGCCCGTTCCGTCCGAAAGCGACGGCACGCAGGCCACCTACCTGATCCCTGACGTGCAGGACGGCGGCTTCAACGGCGACTGGGACGTGATGGTGGCCGATCCGGTCAAGGCCCCGGCTCTGGAGAAGAACGACACCGGCGAGACGGTGCAGTTCCAGTTCCGCCACAAAGTTCACGTGCTGAAAATACGCATTCCGAAAAACGATCTGGGCGAAAAGGTCTCGGAGATCGCGCTGGCATTTCCGCAGCCCGTCACGGGGCGCATGACGGTCGATGCCGCCGATCCCGATGCCGCGCCGACGCTCACCGACGGCAACAACACGCTGACGCTGCGTTTCGACACTCCGAAGGGTGCGGACGACGTGGTCTTCGCCGTCATCGCACCGGTGGAACTCACCGCCGAGCAGCCGGTGACCATCACCGCGATCTGCGAAGCCGGGGAATCCGAGCCGCGCGACATCCCCGGCAAACACTTCTCCGAAGGCCACACCACCCCGATCGCCTACCACATTCCCGCCATCGGCCGCTATTACACGCGTCTGAACTTCTCGCTGCCTGCGGACAAGGGTACGGCGACGCTGGGCGAGGCGGTCGGAAAGATCACCCTCACCGCCCCCGAAGGCTCGCTGTTCGACAACGGCACGAACATCTGCCAGTTCACGCCCGACGCCGAAGGCAAATACACGATGGTGCTCAAACCCTCGTGGACCGACAACCTCTCGGGAAAAGCCGTCACGGTACAGTACGAATCGGAAAGCGCTGTCGTATCAAACACGCTGACGATGCCGCAGATCACCGAATTCGGCAACAACGACATCACGTTCAGCGTCCCCTACCTGCTGGCGGAGGATTTCAGCAATATCATCCAGTTCGACTACGACTGCAACGTCGGAACGGGAACAAGCAGCAGCAGCGCCGGAAACAAGGATGCGCACCTGCTGTCCGACAAGGGCGCCATCGGATGGACGGCGGCCCGTGTGGGCGGGGAAACCGGGAAATGTATCCGAAGCTCCTGCCGGTTCGAAGGCGGAGGAGTCGGCAAGGCTTCATCGTATGCCCGCTACCCGGGACGTATCGACTCGCCGCCCGTCAGCGGTATCAAATCCGGCAAAACAGTCAGAGTCCGGGTTTCATTCGATTACGTCGGAGGACAGGACTCCTGGATGATGGACAGTAACAAGAATAAGGGCGGAACATACGGCAATCCTACGTTCAATTACGGCTACACGGCCAATTCGGGCCAGCCCAACGGCGGAGACAATCTTGAAAACCCCGTCGAAGCGGAAGACATAGCCCTCGAAACCGACAAATCGTGGAATACCCCGCTTTCGAATTGGAACACCAAAACATTCCTGGCCGACTTTAACAGCGCCCACAGAATCTCATGGAAGGTGAATGTCAACCGTATCGGCAACGTATCGTCCTGGACCGGAATATTCGGCGCCAACGGCAATCACTACCTCTACCTCGACAACATCAAAGTATCCATCGTCAACGAATAACCGCCATGAGAAAACTGCTTTACCTGCTTGCATCGGCGGCTGTCATGGCCGGAGGATGCTCCGAAAAGAAAGAGACCCCGGCCGGAGAGGGCTGCGGAACCATCCGCATCGCCTGCGAGGCCGACGCCACGATTGATGCCGCTGCGGCGATGGCCGCGGTTCAGGGCGCGACCCGCGTTGCGGCGAAACCCGACGGCAAAGATTTCACGCTCCGCATCCGGGGTGAAAATTTCGACAAAAGCTGGGCGACGGTCGCGGCGTATAACGCCGAGGAGACCGCCTACACCTTCCCCGAAGGCCGCTACGCGATCACGGTCACCTACGGCGATCCCGAAGCCGAAGGCGCGGACAAACCCTACTACGCAGGCGCGACCGAAGTGGAGGTCGCGGCGCGCCGCACCAGCACCGCGCAGATCACGGCGACGATCGGCAATGCGCAGACCCTCGTGCGCGCCACCGAGTCGTTCAAAAAATACTACAACAACGCGGAGTTCACCGTGACGACCGGAGCGGGCAGCATCTTCACGTTCCGTCCCTGCGACGCCGCCGAAGCGGAAGCCGTCTGGGTGCAGGCCGGAAAGCCGCTCACCTTGAAGGGTACGGCCCGGGGCCAGAGCCAGGACGGCACGTCGGAGGGGCCGCTCTACACCTTCACCCCCGAGCCGCTCGAAGCGGCACGCCCAGCCACGCGCCACATCTTCACGCTCGACGCCAAGAAGGCCGGCAGCGCGACGCTGACCGTCACCCTCGGCGAAGGATACACCGAGACCGTGGAACTCGACGTGGAACTCAACGACGAGGCCATCGAATAACGCAAATAAAAACACCGAGATATGAAAACCTTTACCAAGATTCTGACGGCTGCGGCAGCGACGGCGCTGCTCGCGACCAGCTGTGTGAACGAAGATCCCGCCTATAAGAACAACGAGCCGGGCACTCCGCCCGAGCCCAACGCCAAAGGCTACCTGACGCTGGCGGACATGAGCATGCGCGTCGTGGTCGACACCGATACCGAAACCCGCCCCGACGACACGTCAGACGAGACGGCGAAGCCCCAGACGCGCACCGACGAGGCGCAGCCCGACGTCGACACATTCATCATCGAAATTCGCGACGCAACGGGCAAGCTGGCGCTCCAGGAGACTTACGGCGATCTGAAGGTCTCGATCGGCGAGGCAGGCAGGCTGGAGCTTCCGGTGGGCGGCTACACGATGGAGGTCCGTTCGGAAGAGGCCGCCACGACGCCGGCAGCCGAATGGGAATACCCCGTCTATTTCGGTTCGCAGGAGTTCGTCATCGAGAAGAACCAAACCACGCCCATCAACGAGGTCGTCTGCACGCTGAACAACATCAAGGTGACGCTGATGTGTTCGAAAGACCTCGCCGACCAGCTCACCGCCGACACCAAGTCGACCGTCACGCTGGGCGAAACGACGATGACCTTCCTGAAGGATGAAACCCGCGCGGCCTACTTCATGCCGCAGGGCGAGACCAACACGCTCAAATTGCACCTCGAAGGGGCTTTCGCCGATACGCCCGACGCACCCGTCCGGATCAACAAGAGCATCTCGGGCGTCAAGGCCGGACAATGGCGCAAGCTCTCGATCGTGATCACCTACTCGGACAAGGGAGACATCAAACTGGACATCGACGTCAACGACTTCATGGAGGACGACGAAATCCCGGTCAACGATCCCGACAACCCCGGCGAACCCGGACTTCCCGTCGCCCCGACCCTCGAATGTCCGGGCTACGACCTCACGAAACCCTTCCAGCTTCTGGCCTCGATGTTCGACGCCCAGGGCAACTACACCCGGCCGTTCGCATTCAATCTCGCCTCGTCCAACGGCATCGGGTCGTTCGCGGTGAAAATCACGTCGGACAACTCCCGGCTGACCGGCATGGTGTCCGGAATCGGCGGTCCGGAATTCGACCTCTGCACAATCGGGGCGTCGGACCCCGCCTACACGGTTCTCGCAGGCCTCGGCTTCCCGCTGGGCGACGATCTCAAGGGGGCGACTTCGAAGAGTTTCGACATCGCAGGAGCCATGAAACTGCTCTATCCCGCATACGAGGGCACGCACGCATTCGCCTTCGAGATAACCGACGCCAAAGGGCTTTCGGCCCGGGCGTCGCTGACGCTCACGGTCGATCCGGCCAACGAAGGCCCTTCGATTGTCGGCGTAGATTTCAATATCGACGAAACGCAAACGCCGTCCGCAGACCGCGACACGGAGATCGACATCACGGCGCAAACAGGCATCAAATCGCTCGACGTGACCATCGACTGCGACAACCTCGACGCCAGGGAACTCGGCACGATGGGCATCCCGGCCCGGTTCGATCTCTGCAATATCGAAGGCTTCGAAGATACGAACGGAACCATGCATCCGGCCGAAGATGTCCGGGAGGCGATTTCAGCCCTCGGATTCCCCATCGAGGACGCAGTCAAGGACAAACCGTCCATTCGGCTCAAGATCGACAAGATGTTCACCAGATTGCTGACAGGCTTCCCCGGCAACAACAATTTCATACTCACGGTGACGGAGAACAACGGTCTCAGCACGACCAAGACCCTGAAGTATTACGTACCGGCGAATTAAGGCTGACGAATTATGAAAAAATACATTACCGCCGCCCTGCTGTTCTGCGCCGCGCTGACGGCCGCCTGCTCGAAAGAGACGGCCGGGAGCGCCGACACGGGCGACACGGGTGCGCTCGAAATGCGGGTTTCGGCCACGCGGGCCGAAGCCGACGGGGAATACGACCCCTTGCAACGCCTTGCCGTACGCATCTACCGCGCAAGCGGCGAGCTGCTGCGCCAATACACCGCAGAGACGCTCCCCTCACGGCTGGAGCTGCTCGCGGGCGAATACCGCGTGGAGGTCGATGCGGGAGAAGCCGTCCCCGCGTCGTTCACCAAACGTTTCTACAAAGGCGAGAAGACCTTTACGGTGGCAGCCGGGCAGACGACCGTCGCCGAAGTGGAGTGCAAACGGCAGAACGTCGTCGCCGAAGTGAAATTCGACGCCACGGTTTCCGCCGCTTTCGGCGAGAATTTCCATGCGTGGGTAGTCGCCGCCGACGCGTTCGACGAAGGGCAGGTTCAGCAGGGCGGCGTCCCGGCGCTGAACTACACGGCCGACGGCACGGGCTACTTCACCATGCCCGAGGGTGTGACCACGCTCACGACCCGCTTCGAGGGCACGCACCCCGACCGCGGCGTCATCGTCAGGGAGGCCAGATTCGAAGGCGTGCAGACCGGCGGCAAATACAGCGTCTCCTTCCGGTTCTCGAAGGACCTGCCGGGCTTCATCGAATGCTTCGTCGTCAAGGTGGACACCTCGACCGACGACTACGACGACACGTTCCCGTTCAGCCCCGAGCCGAGCATCGAAAGCGACGGTTTCGACATGGACCAGCCGCAGGATTTCATCCCCGGGACAACCGCCCCGAAACGTTACATGATAACCACGATGGCCGCCGTAAAGAGCGTCGTGATAGGCATCGGCGACGACAGCTACGAAGCGCTGAACGGCACGACCGAGGGCGTCGAGGTGACCAGGGAGAGCGATTTGAGCCTGACGGTCACCCTTTCCGACGCCTTCTTCGCAGGGCGTCCGGGCGGCAGCCATCCGGTGAGCATCCGCGTCACGGATTCGGCCGGCGCCGAAGCCACCGCCATCTCGGAATACCGTCTGCAAGGCCTTCTGCCCATTGAAAAGACGGATTACGACCTCTGGACGAACAGCCTCACGCTGCGCGCGCTGGTCCTCGATCCGAACGTCACGACGGCGACCTTCGGACTGCGCGTCAAAGACGGCGAGTGGTCCGACGCCGAGGGCGTAAGCGCCGGCGAGGGCATCTATACGGCCACGTTCACGGCCCAATGGAAGGAATCGGTCAATGCCGCGGGCCTGACCGTCCACACCCCCGTCGCAGGCACCGGCGTCTTCGCCGGCAACAGCTACGAGGCGCGGGCGGCGCTCGATGGTGAAACCGTCTCCTCGGCAGAGTTTCAGGCCGCTGCCGGGCAGGTCATCCCCGACGGGGATATGGAAAGCGGATCGCTCCCCTGTTTCGGCAAAAGCACGTCGGAATCCACGACGTTCTGGGGCAGCGGCAATGCCGCAACTTCGGGACTGTGTGCGCAGTCGACCAAACCCGGCATGGGCGGCAGCTACTGCGCCAAGCTCGAATCGCAGTCGGCGTTCGGCCTGCTCGCCGCGGGCAATCTCTTCTCGGCAACGTTCCGTTTTGCGAGTCTCTCGGGAACGGCCAGTTTCGGAATGCCCTACCAGTGGACAGCGCGTCCGACGGCCTTGCGGCTCAAATACCACGCCACCGTGGGCGCCGTCAATAGGGGAACCGTCACCGAAGAACACGAATACATCCAGGACGGCCAAGACCGTTCGCGTATCTTCGCCGTTATCGTCGATTGGAACAGCCGTCACGCGACTGTCGCCGGCATGGGGTCGCCGACAGGCGTGTGGGACCCCGCCAAAACCGCCGAAACCGCAGAAGGCCCCGTCATCGCCTACGGATCGCTGCTGATCGGCGAAACCACACCAGGCGACGCGATGACGACCGTGGAGATTCCGATCGAATATTACGACAGAACGACCAAACCTACGGGTGCATATACACTCGTCATCTCCTGTACGACGAGCGCCTACGGCGACTTCAAGGTCGGTTGTCTGGGCAATGTCATGTACGTAGACGATTTCGAATGGGTATACTAATCACTAAACGCAAGCAGATGCGCAAGCTATTCATCCGCACGCTCGCCCTCGCGCTGTGCCTCACGGGCACGGCGCAGGCGCTGCGCGCACAGGAAACAACCGCCGCCCAAACTGCGGCGGCAGCCGACCAGCGTCCGAAAACAATCAACGAAATGCGCCAGGAGCGCGGACTTACCGACACGCACAACCTGTTCGTGCCGAAAGGACAGTGGATTTTCGGCGGTACGGCCTCCTACTCGACCCATACCAACAAAGGCTATCAGTTCCTCGTCATCGAGGGAATCAACTCGAAAGGCTACACCTTCCGCGTCAGCCCGATGATCGCCTACGCCTTCCGGGACAACATGGCCCTCGGAGGACGCTTCATCTATTCGCGCACGCTGCTCAAGCTGGACAACGCCGAACTGCATTTCGGCAACGAGAAGACGGGCACGAACATCGTGGCCAGGGATTTCTACTCGCTCAAGCAGACCTATTCGGCGGCGGCGATCTGGCGGCAGTACATCCCGCTGGGACGCAACAAACGCTTCGCGCTGTTCAACGAGATGTCGCTCGCGGCCGGAGGCACGCAGGCGCGCTTCGCCAACGACTCGCCCGTGAAGGGAACCTACGAAACCGGCTACACCCTCTCGCTGGGCATTTCGCCGGGCATCGTGGCCTTCGCCACCAACAACATGGCCGTCGAAGTGAACGTGGGCGTGATGGGCATCAGCTATACCCATGCCAAACAGGTTCACAATCAGGTCACCGTGGGCAAACGCAACACGAGCATGATGAACTTCAAGGTCAATATCTTCTCGATCGGCCTCGGCATGGCCTTCTATCTCTAAAAACGGCACACTATGACACGAAGCATACTCTGCACCCTGCTGATCATAATTATCTCGTGCGGCAACGCGCTGGCGCGGCAAACCGCCGCAACCGGGAATCCGAAGGAAACAGCCGCTCCGGCAGCCGCAATCGCACCCGCCGCAGCCGGAACGATCTCCACCGAAGAAGAAACCCCGGCAACCGGAAATGCGCCGGCCGCCGAAGCCCCGGCCTCGAAAGCGGCAGTCCCGGCCGACGGACAGAAGCAATTGCAGGCACTCAAGGCCGCGGAAGTTCAGTCGCCGATCCGCGGCAAAAAACAATTCCTGCCCACACGCCGGCGTATCGACCGCGAAATCAACAAGCTCAAGTTCGCCTACAAGGGCGAGGTGATCATGGGTCTGACGGCCTCCTACGGCACGATGTCGAGCGACGACACGGACATCATGCTCATCCTCGACGGCATCGACGCCGACGGCACGGTGGCCTCCGTCAAACCCTTCATCGGCTATTTCTACCGCGACAACAACTGTCTGGGCGTGCGTTTCGGCTACCGCCACATGGACGGCAACCTCGATGCCGCACGCTACGACCTGGGCGAAAGCAACGACGCCTCGGGCAGCATTCCGAAGGTCAATTTCAACAGCGACAACTACTCGTTCGGCATTTTCCACCGCTCCTACGCGGGACTCGACCCGAAGGGCCATTTCGGACTGTTCGCCGAGTTCGAACTCTCGCTGTCGACCGGAACGTCGAAACTCTCCTACCAGCCCGACACCGCCAGCGACAACATGAAAACCACGTTCAGCGACAATACGCAGCTCAAATTGGCGTTTAATCCGGGAGCTGCCGTCTATATCTTCCCCAACGTCTGCGCCACGCTGTCGTTCGGGCTGGGCGGCATCCAGTACACCTCCGTCACGCAGAAGGACGACGCCGGCAACAAGATCGGAACGCGCAAGGCTTCGAACATGCGTTTCAGGCTCAACGTCGCCGCCATCAACTTCGGCATGACGGTACACCTGTGGGACAAGAAAAAGAAATAAATTATGACCAGATACCTGAAAACAGCACTCCTTGCAGCCGCGGCGCTCCTCGCGTCGTGCATCCACAACGACATCCCCTATCCGGTCGTCGAACTCCGCATCGCGAGCGTCGAAGGCCAGGGCTTCTCGGTCTCGGAAAACAACGTCACGTCGCGGACAGTCACCCTCTCGCTCGACGAAGCGACCGACATCCGCAACGTGCAGATCGACGCCGTGGGTTACGACGCCGTCATCCACAGCATCCAGCTCGACAAGGAGGAGGTCCTGCAACAGATCCGCAGCTCCCGGGAGCTGACCGGCACGTTCGACCTGCGTTCGCCGATCTACACCACGCTTTCGCTCTACCAGGATTACGAATGGACGATCCGCGCCACACAGACCATCGAACGCCGTTTCAGCGTGACGGGGCAGATCGGCGCCACGGAGATCGAGGAGAAAAACCGCATCGCCCGGGTCCTCGTCCCCAGCGACACCGATCTGGCACATATCGAGGTCACGGAACTCAAATTCGGCCCCGCCGACATCACGACCTATTCGCCCTCGCTCGAAGAGCTGTCGGGCAGCAGCTTCGAATCGGTGCGTTTCGTAGACGTCACCTGCCACGGAATCACCGAACGGTGGCTGCTTTACGTGGAGCCTACCAATGTGAAGGTCGCCCTCCGGGCAACCGACCTGTGGAACAATACGGCCACGGCCACCGCTCTCGTCTCCGCCGAGGAGTATGCGGCCGGCGCCGCGCTGGAATACCGGATCAAGGGCGCCACGGAGTGGCAGAGAATGGCGGAGAGCAGCTACGAGGCCGGCATCCTGACGGCAACGCTCGCGCCCGAATGGAGCTCGTCGACCAACCCCTACGGGCTTGCCGTCTACAACTTCGTGCCGGACAAGGGCCTCTTCGCAGGGCACACCTACGAATTCCGCCTGACGGTCGGGGGCGAGCAGACCCAGCTGATGGAATATGCGGCCCCCGCGGGCAACACGATTCCCAACGGCGACCTGGAGGACAGCTCGTTGAGCTGCTGGACCCAGAACAACAAGACCGCAGAGTTCTGGGGCAGCGGCAACAACACCTTCACCAGGGGACTCTGCACGCAGGCCTCCTTCGACGGAGGCACGCGCGCCAAACTCCAGGCTACGTCCGCCGTGGGAGTCCTCGCTTCGGGCAACCTCTTCTCGGGGCTGTTCCAGAAGGACGTCCTGACCCGGGGCGTCGTGTCGTTCGGCCAGCCTTACGCCTGGAAAGCCCGCCCCAAGGCGCTGAAACTGCAATACTATGCGGAACATATCGGCATTGCCGATATCGACAAGAATTTCGGCGCCCCGATTCACGAAGGAGACCGGGACAAGGCCCGCATCATGGTCGCCATCGTGGACTGGAACACCCGCCGCGAGGTCGGATCGGGCACGGAAGCCCCCACCGGGACCTGGGATCCGGAAGAGATGAATACGCTCGACGAGGGCCCGATCATCGCCTACGGCTCGCTCTTCATCGACCAAAGTTCGACCGGCGGCAAGATGATCGACGTACAGCTTCCGCTCAACTATTACGACACGAAGGCCAAACCCTCCGGATTGTACCAGATCGTGATCTCCTGCTCGACGAGCGCCTACGGCGACTTCATGGCAGGCTGCAAGTCGAACGTACTCTACGTCGACAATTTCGAGTGGGTCTATTGACAATGCCTATTTTCACAACCCGCAAAAAGCAGAGCCTCACCGGTTCTGCTTTTTGTTTACTCCGGCGGTCCGAAAAAAAACACCGGAGGAGGTAGGGTTTCAGCGCTTTCATCCGTGATATAGATAGAATGAAGAGACCCGAACATATCATCGAAGATCTGATAACCCGCCAACTGGACGGCACACCCCTCACCGACACGGAACGCCGGGAACTGCAGGAGTGGCTCGAAGCATCCGAAGCCAACCGCAACGCCTTTCTCCGGGCTTACAACTCCTTATCATGTGAGTAACGCGAACGATAGCCTTGATCGGGATCTTCA
>OGOW01002798.1_pt1 | contig 13294 bp, 11 predicted proteins | sample 1552781 | NCBI WGS metagenome assembly OGOW01 (sample SAMEA2580145, study PRJEB22360) | human gut metagenome | biome: human gut; feature: human-associated habitat; material: faeces | place: Denmark | collected 2008/2010
CCGATTTAATTCCGGTTTATCAAAAATTAGGTTTTATCTTTGCAGAAAGCAACCCCGAACTGGAAATGAACGGAAAGGTTCAGGCACAATGGGAATACTTTAAAACCGAACAACATAAACGTCGTCGTGCGTTTACTAAGAAGATAGACTAAAAACAATGGAAGAGAACGAACTGATACCTGTAGACAACAACCCTGTAGAATATACAGACGACAACATCCGCCACCTGAGCGACATGGAACATGTGCGCACCCGTCCGGGTATGTACATCGGTAAGCTGGGCGACGGTTCGCATCCCGAAGACGGAATATATGTCCTTCTGAAAGAAGTTATTGACAACAGTATCGACGAGTTCAAAATGCAATCCGGCAAGAAGATCGAAATCAGAGTGGAAGAGAATCTTCGTGTCAGTATACGCGACTACGGCCGCGGTATCCCACAGGGAAAACTAATAGAGGCAGTCAGTGTGCTGAACACCGGTGGTAAGTATGACAGCAAGGCTTTCAAGAAAAGTGTCGGACTGAACGGTGTCGGCGTGAAAGCTGTCAATGCTTTGAGCTCAAACTTTGAAGTACGTAGTTACCGGGATGGTAAAGTGCGTTGCGCCACCTTTACCAAAGGAGAGTTGGTGACAGACCACACAGAAGATACGGAAGAAGAAAACGGTACTTACATCTTCTTCGAACCGGATGAAACTTTATTCCTGAATTATAGTTTCCGTCCCGAATTTATCGAGACGATGCTGCGCAATTACACATACCTGAACACCGGGCTGGCAATTATCTATAATGGCCAACGGATCCTTTCGCGCAATGGCCTGGTAGATTTGCTGAATGATAACATGACAGCTACCGGCCTCTACCCCATCGTACATCTGAAGGGCGAAGATATCGAGATAGCCTTTACCCATACCGGACAGTACGGAGAGGAGTACTACTCATTTGTAAACGGTCAGCATACCACTCAGGGAGGTACCCATCAAAGTGCTTTCAAAGAACACATCGCCCGCACCATCAAAGAGTTCTATAACAAGAATCAAGACTATACTGACATCCGTAACGGACTGGTAGCCGCCATTGCTGTCAACGTGGAAGAACCTATGTTTGAAAGCCAGACCAAAATCAAACTCGGCTCTACCAATATGTCGCCGGGAGGCATCACAGTAAATAAGTTCGTGGGTGACTTCATAAAACAGGAGGTAGACAATTTCCTCCACAAACATGCCGATGTAGCCGAAATCATGTTGCAAAAGATACAGGATTCGGAAAAAGAACGCAAAGCCATTGCCGGAGTGACCAAACTGGCACGTGAACGCGCCAAGAAAGCCAACTTGCACAACCGGAAGCTGCGTGATTGCCGCGTCCACCTGAACGATGTGAAAGGCAAAGGGCTGGAAGAGGAATCGTGCATCTTCATCACCGAGGGTGACTCGGCAAGCGGCTCTATCACCAAAAGCCGGGATGTGAACACACAAGCCGTATTCAGCCTCCGCGGTAAGCCTCTCAACTCTTTCGGCCTGACCAAAAAAGTAGTTTACGAGAACGAAGAATTCAATCTGCTGCAAGCTGCATTGAATATAGAAGACGGTATCGAAGGCTTACGCTACAACAAAGTGATCGTGGCTACCGATGCCGATGTGGATGGTATGCACATCCGCTTGTTACTGATTACTTTCTTCCTTCAGTTCTTCCCCGATCTGATAAAGAAAGGGCATGTATATATACTCCAAACTCCTCTCTTCCGCGTACGCAATAAAAAGAAAACGCTTTATTGTTATACCGAAGAAGAGCGTGTAAATGCTATTAAAGAGCTTAGCCCGAATCCGGAAATCACCCGTTTTAAAGGTTTGGGGGAAATCTCGCCCGACGAATTCAGACACTTTATCGGCAAAGATATGCGTCTCGAACAAGTATCGCTGCGCAAAACAGACACGGTAAAAGAACTACTCGAATTTTATATGGGTAAGAATACAATGGAACGGCAAAACTTTATTATTGATAATCTGGTTATAGAAGAAGACATCGCATAAACATGAGAAGAGCTATCTTTCCGGGAACGTTCGACCCGTTTACCATCGGACACTACTCCGTAGTTCAACGCACCCTGACATTCATGGACGAAGTGGTCATCGGTATCGGTATCAACGAAAACAAGAATACATACTTTCCGATCGAGAAACGTGTGGAAATGATTCGTAAGTTCTATAAAGACGAACCCCGGATCAAGGTCGAATCTTACGATTGCCTGACGATCGACTTTGCCCGTCAGGTAGATGCCCAATTCATCGTTCGCGGTATCCGTACCGTGAAAGACTTCGAATACGAAGAAACAATTGCCGATATCAACCGGAAACTGGCCGGCATTGAAACCATTCTGTTATTTACCGAACCGGAATTGACCTGTGTCAGCTCTACCATCGTCCGCGAACTGCTTGGCTATAATAAGGATATCAGTATGTTCATTCCCAAAGGGATGGAAATGTAATAAACCCATGTGATCATGAAAAGAATAATATACCTGCTTATCGGTTTGTGTTCCGTTTTGGGACTACAGGCACAGAACTTTGGCTCACCCGCCATGCGAAAATTACAACTGGCAGAGTTCGCCATCTCTAATTTATATGTAGATACGGTCAATGAAAACAAACTGGTTGAATCGGCCATCATAGAAATGCTGGCACAGCTCGACCCTCATTCCACCTATTCGGATGCCGAAGAGGTGAAGAAAATGAATGAACCGCTCCAAGGCAATTTCGAAGGGATAGGTGTACAGTTTCAGATGATCGAAGATACGTTGCTCATCGTACAACCGGTGAGTAATGGCCCGTCCGAAAAAGTAGGTATCCTGGCAGGAGACCGTATCATCGCGGTGAATGACACAGCCATAGCAGGCGTAAAAATGGGAACAGAAGAAATCATGGGACGCCTGCGGGGCCCCAAAGATTCGAAAGTAAACCTGACCATTATCCGCAGAGGTGTGAAAGAACCGCTTTTATTTAATGTAAAACGAGATAAAATTCCAATCCTCAGCCTGGATGCCGCTTATATGATTCAGCCTAAAATAGGATACATCCGTATCAACCGTTTTGGAGCAACTACCGCCGAAGAGTTTCTAAAAGCCCTGAAAGAGTTGCAGAAAAAAGGGATGAAAGACCTGATTCTGGACCTGCAAGGCAACGGAGGAGGTTATCTGAATGCCGCCATCGATCTGGCAAACGAGTTCCTGGGACAAAAAGAACTGATTGTCTACACAGAAGGACGTTCTGCACAACGCAGTGAGTTTTTTGCCAAAGGCAACGGAAACTTCCGTAACGGACGTCTGGTGGTATTGGTAGACGAATATTCGGCTTCGGCAAGTGAGATTGTGACAGGTGCCATTCAGGATTGGGACAGAGGAGTGGTGGTAGGACGCCGTTCTTTCGGTAAAGGACTGGTTCAACGCCCGATCGACCTTCCGGACGGTTCTATGATCCGCCTGACCATTGCCCGCTACTATACACCTGCAGGACGTTGCATACAAAAGCCTTATGACAGCAGCATCAACGAAAAACCGGGAAAAGGAAAAAGCAGTGAAAGCAGCATCGAAAAATACAACCAGGATCTGATCGACCGGTATAATCATGGCGAAATGGTCAGTGCAGACAGCATCCACTTCCCGGACTCACTGAAATGCCAGACTAAAAAACTGGGACGTACGGTTTATGGTGGAGGAGGTATCATGCCGGACTACTTCGTTCCGGTAGACACAACGCTATATACCGACTATCACCGTAACCTGGTAGCCAAAGGGGTAGTCATTAAAACCACAATGAACTTCATTGAAAAGAACCGAAAGGCTTTATTGGATAAATATAAGACATTCGAGAAATTCAATGAAAAGTTTGAAATCGACGACCAGCTATTGAACTACCTGAGAGAAGCTGCCGATAAAGAAAAGATTGAATTCAACGAGGAGCAGTACAACAAAGCCCTGCCACTGATTAAAGCTCAGCTGAAAGCTTTGATAGCCCGTGACTTATGGGATATGAATGAATATTTCCAAGTAATGAATGCCACCAATAAGAGTGTGGAGCGGGCACTGGAAATCTTAAATGACAAAGAGTACGAAAAGATATTGAAATAACGTTTCTATAATGGAAAACGATATACGGTGAATGACGAACAGACTATGCTTCCTGCAGCCTGTTTGTCATTCACCGTATGTCGTCAATAACTTATTGTAACCTTCTTCTTCTCACCGAACAACCACTTGTTAAGCCAGCGATTCACATAAATATTGGCTACCGCACAACCGGCCCCTATCACAGCTCCTGCTGCTACATCCGACGGGTAATGTACTCCTTCATTCATTCTTGAGAATCCCACAGAACATGCCCAGAAAGCAGATGGAGCTATCACATACCATTTAGGATAACGGATACTCAAAGAAGTAGCCAGTGAAAAGGCTGCTGCCGTATGACCGGAAGGAAACGAAGGGCTCGATTCATGACTACGTGCATCTACCCGATCCGGATAACGGTCGTAGGGACGCTCACGGTCAAAAGCATATTTCATACCATACGTAATCACGACTGCCTCGGCCACACTCGTACCGATGTAAATGGCATCTTTCAGCAGCTCTTTATCTTTATCGATACCTGCATATACAGCCATCGCCACCGGTACACCTACCGCAATATAAGGTGCCGATTTAGAAAAGGCTTTGCTATAATTCCTCGCAAACTTACTATCAAGACTGTTTATTTTATGTAACGTATTGATATCCCAGTTCTGAGCATATCCCCCTACCGAAGAAAGCACACAAAAACAAATAAGCACAAATTTCTTCATTTTTCTACTAATTTACTATTTTGCAGCAAAGATAGATTAAAAAGACAGAGTTTTCGCAAAAAAAACCTATCTTTGTTCCCTAAGTATTATTTACCCTGACACCTAACTTTAATTCATGGCCAGAGAAACTCAATGTAATAGACAGACAGATTGTGCGCAATGTCCCAAAGCTACAGAAGGCATACTTGTTCACCGGAAGTTTCCCAAAGGACAACATTTTCCGCCCGACAAATGCACACAAAATTGTATCCTGTTTATACTACAAGGAGAATTACTGGTCAACAGTGAAGAGTATCCCGGCACCACATTACGTGAAGGACAATTTATTCTCCAGTCCATCGGCTCCAAATTAGAATTACTGGCACTAACAGACGTAAATTATGTAGTGTACTGGTTCAACGAACCACCCCTGATCTGTGAACAGCGCTATCATGAGATCCTGCAACAATCAGAAGCTCCGCTAACTTATACACCATTGGTTATGACACAACGCATAACCAACTTCATGAAAGATATTTGTGATTACCTCGATGAACAGATGCCTTGCGGCGCATTCATCGATCTGAAATGTCAGGAACTGATGTATCTGATCATCTGTTATTACCCGAGACCCCAGTTGAGCAAGTTTTTCTATCCCATCAGCAGCTATACGGAAAGTTTCCAATATTTCGTCATGCAGAATTACGAAAAGGTGAAAAACGTAGAGGAATTTGCACACCTGGGAGGCTATACCACTACCACTTTTCGCCGTTTATTCAAGAACATGTATGGCGTACCTGTATACGAATGGATTCTGAGCAAGAAAAGAGAAGGCATCCTGGAAGACCTCCAGCATACCAAACAACGGATCACCGAGATCAGTAATCGTTACGGATTCGACTCTTTATCACATTTTGCACATTTCTGCAAAGCTTCCTTTGGAGACTCTCCACGTGCCCTTCGTACACGTGCAGCCAGAGGTGAAAAAATTACTGCTTTAAAAACAGAATAGAAACCGCTCTCTTTACCCGATAACGGGCAAAGCTTCATCCGAATCCCCTTCTCATTCTTCGGATCAGTCGGATACTTCTCCCACGTAAATGGATTTCAATCTTCCATCTTCCACCCTCCGAACAAGAGCTGGGATACAACACATCATGCTGATATCCAAATGTATATAACTATATCTCTATCTATTTATATCACTTAGAGTATTTTATTTTTCTTGCTATCTTTAGTGAAAATGGTCTTTTCTTTATCTCCTCCTGCATATCTGTGCCCATGAGCCCAGATAGCAAGGCTCACATAAACATATCAGAAGGTACGGTAATACTCTTATTTACAAAGTATTATAAATGATGTCCATTTGACTTGTTTTCTTCTTAATTCATGCACAGAAAAGAGAATTAGAGGAAACCTCGGAAAACGACCAATTAAATATAAGCATGATAACGACTCCAAAAGCTAACTTCTTAAAGACAAAGATTTTACTATTCTAACAGATTCACGACAAATCCTTTATACCCCCAACCGATCGTCCCGTTTACCCCATCCTCTCCGGACATTCAGGATTAAAGAATTATTTCTTTAATTCTTTGGTTAATCAATGTATTTCGTGTACTTTTGCACAATGAGAAAGAAGGCTCGTAAAACAGAAATTATAGTTCTAACAATTAAATAATTTAAAATCAATCATTTATGTGGTTAAGTAATTCATCTGTAGGAAGGAAAGTGGTGATGAGCGTTACCGGTATCGCCCTTGTCCTGTTTCTAACGTTTCACATGGCGATGAACCTTGTTGCGATCATCTCGGCTGAGGGTTACAACTTGGTTTGTGAGTTCCTGGGAGCAAACTGGTATGCGTTGGTAGCTACGCTGGGCCTGGCTGCCCTCTTCGTGATTCACATTATCTACGCTTTCTGGCTGACAATACAGAATCGCGCAGCACGTGGTAGCGAACGTTACGCCGTAGTTGACAAACCTAAAACCGTGGAATGGGCATCACAAAACATGCTGGTGCTGGGTATCATCGTTATCTTAGGTTTGGGCCTTCACCTCTTTAACTTCTGGGCTAAAATGCAGTTACCTGAATTGGTGCACAACATGGGAGGAGTAGCAGACACAACTTATGCTGCTGATGGTGTTTATCACATCATGAACACTTTCTCTAACCCTGTATATGTAGTGCTGTACCTCGTTTGGCTGGGCGCCCTTTGGTTCCACCTGACTCATGGTTTCTGGAGCTCTATGCAATCTTTGGGCTGGAACAACAAGATTTGGATCAACCGCTGGAAATGCATCTCCAACATCTATTCAACCATCGTTGTTGTATGCTTTGCTCTGGTAGTAGTCGTATTCTTCGTTAAATCGTTGGCATGCGGTGCTTGCTAAATTGTAAATTGTAAATGATTAAATTGTAAATAGCATTATGACTAAGATAGATTCAAAAATTCCTGAAGGCCAGCTCGCCGAAAAATGGAGTAACTATAAGGCTCATCAAAAACTTGTTAACCCTGCCAACAAACGTCGCCTTGACATTATCGTTGTAGGTACCGGACTTGCCGGAGCATCTGCTGCCGCTTCTCTGGGCGAAATGGGTTTCAGAGTATTCAATTTCTGTATTCAGGATTCACCCCGCCGTGCTCACTCTATTGCAGCACAGGGTGGTATCAACGCAGCTAAAAACTATCAAAATGATGGTGACTCGGTTTACCGTCTTTTCTACGATACAATCAAAGGCGGTGACTACCGTGCACGCGAAGCCAACGTTTACCGTCTGGCTGAGGTATCAAACGCTATCATCGACCAATGCGTAGCACAGGGTGTACCTTTCGCACGCGATTACGGTGGCACACTTGACAACCGTTCATTCGGTGGTGCACAGGTATCCCGTACGTTCTATGCCCGCGGACAGACCGGACAGCAGCTGTTGCTGGGCGCTTATTCAGCATTGAGCCGTCAGGTACAAAAAGGTACTGTTAAACTTTACACTCGTTACGAAATGCTCGACCTCGTTGTAATTGAAGGACGTGCGCGCGGTATCATTGCCCGTAACCTCGTAACTGGTGAAATCGAACGTTTCGCTGCTCACGCTGTAGTTATCGGTACAGGTGGTTACGGAAACGCATTCTTCCTTTCTACCAACGCTATGGGTTCCAACGGTTCAGTTGCCATCCAGTGCTATAAGAAAGGTGCTTATTTTGCCAATCCTTGTTTCGCTCAGATTCACCCGACTTGTATCCCCGTACACGGTGACAAACAGTCTAAGCTGACATTGATGTCTGAATCACTTCGTAACGACGGTCGCATCTGGGTTCCGAAGAAGATTGAAGATGCCAAAGCATTGCAGGCAGGCACTAAAAAGCCGACCGAAATTCCTGATGAAGACCGTGACTTCTATCTGGAACGCCGTTACCCGGCATTCGGTAACCTTGTTCCGCGTGACGTTGCTTCACGTGCAGCCAAAGAACGTTGTGATGCCGGTTTCGGTGTGAACAATACCGGTTTGGCCGTCTTCCTCGATTTCAAATATGCTATCGATCGTCTGGGTGAGGACGTGGTTCGTGCCCGTTATGGTAACCTCTTCGACATGTACGAAGAAATCACTGACGAGAACCCGTACAAGACTCCGATGATGATATTCCCCGCTATCCACTACACCATGGGTGGTATCTGGGTTGATTATGAATTGATGACTTCTATCCCGGGTCTGTTCGCTATCGGTGAAGCCAACTTCTCCGACCACGGTGCTAACCGCTTGGGTGCATCTGCATTGATGCAGGGTCTGGCTGACGGATACTTCGTATTGCCTTACACTATCCAGAACTACCTGGCCGATCAGATTCAGGTTCCGCGCTTCTCTACTGACCTGCCGGAATTTGCTGCAGCCGAAAAGGAAGTGAAAGATAAGATCCAGAAGATCAAAGCCGTAAACGGAAAACACTCTGTTGACTCTATCCACAAGAAACTGGGTCACATCATGTGGGACTTCGTAGGTATGGCCCGTACAAAAGAATCTCTGCAGAAAGCCCTGACAGGCATTGAAGAGGTGAAGAAAGATTTCTGGACCAACGTTCGCATCCCGGGTGATGTAAACGAACTGAACGTAGAACTGGAAAAAGCACTTCGTCTGATCGACTTCATTGAAGTAGGTATGCTGATGGCTCGCGACGGTTTGAACCGTGAAGAATCTTGCGGTGGACACTTCCGTACCGAATACCAAACCCCGGAAGGTGAAGCGTTACGTGACGATAAGAACTTCTCATACGTAGCTTGCTGGAAATACACCGGTGAAAATTCAGAACCGGAGTTGATCAAAGAAGATTTGAACTACCAGTTCGTAAAAGTTCAGACTCGTAACTACAAGTCATAATTCGGCTAATCAATTAAAGGAAAACAAAAATGGATAAAAATATATCATTCACACTGAAGGTATGGCGCCAGAAAGGCCCGAAAGCAAAAGGTGCTTTTGAAACATATCAAATGAAAGATATCCCGGGCGATACGTCGTTCCTCGAAATGCTGGATATCCTGAACGAACAGATTATTAATGACGGTGGCGAACCTATCGTATTCGACCATGACTGCCGCGAAGGTATCTGCGGTATGTGTTCTCTTTACATCAACGGACACCCGCACGGTCCTGCAACAGGTGCTACTACTTGTCAGATCTATATGCGTCGTTTCCAGGATGGTGATACTATTACTGTTGAACCTTGGCGTTCGGCCGGTTTCCCTGTAATCAAGGACTTGATGGTAGACCGTACTGCTTATGACAAGATTATGCAGGCTGGTGGTTACGTGAGCGTACGTACAGGTGCTCCGCAGGATGCTAACGCTATCCTGATTCCGAAGCCTATCGCTGACGAAGCTATGGATGCTGCTTCTTGTATCGGTTGTGGTGCTTGTGTAGCTGCATGTAAGAATGGTTCTGCTATGTTATTCGTTTCTGCAAAAGTTAGCCAGTTGAACTTGCTGCCGCAAGGTAAACCGGAAGCTTTGCGTCGTGCAAAAGCCATGTTGTCAAAGATGGACGAACTGGGATTCGGTAACTGTACAAACACTCGTGCTTGTGAGGCTGAATGTCCGAAGAACATCTCTATCAGCAACATCGCCCGCTTGAACCGTGACTTCATCATCGCAAAATTAAAAGACTAGAAATTGCTAGATTTCAATAGCGAGAGCTTAATTTGATTAATGACAGAATCCCCTGCCGGCTAGTCCGACAGGGGATTTCTTTATGTATGAATAGATCACGATTATTCCAAATAATCAATCATCATGAACGGTTTTGTCCACGCAAATTACGTGGAGAAGCACCGAAAGATTTCTTACAGAAATTAGAAAAATGCGGCAAGGACTCAAAACCATATTTATAGCATATCTCGGATATACTATAAGCAGAATTACTCAAATCATCGAGAATGCCCTCTTTACGACGCGCCAGCATCCATTCATAAACTGGTTCATGGAAGACATTGTTGAAAATACGACGAAATGTGCTAAGGGTATATCCACCTAATTGAGCCAGCTCTTCTACTGTCTTTACTTTCTTATAATTTTTAATAACAAAGTAGTGGAAACTGTTTATGTACTTAGAGAGCGGATGCACCAGACTCGAGAGGTCATAATCAGAATAATAATACCCCAACACAAATGCCAGTTCTTTCCGCTTGAGAGACAACAAATCCCGGCAGACTTTATTTCCTTTTAAATAAGTGATGGAACCTTTCAAAAAATATTGTAGTTCAGGAACTATCTTTATTGGGGAATAGATAAGTGGAGGTGATACATCTTTCATTATATGATTGAAACGAGAATCACAAAATAATTCCGGTTGAATAAAACGATAATAAATACACTCACATTCAAGCATGGCAAGCATCTCAAATGTAGAATCAATAGCTTGAAGTATAAATTCACCTTCTTTGAGCATGGTACCTGCATATTCCTTACTATTAATCAGCATTTCTCCCTTCATCAGAAAAAGGATAAAATTTTCCTCACACCTTTGAGCTGGTTTATGAAAACCACGCTGATAAATCACATGAGTAATAGCATTGCTCACTGCTTTCGGACATATCTGACAATCCCAAGTTCCTTGACAAATAGATGGCATAAGCTGGCTGTGTTTGTTTTTGTTTATGCTGCCAGCAAAAATAGATGAAAGATTTCATATTGCCATAAAAAATGGGAAGAAAAGTGAAAAATAAACCTTTTGCTATTACGAATCAATTATGAGACAATTTATATAAAAAAGCAGCACAAAATATAATACTTCATGCCGCTTTTTATTAAAGCAATTATTTAACTCTATATAAAAGCATACTCTTTACATTTATTCAAGACCATCTGGTTGAGGATTCTTATCAACCCAACCATCTGTAACATCACCTGAAATATTCATTATTTTACCAGGAGTTAAAGCAATAGTGAAAACAATTCTTTGACTCACCACCCACTGAGTAGTCGGTACATCTACTTCTTTGGGAGTGCTATTATACACAATATTCGTTGTTTTATCAGTAGCAGTATATGTAACCTCTATTGTCGCACTACTTGGAGCTTGAGGAATCAACATCATCACTTTATCATTACCTGTCAATTCTGTAGCATCTGCTTCAGCACCAACAAAAGTTACAGCAGAACCTGTCATATCAATCGTATAATCCTTCGTTCCAGTTGCAGGCTCCCATTCCTTTGTTCCCCATTTATATGTTCCAACATTCTTAATTCCTTTCAAGACTAATTTTGTAACAGAATAATTCACATTTGAATCACTACCTTTCAATTTAAACGCAATTTGTGTCAAAGCATGTTTAAATCCCAAAGAAATGCCATCTTTATTAGTCGTTCCATCACCAGTTTCTTGAGCAATCAAGAAATCTGATTGGTTGGCAATATCATCATTTACCGTATAAGTTATCGTGGGATATCCTTTAGAGCTTGCCGGAGCAGTGTAAGTAGTCCCAATTTCTGCCACAGGACTATATGCAAAGAAAGTAACATTACTTTCAGATGGCCAATAAAACTTCTTTCCACCGTCTTCTATCCATTTTTTTTCAGAATTCTTTTTAAAAAGCCCCTCAACAAGAGCTTTACTTTGAGTTTCACCAGTAAATGCATCAGTATGTGCATACCCATATGCTTTAAACTCTGCGAAATCATCAGTAATCATAGCAGTTGCCCTCGTTACAGCCGCTGTATTAAAATTAATTTCTGCCTTTTGTGAAGGGGCTTCAAACTCTTCATTTTGTGAGCAACTCGTAATTGCCAAAGCAGCTGTCACTGCCAATAAAATTTTCTTCATAACTGTATTTTTTAAGTTTATAATATTGTTATATTTTGTTTATAATATCCATTCAATTCACAGGTAATTCCACATTATCTTCCGGTCCCCAACCATCAACGTTGCCGCCCATTCCTCCACCTCCACCTGGATTTGGCGGTGTTTCCGGTTTCTCTACCTCTATTTTATTATCAGATGGCAACTCAATCTCTGGTGGTAGAGTCGGCTTTTCATCATTCATCCCAATATCTTCCAGCAGATCTATTATTTCAGTAACATCAATCACCGCTTCTTGTACTGTATTGTCTGTTTTAATAAATCGTAGAACTAGCGTTACGTCACCTTTTCCGAGGGAAGCCATACCTCTTGACATTAACATCCGTGGTGGTATTAACACCTCCTTTGCCTGTTTAAAAGCAGTGAAATATGCTATTACCTTATCCCCCTCCTTCTTTGCTTCAAAATAAATAGGTTGTGAGGAAGATGCTCCATAACCTTTGCCTATACGATAACAATCGGATAACCCATTAATGCTGCCCATGACTGTTGTTACATACTCCAAACCTTTTATCTCTATCGCAAAAGAATACTTCTTCACTACTGACTCCAATTTCCAATCCAAAGAAAGCACCTCTTCACTCTTATCTATTTTTAGTTCATCGATATTCAGCACATACAATGAATCCGGTGACATAACCATCTTTTCCATTCCTGTAATCCCTATACCACTGTAGTTTACAGTATAAGCTTCTATCGTTTCATAGGACTCTTCGCTCCTAATTCGTATATATTCCGCATTATAGTTGTAGACTACTACCGAATATCGCCCTGGAGGAACTTTCATTTCTCCGCCTCGTACCGAAAGGTACTTGTCCACTTTCCTACCATCTCCGTTCTTCGGATAAAAAATCGCTCGAACTCCTTCTGGTAATTTATCTGTTACTCCATCCCAGTTTAATGATATTTCTACCCCACTTACAGGATAATCATCCAATATATCGCGACGGCTACACCCGTTTAGCACCAGTAGCGAGGACAGAAGCACAAGAAGTATGAATCTTGCATTTCGCATAACGCCCTCCTATCTCTTTGTTGTTATCAACCATACCAAAGAAACTTTTGCTTTGGTAGGACCAATAAAGCTATAACGCCCACTATTTGTCCATATAATATCCCCCTCGTAAGGAGTATATTTCTT
>OGOW01002804.1_pt1 | contig 13281 bp, 12 predicted proteins | sample 1552781 | NCBI WGS metagenome assembly OGOW01 (sample SAMEA2580145, study PRJEB22360) | human gut metagenome | biome: human gut; feature: human-associated habitat; material: faeces | place: Denmark | collected 2008/2010
CGTCGCGCTTGGCGGCGTCGGCACGCTTGTCGTAGAGCTTTTTGCCCTTGCACAGGCCGACTTCCATCTTGACGCGGCCATGCTTGAAGTAGAGAGAAAGGGGAACGAGGGTGTAGCCCTGCAGCTTGCACTGCTGGTGCAGACGCCGGATCTCGGTCTTGTGGGCCAGCAGACGCCGCACCCGCAGAGGGTCCTGATTGAAGATGTTGCCGTGGTCGTAGGGGGTGATGTGCATTCCCTTGACCAGCAGCTCGCCGTCCTCAATATCGACCCAGCTGTCCTTCAGGTTGACGCCGCCGGCACGCAGGCTCTTGACCTCGGTGCCTTTCAGCTCGACGCCCGTTTCCAGCGCTTCGAGCACGAAATACTCGTGACGCGCCTCGCGGTTTGTGGCGATGGTCTTTGTCGCCGGACGTTCCTTGGCAGGTGCCATGAAGCGCGCCTCCTTTCCTTTACTCCAGAAGCCGTTTTCATAAGCATTGCACACCGTCCGAACGGCCTTTTTGCTCGCATCCTGCGTTGTTTCCCCTTGCAATCCACCAAGGATTGCTGCGGGAAACCGCCTTGTATACGGGCAAAAATTCTCGTCGTTCGGCGCACCCTGCTTATAAAAGCAGCTTCTTTGTCTTGTCATTATATCACATTTTGCTGGATTTTCAAGAGCGATTTTTGAAAGAATCGTTAAGGTTCTATAAAATCTGCTCTTTACAGCTCGTCGCGGCCGGAGAGCGCGCGGTAAAGCGTCGTCTCATCGGTGTACTCGAGGCTGCCGCCCACGGGCAGGCCGTAGGCCAGACGGGTGGTCTTGATGCCCAGGGGCTTGATGAGCTTTGCCAGATACATGGCCGTGGCCTCGCCCTCGACGGTGGGGTTCATGGCCATGATGACCTCTTTCACCTCGCCGCTGCCCAGCCGGGCCAACAGCTCCTTCACCGAGAGCTGTTCGGCACCGATGCCATCCATGGGGCTGATGAGGCCGTGGAGGACATGATACAGGCCGTGGTACTCCCGGGTGCGCTCAAAGGCCTGCACATCGCGGGGCGTCTCGACCACGCAGATGGTGGAGCGGTCCCGCTTGGCGCTGGAACAGATGGGGCAGAGCTCGGCCTCGGTGTAGTTCTGGCAGACGCGGCAGCGGTGGAGCCGGGTGTGGGCGTTCTGGATGGCCTCGGCCAGTGCCGCGGCGTCCGCGTCCGACATACTCAGCACCTGATAGGCCATCCGGGTCGCGCCCTTGCGGCCGATGCCCGGGAACTGGCTGAACTGCTCAATGAGCTTTTCCAGCGGCGCTGCGGTGTAACCCATGCGTATCCCTCCCGCTTAGAGGCCGGGGATGTTCAGGCCGCCGGTCAGCTTGCCCATCTCGGCCTCGGCAGTTTCGTCCACCTGCTTGACGGTGGCGTTGACGGCGGCGGCCACCAGGTCTTCCAGCATCTCGATGTCGTCGGGGTCAACGGCCTCGGGCTTGATGGTGATGCCAAGGATCTCGTGCTTGCCGTTCATGCGGACAGTGACCATCTCGCCGGAGGCGCTGCCGGTGTACTCGGCGGCTTCCAGCTCGGCCTGCTTGGCCTTCATGTCATCCTGCATCTTCTGAGCCTGACGCATCAGGGCGTTCATATCGGGGCGGCCAAAGCCTGCGGGCATTCTTGCTTTCATAATTGGTTCTCCTTAAAAGTTATTGTTTATCTTTTTTTCTTCGCGCTGTCCTCAATGCTCACGTCCAGACCCAGCTTTTCCAGCGCATGGAGCGACTGTTCGGCGTTGGAGGTGTGCTTTGCGGCGGTGCGGGGCTCGTAGGGGCCGATCGGCACCGCGACGCCTGACACCTGCGCGATGAGCTTTTTGATGAGACGCTGGCTGTCCTTGTTGACACGGATGAAGTCCCGGAAGGTCTTGCCGCCGTCGATGAGCACCCGTGTGCCGTCGAAGTATGCCTTCGATTTGCGCAGGTAGCTGTGAAGCATCGGGTCCTTCTCCTGTAAGAGCTTGACGACCTCGCCCCACTGCTCGAAGGGATTGATCCCCTCTGCGGCCACCTTGCGGGGGCGGCTGAGAGCCGGGTCGGCGGTGTACTCCGGGGCAGGTGCTGCCGGCGAGACCGTTGCAGCGGGCTCCACCGGTCTCTCTTCCGGTACGGGCGGTACAGGCGCAGTCGGCTCATCCCAGGGCAGGGGGGCCGACTCCGTCACCGGCGGCTCGTCGGGCGGAGGGGGAAGCTCTTCGTCTGCGGGCGCGGGGGACTCTGGAATATCCGGGGCAACGGCCTTCGGCTCTGCAGCGGGCGCGGGAGAAGGCTCCTTTTCCACTGCCGGTGCGGCCACAGGTTCCACAGGTGCAGCAGGTGTACTCATGAAAGGCTGCGGCGCAGACTGGATCGGTGCCGAAACAAAGGGCCGGACGGCCGGGGCGGCAGGAGCGACAGTCTGCACAGGCATTGCCGCCACGGGGACAGCTGCGGCCTGCGGCGGCTCCGAGAGGGTGAAGAGGGCCAGTTCCAGCTCGATGCGCTGGTCACTGCCCCGGGTCATGTGCTCAAGGGCGTTGCCCAGCGTACGGATGGCCCGGATGGCCTCCCGCTGGCCCAGCTGAGGGCCTTTTTCGAGGTACTGCTGTTCCTCTTCGGGGGAAACACCGGACAGCAGGCTCTGCCCGCCGGGCAGAGCCGCCAGCATCAGGGCGCGGTAGTGGGCGATGAGCTCTTCTGTCAGACGCTTCACATCCACCGACTGCTGCCGCAGTGCGGCCAGCTGAGCCAGCGCCGCTGCGCCGTCCTGCGCTTCCAGAGCATCCGAAATATGGAACAGGTAGCTCCGGTCGGTGACGCCCGCCATCCGGCGGACAACATCAGCATCGATTTTTGCGGTCACGCCGGCGCAGGTGTCGAGAATCGAGAGGGCGTCGCGCATGGCACCATCGGCCAGACGGGAGATCAGCTCTGCACCACCGGTCGTCAACTCTAAGCCCTCTTGGCCGGCGATATACTCGACCCGCTGGGCGATGTCTTCCGGCCCGATGCGGGTGAAATCGTACCGCTGGCAGCGGGAGAGGATGGTGGCCGGGACTTTCTGGATCTCGGTCGTGGCGAGGATGAAGATGACGTGGGCGGGCGGCTCTTCCAGCGTTTTCAGCAGGGCGTTGAAGGCCGCTGTGGACAGCATGTGTACCTCGTCGATGATGTATACCTTATAATGACAGGCACTGGGGGTGTAGGCTGTCTCATCCCGCAGGTCGCGGATGTCGTCCACACCGTTGTTGGACGCGGCGTCCATCTCCACCACGTCGAGGATGCTGCCGTTGTCGATGCCCTTGCAGATCTCGCACTCGCCGCAGGGGTCGCCGTTATGGGGGTGGAGGCAGTTGACCGCCTTGGCGAAGATCTTCGCGCAGGTGGTCTTGCCCGTGCCGCGCACGCCGGTAAAAAGGTAGGCGTGGCCTACGCGGCCCGACGCTATCTGATTGCGCAGCGCCGTGACGATGCCGCGCTGTGCGACGACATCCTCAAACCGCTGGGGTCTCCATTTGCGGTATAATGCGCGATACATCGGTGCTTCCCTCCCATCAGTAATAAAAAATCGGACAGCGCTGACGGGGTTTGACCCCCGCCTTGCGTAACTCGGCATACGGATGCAGGCTGACTGAAACGCACGGGGCGCGCCGCTTAAGGCTGCTTGGTTCCCCACCTGACCTGGTTCACTGCGGCTCCATCGTACAGGACCCGCATCCGTATGCCGAACCACGCAGCAGGCGCTGTCCGACAAGGCACACGATTCGTGTGCCTTAGTATTGTACCACAGTTCGGTGAGGAATGCAAGAGGAAGCTAAGGCTGCTCCCATCCGGCCCGCAAAAGCTCCAGTGCGTGTGTTTCAAGCCGGGAAACGTAACTCCGGCTTATTTGGAGCAGCTTTGCCGTTTCCAGCTGGGTCAGCGGCGGCTGGCCCGCCAGACCGTACCTTAACAATATGAGTTTCCGCTCCCGGGCAGGCAGCCCCTCGATGAGGCGGCGCAGGCGCTGGGCATCGTCCTGCTTTTCACAGCTGTCCTCCATGCAGAAGCCGTCCTGCAGCACATCGGCGAGGGTGAGGGCAGAGTCCTCCTTTCCGGCATCAAGAGTCTCCTGAAGCGAGAGGGTGGGGGCGTTCTTCCGCTCCCGCCGGAAGTGCATCCGGAGCTCGTTTTCGATGCACCGGCTGGCATAAGTGGAGAAGCGCGCCCGGCGGGTGGAGTCGAAGGTGTCCACGGCTTTCATCAGGCCAATGGTGCCGATGGAAATCAAATCGTCCTGCTCAGAGGGGAGAGCATAGTATTTCTTTGCGATGTGCGCCACTAAGCGCAGATTGTGGCGGATGAGCTTTTCCCGGGCGGATGGATCACCGGCCCGCAGATCGGCGAAGGTCCGGATCTCCTCCTGTGGGCTGAGCGGGCGGGGGAAACTGCCCGCTTCCAGATGGAGCGCCAGAAACAGAAATTTTGTGGCGAAAAATTGCAGTAAGGTCAGCAGCACACGATATCCCTCCCGGTACATAGTTGTTAAAGTGTATGAGCCGGAGTGCGGATAGTTGCCGGAGAGGCCTTTTGTGCGCGGTATCTTTTCCGCAGGGGAAAAGCGTGGTATACTGAGGGGGATAACTCGGAAGTTGTGGAGGAAAATCAAATGGATATTTGGGAAAGAATGTATGAAAAGGCGAAAGAGCAATATCATCCAGAGGAAGTATCTCCCTTTATATATGCGCACAATGTAGTTTGTGCAATAGAAGCTGAAAACGGAGATATCTATACGGGATTCTGCATTGAAAGCTGCAGCGGAGTGATGAATATTTGTGCCGATAGACTTGCCGCACTGAATATGTATGCTAACAGTGGTCAGACAAAAATAAAAAGATTTATAGCATTCCGCGACAGCGCGCCAAACGGAGGTGGGAGCGGTATGCCATGTGGTGCTTGTCAGGAATTCTTTTATCAATTAAATGAAGCAAACGAAGATATGGAAATCATGGTTGATTATGAAAAACGAGAAACTGTAACATTAAAAGAACTTATGCCGAATTGGTGGGGAAAGGAACGTTACGCTGAGGCAAAGAGTAATTGACAACTTCCCATTTATCGAGTGACGAAAACAATACATCCTTCTGCGGACAACCCCAAAACGTTTGTCCGCTTTTTTATACGCTGAAATCTGAAAAAAGACAAAATGCCAAGCAAAACTGAAAAATATCTCATCCTTGCCCGTTACTTTTGATAGCACAACATGCTTTTTTCTTTTTTGGAAAATATTTCAAACCCGTGCAATTCCGAGGGCGGCTCATTCGTATCCAGAATGTAGCAACGAAAACTGGGTGCACACCCCGGCAGCGACACACAATAAGAAGAGGGGATATATTATTATGAAAAAGACGGTTTCTGTTTGCATGACGGCTGTGATGGCCCTTTCCCTGCTGGCAGGCGGCGCGGTACAGGCATACGCACTTTCGGCAGAGACGGCGGAGCCGGTTTTTGCCGTGGCTGAGGAAAACTGTATTTCCAGCAGTTGGAAGCGTGCTTCCGACCCAGCACTGACCGAGAAAGTCCGCAAAGTGTTCGATAAGGCCTTTGATGGTCTGGCGGGCGTTTCCTATACGCCTGTAGCCCTGCTGGCAAGCCGCACCACCGGCTTCGGCACCCAGTACCGCATTCTGTGCAAGGCGACTGTTGTCGTGCCGGGCGCACAGGAAGAGTATGTTGTGGTCACGCTGCGGCACAGCTGGCTGAGCAAAGCAGAAATTCTGGACATCGGCGATCCACTGTGCCTGACAAATCTGGACTATGAAGAAGGCGCTGTGGGCACCTGCCAGGAAGCGGAGTCCCCCGCCATGACGGAGGAAGCCACGGCGGCGTTCAACAAGGCCACCGAGGGCTTTGTGGGCGTGGACTATGTGCCGGTGGCTCTGTTGAGCACCCAGACCGTGGCAGGCACGAACTACCGCATCCTGTGCGAAGCAACCACGGTTTATCCGGGTGCTGAGATGCACTATGCCGTCGTGAACGTGTATGAAAGTCTGGAAGGCAATGCCAACATCATCAGCGTGACCGATGGATATGTGAGCTGAGGGAGAGTTTTTGATTCAGAAGGTCCTCCGCTGCACCTTGGGTATATTCAGCGGAAATATTTATTTTGATATTGCAAACAAGCCAGACCGGCGGGTCTGGCTTGTTTGCTGTTCCACGGATTGGGCGTGGAGGAAAAGTGCTCCGCAGCATAACCTCAAAGCTGTGAGCCTTTTTATTTGACTCGTCCCTTTCTCTGTTGTCACTCTGCCTGTATCTCTTCCACCAGCGGCAGATAGTCGGCACAGTATTTCCGGTACAGAGGCTGTACAAGTTGCCGGAAGTTCTGCATTTCTTCTTCGGGCAGCGGCAGTTCGATGCAGCCGCCTGCAAGGGCTGCTTTGCGGGCGGCGGTTTCCTCCTGTGCCCAGAGCTGGCGCTCATACTGCGCCGATGCACGGGCGCACGCTTGCAGGGTCTGCCGGTATTCCTCCGGCAGTGCATCCCATGTGCGGCCGGAAGCCAGCTGCACCTCCGGTACGCGGCTGTGCTCATCGGCCATGTAGTACCGTGCCACCTTGTAGTGCTCCATGGAATAGTAGGCCGGCCAGTTGTTTTCGGCGGCATCGATCTGCCCGGTCTCAAGCGCCGAGTAGACGTCGCTGTACGCCGTGGTCTCCGGCACTGCACCCAGCAGGCGGATCATGTCGATCACGATCTGCGAATCCTGCACGCGGATGGTCTTGCCCTGTAAATCGTTCAGGCTGCGCACCGGCTGACGGGCATAAAACGAGCGGGCACCCGCGTCGTACCAACTCAGGCCCACGCGCCCCTGTGCAGTAAAGTCCTGCAAAAACTCTGCCCCGATGCTGCCGTCCAGCACACGCCACATGTGGTCGGCATCCCGGTAGAGATACGGCAGCAGCAGCACGTTGAGCCGGGGCAGATCGTCGGTGGCCACCGAGAGCGACACACGGGCAAAATCTACGCCGCCAATGGCAAGCTGCTCCCACACCTGCTGCTCTGAGCCGTACTCGCCGTTCGCTTTGACCTGAATGACCACCTTGCCCCCGGTCTGCTGCTGCACAAGGTCCGCAAAATACTGCGCGCCCTGCGTGGTGGGGTATCCGGCGGGCTGGTTGTCGGCATAGGTCAGCACATAGTCCGGTGTAGTCTGTGGCTTTGCGGCACAGCCTGCCAGCTGCAAGGCTGCAAAACCAAGCCCGGCTAAAAAAGTCCGTCTGCGCATGGTATCTCCCTCCCTTTGCAGATAGTATAGCGCACAAGGCTGCCTTTGTGCAAGAGACAGAAAAAGGCGGTGCCCGCCGCAAAGCAGGTACCGCCTTTTTTAGGAGAAGAAGGGAATGTCTCCGTTACATCAGGCCCATTGCCTGCGGCAATGCGGTAGACACTGCCGGGATAAAGGTGACCAGCAGCAGACCGCCGATGATGGCCACATAGTACATAAGCATGTACGGCATGACCTTGGAAAGCGAGGTACGGCCCACCTTGATGCCAACAAACAGGGCGTTGCCCACAGGCGGGGTGATGTTGCCGATGCACAGGTTATACACGAGGATCAGACCGAACTGGATGGTGCTCATGCCAAAGCTCTGGCAGATGGGCAGGAACAGCGGGGTGAAGATGAGGATGGCCGGGGTCACATCCATAAAGGTGCCGGACACCAGCAGGATCACGTTCATGATGAGCAGGATGATGTACTTATTGCTGGTCAGGCTCAGCAGGGCTGCTGCCACCGCATCCGGGATCTGCAAAAAGGCCATGACCCAGCCCAGAATGTTGGAAACACCCACAAGGAACACCACCATGCCGGACATCTTGGCAGAGTCCACGATGATCTTCCACAGGCTCTTCAGGTTGATGGAGCGGTAGCAGAAAGCAAGCATCAGCGCATAGGCAACGGCAATGGCAGAGCCTTCGGTGGCAGAGAACACACCGCCGATGATGCCGCCGATGACCACGATGATCAGGGACAGCGAAGGCAGGGCGCGCAGGGTGCAGACGCCGAGATTTTTCCAGTCAAACTTGCCGGGGGTGCCTTTATAGCCCAGCTTGACCGCCAGCAGCACGCCCACCACGCAGCAGCACAGCGCCCAGATGATGCCGGGAATGTAACCGGCCATGAACAGCGCAGCCACAGAGGTGCCGCCGGACGCCAGCGAGTAGGTGATCAGGGCGTTGGACGGCGGGATCAGCAAACCGGAGCAGGAGGAAGCAGCATTGGTGGCAGCGGTCACGGCGGGGTCGTAGCCCTGCTCGTCGGCACCGTCGCGGATCATAGAGCCAACAGCAGCAGCCGCAGCAGATGCAGAGCCGGAGATGGCACCGAACAGGGCGTTGGTGCCGATGTTGGTCACCAGCAGTGCGCCGGGCATCTTGCCCAGAATGGCCATGACGAAATCCACCAGACGCTTGGCGATGCCGCCCTGATTCATGATGTTGCCGGCCAGAATAAAGAACGGGATGGCGGTCAGACTGAACTTGCTCATGCCCACAAAGGTGCGCTGGGCAGCGGTCAGCACGGCCACATTCAGGTCGATGGAAGAAAGGATGGCAGTCAGAGAAGAGATTGCAATGGCGTACGAGATGGGCACGCCGAGGAACAGCAGCACCAGCAGCACTGCCAGAATTACGAGTAACGCTTGAATTGCCACAGCTTAGTCCTCCTTATTTTCCTTGTCGGCATCGGCAGCCATTTCGGCTTCCACCTTTGCAAAGTCTGCATCCTCCGGGGTATCCAGACAGATGGAGCCGTTGGCGATACCGATAATGTTCAGCACGGAATACACCAGAATGATCACGCCGCAGATGGGCATGACCCAGTAGAACACGCCCACGGCAACGCCCAGCGAGGAGGTCTGCTGTCCCATAGCCAGCTGGGACACCTGAAAACCGCCGAACACCAGAATGGTCGCAGAGAAGATGAAGGCGATGACCTCGGCAAAGATGTGGAACGCCTTGCGCATGGTGGGGTTGAACCGGTCCACCAGCACGGGAATGTTCATGTGGCCGCGCTCGCCGGAGACGATGGTGGCACCCAGCATGGTGCTCCAGCCGAACAGATAACCCACCAGTTCCTCCGACCATGTGGAAGGAGAGTTGAAGATATAACGTACGATGACCTGATAGGTGGTCAGCACCACCATGACCGTCATACTCAGACCTGCCAGCAGGTTGAGCACCTTGTTCAGGGTATTTCTCAGTTTTTCCATGATGCTCCTCCTCAGTCCGCAGTATGGGCAGCGTTGTGCTGCTGGATCAGGTCATAAATGGGCTGCAACTCCGGGTTTGCTGCCAGCACGGAATCGTGCAGGGGGGCCATAGCCTCCTGAAACGGTGCAGTGTCCGGGTAAATAAAGTTGACATGCTGCTCATTCTCGGCCTTATCTTTCGCCTCAGCCACAGCATCCTCCCAAGCATCCTGCTCGGTGCGCTTCACAATCTGGAAACCCTCTTCAAAGATCGCGCGCTCCTCGTCGCTGAGTTCGTTCAGGAAGGCGTAGTTTGCCACCAGCAGATCCGGCACCATCTGGTGCATATCGTAGGAGTAATACTTGCAGATATCGCCGTGACCGTTATCGGTCAGAGCCAGTTCGTTGTTCTCGGCACCGTCCAGAATACCGGCCTGCAGCGCGGTGTACACATCGCCGAAGCCCATGGGCGTAGCGGTGCCGCCCAGCAGACGCATCATTTCCACATTGGTGGGCGACTGCTGCACGCGGATCTTCAGACCCTTCAGGTCGGAGGGCTGGTTGATGGGGGTCTTGATGGTGTAGAAGTTGCGGGTGCCGGCATCCAGCCATGCCACCGTTTCCAGACCGGCCTTGGACGTGGTCTTGAAAATGGGGTCCGTCACCTCAGGGTCGTCCATGGCCTCGTGGTAGGCTTCTACGCTGGAGAACAGGTAAGGCAGGTTGAAGATTTGGTATTTGGCACTGAAGGTCTCCATGATGGCAGTGGACGCCACCACAAAGTCGATGGCACCGGTCTGGGTCAGCTGCACCATTTCGGTCTGGGAGCCCAGCAACTCGCTGGGGTACACCTCCACACGGTACTTGTCGCCCAGCTTCTCGTTGATGTAGTTGGCAAAGGCTTCCAGTCCCAGATGATCCGGGTGGGTCTGGGACTGCACATGGCCGATGCGCACGATCTTGCGGTCGTCACCGGAGCCGGCACCGCAGCCGGTAAGCATCATGCTGCTGGTCAGTGCCGCTGCGCCCATCAGCGACAGAAACGTTCTTCTCTTCATGAATGGCATCCTCTCTTTTCGCGTTTTTTCTATGATTATATTTTAACAACTCGTTCATTTTTGCGAAACCGGATTATTTTGTGAAACGCAGTACGATTTTGTCTTTGTTGTATCCAAGTACAATTTTTGTGTTTTTTGGACGAAAAAAACTGGCAAAAACAAAAAAGCACCCGTTCCTCTCCTGCTGACAGGCAGGAAAGAACGAGTGCTTTTTTTGGATTCGATTTATCCTTGTGCCGCTTTTTCCGCTGCGGCTACGCGGTATTCCGAAGGGGTCTGGCCGGTCAGGCGCTTGAACACCCTTGTAAAATAGTTGGCGTCGCTGTAACCCACAGCAGCACCGATGTCCTTCAGGCTCAAGCGGGGGTCCAAAATCAGCTGGCGCGCCTTGTTCACCCGGTATTCGTTCAGGTAGGCCGAAAAGTTTACCTTAAAGCACTGCTTGAACAGCTTGCAGAAGTAGGCATCCGAGTAGCGCAGCGCGGCGGCAGCATCCTGCATGGAGATATCCTCCCGATAGTGGGCGTCGATGAAGCGGCTGATCTCGGCACGGATGATGGCGGTACGCATATCCTCGTCCTCTTCCCGGCGGACAGGCTGTTCAGGCGCAGGGGGCTGTGCCGGGCGGGCAGGCAGCGGCACCGACACCTGCCGGATGGCATCCTCCACCGCGAATACCAGTTCCTGCTCGTTGTAAGGCTTGAGCAGATAGTCCATCGCCCGTACAGAGATTGCTTGCCGTGCATAGTCGAACTTATCAAAGCCGGTCAGGAACAGGATGGCGCAATTTCTGTCTGTTTCTCGGATCTTGCGCGCCACCTCCAGCCCGGTGAGACCCGGCATTTCAATGTCCAGCACAGCCACCTGCGGCGCTTCGCGGGCAAAAATTTCCAGAGCCTCTCTGCCGTTTTTTGCTTCATACAGGCAGATCAGATCTCCCAGATACTTCTGCAAAGTCCGGCACAGCACCTTGCGCTCGATCAATTCATCCTCTGCCACCAGCAATTTGCACTTCACGAAAGCGTCTCCTCCTTTTCTTCCGGCTGCTGCGTTTGCGGTAGTTCAAACCGCACCACAGTACCGCAGTCTGCGCGGCTGTATATCTGCATTTTTCCGCCCGGATACAGCATCCCGATACGGCGGGAAATGTTTCCAAGACCAATGCTGCGTCCGGTCTGCTCGCTCTGGGCAATTTTAGTTTGCACAGCGTCCAGTTCCTCTTTGTTCATTCCCTTGCCGTTGTCCGCAACCGTGAGCACCAGCACCTTGCCCTGCATCCATGCCCGCAGCAGGATGCGTCCGCCTTCCTCGCGGGACTTGAGCCCGTGCGAGTAAGCGTTTTCCACCACCGGCTGCAGCATAAAGGACGGAACCAAAACCGCCGTAGGCTGCACCCGGATGCTTTTTTCAACGGTGATGCGTCCATCGAACCGCATCTGCTGCAAATAAATGTAATCCTCCAGCCCGTCCAGTTCCTCCTCCAGCGTGATCTGCTGGCGCTTAGTGCGCAGATTGTGCCGGAACAAATTGCCCAGATGCACGATCATCTGGTCGGTGGTGGAAGCATCCTCCAGCCGCGCCATGCAGGAGATCATGTTCAGGGTGTTGAACAAAAAATGCGGATTCACCTGACTTTTCAGCACCTCCAGCCGGGTGTGCTCCAGATCCTTTTCCAGTGCAAGGTTCCGCACCTCTTCCCGGTGCAAGGCCTGTTGCGTGGTCAGTTGCTGCGCCATGGCGTGCTTCATCTGGTTAAAGGTTCCCGTCAGCCGCCCCACTTCGTCGTTGCTTTTTACCGGAAGATCCGGGCTTGAAAGATCCCCCTCGGCAATGCTGCGGGAGGCCTGTGCCAACCGCAGCAGCGGACGCACCACCGCGCGGCTCAGCACCCGGATGAGCAGCAGCATCAGCGCGGCTGCCGTCAGGAACAGCCCCAGATACAGCCACGGCAGATGCCGGATGCGGGTCGCTGTGCTGCTGTAAAGGGTATTTTCCTGCTCCAGCGTGGCCTGTGTCAGCCGCAGCGCATACTCGGCAAGGTAGTCTTGCAGCGCCATCACATGATACATCTGTTCAATGTAGGTATCTGCCGAGGGGGAAAGCTGCAAAAAGGCATCCCGCTCCTGCCGATAGCCCGCATACCCTTGCAAAAGGTTCCATGTACGGGCATAGCGCTCTTCACCGATGCGGACGTAATCGAAGGGCAGGGCCGCAAGGCTCTGCTCGGAAGCGGTACAGGCGGCGGTATAGGCCTGTTCGGTTTCAGAAGTAGGCTGGCGCACATAGCGTGCAAAGGCCTGTGTTTCGTCCTTGAGGGCGTTTTGCACCGTATAGCAGACGGCGTTGTCGGCCAGCAGCATATCAAAGGAGCGTACCGTCCACTGACCTGCCATGGTAGCAATGCCAGTGGAAAGCATGGTGACCAGCAAAATCGCGGCAAGCCATGCCGTGACCTTGCGGCGCAGGGATATACCACCCTGCGCGGTTTTGTTCCGTGCCATACGCTTTCCCTCCTGCCTTTGCAGCACCCGGTCTTTTTTATAAGTATAATGATCTCCCGGAAAAAGTGCAACTGCAAAAAGCACCGGTTTCCGCAAAGAAACCGGTGCTTACAGGCAGCGTGCCAAGCTGTCAGCGGGTCAACAACTGAAAATGATTCCGCTTGGTGACCAACAACCCTTCCTTTTGCAGCTTGGAAAGCTCTGCCGACATGGCAGCACGCTCCACACAGAGAAAATCCGCCAACTGCTGACGGTCAAAGGGAATGTCAAAGGAGAGGGAGGACTGCCGGATGGACTCGGCGGACAGGTAGGACAGCAGCTTTTCGCGGGTGGTCCGTTTGCTGACATGGGTGATCTTATCGTTAAAAAGCAGGATTTTGTTTGCCAGAACACTGACCAGATTGCGGATGAGTTTCTGGTGGTGGTCGCAGATGCAGGGTAGTGCGGTTAGGTGACTCAAGAGAAAGAAAAAAGAGACCTCATCT
>OGOW01002811.1_pt1 | contig 13262 bp, 10 predicted proteins | sample 1552781 | NCBI WGS metagenome assembly OGOW01 (sample SAMEA2580145, study PRJEB22360) | human gut metagenome | biome: human gut; feature: human-associated habitat; material: faeces | place: Denmark | collected 2008/2010
TGCCGGATATATCCTGCTCCTTACTGTTTCCACATCCGCTCCATAAAAGGCTCCCTGATATTAAAAGTGCAACACCTGTTATCTTTCTTTTTTTTCTGTCTGATTTGTCCATTCTCATGGTAAAATTCCTTTCTGTTTTTTCTGCACTGTAAAGAAAAAAAGACACACACCTTTCCCAGATGTGTGCCTTCCTGACACTCTTTATCCTTATATGAGTGCTTTGCAGCCATTTGTTTTTCCTGCGCCATTAACGAACGCCCCCCCTGCACCTTATGCAAGCTGCACACATTCGGAGTCCGTCAATTTTCCACACCGTTTGATACTTCTGTATCTTCCCTGTCTGCTTCTGCAGACCGTTGGTTTATATACTATCAAAAAGTGATGGTATTTGTCAACTTTCGCCATCATCCTGATTACCGGTAATTTTCCAGCGCAATTTCTTCCTGATACTCCAGACTTAAGTCATGTTCCTTTTCAAAATGCAGCGGCAGAAATACATAGGTTGAATCCTCATAATTCTCCGCACACCAGCGGTCTCCCACATAGAGATACTCCGTTCCTTTCTCCGTAAACACCGGGAGAATAAACGCCGGCTGGCTGTCATAGGTCGTTCCATCCCCGAACTCTTTTAAAAGTGACCATCTCCCGGTCAGACTTTCTGCCCAGCTATATTTGCCCTGATTCGGTTTCCAGCCGGTGCAGCCGCTTGTAAGCATATAATAAATACCATTTCTCTTGCAGACCGCTGCCGCCTCCCGGAACTGTCCCGGCCATAACACCCTGACCTGTTCATCGATACCAAGATAGTCTTCAGTCAGACGATAGATAATTGTATCGGCATTCCCCCGCCCGGCAGAAATGAAATAGGCGGTTCCGTCATCATCCTCAAACACAGTACAGTCCCTAGACATATTCCCCACCGGATTAAAGCTCCCCAGATATGTGTATTCACCATCAATGGTATCGCAGACCGCCACCGCACACCTTGCCTCTCTGTAAGTTCCTCCATCCTCGTAATGCATCCACATGACATACTTTCCCGTCTTTGCATTATAGAGTATCTTCGGTCTTTCAATGTTGCATCCCATAAAGCGTGTTTCGCCGGTTCTTGTTTCCACATCCCGTTCCATACAGGTGTCCGTTCTGACATAATGCTCCTCTTTCGGGGAATCAAGCGTCAGAATATGTCTGCGAAACTCCCAGTTCTCCAAATCACGGCTGCGGTAACAGGACACCCTCACACGTCCTGTACGGTTCTCTCCAATCCAGTAAAACCAGCCATCCGCCCTGCACATAAACCCACCGTGTGCATGAAGTACATTCCCTTCCGTGTCAAAAAGTGTAACGCCGTTTTTCATAGCTGCCTCCCATCCTTTTCAAAATGCGCCCCGATTTTTATGGTCTTGTCTGTCTGCTTTTCAATATCTCTCTGATACGTCTGTCCATTGTCTCCGCCACCTGCGGATAGCGGTCTGCCACATCTTCTCTCTGTCCCGGGTCATATAGCATATTGTAAAGCTGTCCCCTTGGGCTGTTTCCCAGTTCAATCCCTGTATTAATCTCCAGTGGGCCACCGTCACTCGGCTCCAGATACTCCCATTTTCCCTGCCGGAGCACCTTCGCTTTGGAAACACTCTCATACATCACTTCCCGTCTGCCGGACATGGTCTGTCCCAGCAATACGTCCAGATGGTTCTCGCTGTCAGGCAAATCTCCGTCCTGAAGCTTTACGCCGAGCATAGCTGCAAAGGATGCAGCCAAATCTCCCTGAAACAGCAATGCGTCAGATATCAGAGGCTGGATAGTTCCTTTCCAGTATGCCAGAAAGGGAATTCTTGCCCCACCGTCAAACTTACTGTATTTTCCTCCACGCAGCGGTCCTGTAGGATGGTGGACTCCATTGAGCTCCACTGCCCTGTCCTGATACCCATCATTCAGAACAGGACCATTATCGCTTGAAAAAAGGATTAACGTGTTTTCCAGCATTCCCCCTTTTTCAAGATGAGCCATCAGTTCTCCTACACACCAGTCCAGCTCTGCAATGACATCCCCTCTGGGCCCCAGACCTGTCATTCCACGGAAACGCTCATTAGGCACCCGTGGCACATGGGGCTGATGCACCGTATATAACAAAAAGAACGGTTGCTCCTGACATCCGTCTATAAATTTCTTACTTTCCTCCAGAAAATCCGCCGCAAGATTTTCATCCTTCCAGACAGCATTTTTTCCACCACGCATATAGCCAATCCTGCCAATACCGTTCACAATGCTCATATTATGCCCATGGGATGACTTCATCCGGAGTTTTTCCGGATTTTTAGCATAGGTGTCAATATCCTCATAAGGACACTCTGGCTCATAAGATACCTCTATCGGGTCAGCTTCCTCCACTCCGACTACCTGATGATTCTTTACATATACGCAGGGAACCCTGTCGTTCGTTCCGGGAAAAATAAACGAATAATCAAAGCCCACCTCATTCGGTGTAAAATCAATCTCCCTGTTCCAGTCAACATTTCCACTGCCAAGGCCCAGATGCCATTTCCCTACAACACCCGTTTTATAACCTGCCTGCTGAAAGATACGGGGAAGCGTCATCGTTTCTTTCCCTATAATACATTTCGCATTTCCAGGCAAAATGAAAGTATTCTCATTCCGAAAAGGATACTGCCCTGTCATCAGGCAATATCTTGCCGGCGTACAGACTGCGGAAGCCGAATAAGCATTCTGAAACAGAATACCTTCCTCCGCCAGTCTGTCAATATTCGGAGTATGCAGTTCCTCCGCACCATAACAGGATAAATCACCATATCCAAGGTCATCTGCATAAATAATTACCACATTGGGGGTTCTTTCCATTTTTATACTCATTTCTGCGCACATTCCTGCGCGTAATTCTTTTTCAATCTTTCTCCTTTAACACCGAACCGCTTCACCGGAATCCATACCTAGCTACAGAACACGTATTTCTTCAGTCGTTCCATTGCTTCCTTTACCTGTTCATGGGGAAGTGCCAAATTCATGCGGATTGCCCACGGATGATGAAAGGGTCTTCCATCCTGCCAGATAACGCCAACTTCAATCCCCGCGCGTAACAATTCGTCCATGGAGCAGCCTCTCTTTCTGCACCATTCCCCGCAATCCAGAAAAAGCATATAAGTCCCCTGGGGCATTGCCAGATCCACACCATGAAAGTTTTCTCTGATAAATCCATATGCATACCGGGCATTTTCTGTCAAAACGCTTCTCAGCTCATCTACCCAGACATGCCCCTCCGGCTGGTAAGCGCCTATTAACGCGTGCATGGAAAGCACGTTGATGCTGTTGTAGTGGGACAACGAAGACTGTCTGCGTAACCTGTCTCTCAGGTACGGATGATACACAATATGATAGGAACCAATCAATCCGGCAAGATTAAACGTCTTCGATGGCGCATACACAGCAATCGTTCTGTTTCTGGCATCCTCTGAAATACTCTGTGTCGGAATATGGTGCTGTCCCTCCAAAATCAGGTCAGACCAGATTTCATCTGAAATCACAATACAGTTATTTCTCCGATAGACATCCATGGCAGCTTCAATCTCCTGCCTTTCCCATACTCTTCCGCTTGGATTATGAGGCGAACAGAAAATAGCCAGATGGATATTATTTTTCTGTATCTTCTGTTCCATATCCTCGTAATTCATCCGCCAGATACCCTCAGCATCCTTTGCCAGATGTGAAAGCACAATATTGCGGCCATTCGTGGTCAGCGTATTTGTAAATCCGATATAGGTAGGAGCATGCACTAAAACGGACTCCCCCGGTGCTGTAAATGCCTGAAGGGCAGAAGCTACGCAGCCAAGAACTCCATTCTCATATCCAATCGCTTCTCTGGAAAGATTCTGCACCTGATTCCGTTTTTTCTGCCAGTTGATAATACTATCATAATACTCATCCGAAATATGGAAATACCCGAATACCGGATGTGCAATCCTGGCTGTCATATGTTCCTGTATCGCCGGAAACACAGGGAAGTTCATATCAGCTACCCACATTGGCAGCCTTGTGAAGTCTTCCCTGACTTCCGCACCTGAAACCGGAATATCATCCGCTGCCATGGAATCTTTTCCCCGTCTGTCTAAAAATGTTGTAAAATCATACTTCATACTCTTCCCCATTTCTGTAATTTCCCTAATCCGCTTTATCCGCCTTGCCCTCAAACCTCTGAGTACTCACAGCAAATTTTCCTACCGGTCCAAACTGTCCTGTACCATATATTGCTTCTTTTGTTCCGTCCAGCTCCGAATCGCCGTATTCTGCAAAAATATGCTCTAACTGTTTCCGCATATCCAGCGCCAGACTCTCATACCGGGGATTTCCATACAGATTACATTCTTCCTCCGTGTCCTCGCTGATATGATACAGCTCATTCGGGCCCTCCGGATAACGCTGTACCAGCTTCCAGTCATGGTTACGCACCATTCTCACCGGACCGTACTCATCCACAATCACAATACTTCTCTCATCTGTCCCATTCGGATGTTCCAACCAGTTTAAAAAGCTTCTGCCCGGCAGCTTCTGTCTGACATCTCCTGAAAGCTGCAGCAGCTCCTGAAGTGTAGGGAAAATATCATAATGGCTGCACATTGCTTCACAAACCTGATTTTCCGGAATGTGTCCCTTCCAGGATGCCAGAAAAGGAACCTTCACAGACGTATCATACATATTCTGTGGATAAGTACCATTCCCCTTTCCCCAGATTCCATGGTGTCCCAGGTTCATACCATTATCAGAGGTAAACATAATCAGCGTATCCTCACGAATTCCCAGCTCATCCAGCAGCTCAAGCATTAGCCCTACCTGATAATCCATTGCTGTAATTGCGGCATAATATCCCCTAAGCAGCTCTTTTCTTCTTTCTCCTGTTCCATATGGACAGGTTTTGACCTGATTCGGATGAATCGGCAGATCCGGTGTGGCTTCAAAACTGCAATCTCGGTACATGTCCAGATATTTTTCCGGATGGCTCTTTTCATCCCATGGACTGTGAGGTGCCGTAAAATGTACACTTAAATAAAAGGGAGCTGCCTTTCCGGCAAGTTTCCTTATGGTGTTCCTGGCATTTTCGCCAATCAGGTCTGTCACATATCCATCCTTAAACTCCAGATTGCCATTTTCCACAATATCCGGATGGAAATATTCACAACCGCCTCTCCCTATGGTATACCATTCTGAGAATCCGTGCTGTGGTGTCATACTGTCTCCCAGATGCCATTTCCCGCTCAGGGCACAGTGATAACCATTTTCCTGCAACAGGTCTGTGTAGGCCGTGAGATGTCGGATATATTGGAAAGGGATTGTTTCCTTTTCATAGCCCGGATGTCCCTGTATCTGTTTCATCTCTGCAAAAAGATTACCGCCGGACAACCAGTCCTGCACTCCATGGCAGGACGGGATAGTTCCGGTCAGTATGGAAGCCCTTGCCGGGGAGCAGACAGGTGATGCACAGAAAAAATGATTAAAAAGAATCCCCTCCCTGGCAATCCTGTCCAGATTGGGAGTTCGGACATCCTTGTTCCCCGCACAGTTCATCGCCCAGGCTCCCTGGTCATCCGTTAAAAGAAATAAGATATTCGGTTTCTTACCAGTATTCATTCTATTAAGACTCCTTTACCAGACTTCTTCCGGCAGAAATTTCCTGGGCGTTCCCAGCCGGCGGTGATGCTCCCGTATTTTCTCTGTCAGCTCATTCTGCACCTCCAGATACTCCGGATTACCAAACAGATTATTCATCTGTAACGGATCCCTTCTGCAGTCAAAAAGCACATGATCCTTAAACATTTCACCACAATGTCCCAGTCCTACATATGCCAGTTCATAATCCGGTGTCAGTATACCGGCTCTTGCCACATCATTCGGATGAATATAAAGCTCCTCCGGTGCCTTTCCATTTTCCAGAAGCTGTCTGGAACGATCCTCACCATCTGTTTCGTATGGATAAGGGATTCCTGCCAGCCCTGCCAGAGTTCTGCCAAAATCAATCACATTAAACCATGTCTGGCAACGTCTGCTTTTTGCAGTTATTCCCGGAAGTGTCATTACCATGGGAATATGATATACACTCTCATACAAATTGTTTTTCTCCATCAATCCATGTTCTCCCAGATATTCTCCATGGTCTGTTGTAAATATAACAATTGTGTTTTCCCATAATCCACTTTCTCTTAAGTAAACCGTGATTTTTCCCACATTATCGTCAATACATTTCACTTCCCCAAGATACTGTGCCTTTGCCCTCAGAAAATGACCTTCCCTCTCAAACATACCGCGGGGGAAATAGTGCATCCTTCCCCATGTATCGCGCTCTGCCCAGTCGGGTAACTCCTTCTGCTCAAAGCTTTTTGGCACCTGAAGCTCCAACGGGTCGAACATGGTATCGTAAGGGTGCCTTACTTCAAAGGGCTGATGCGGATCCGGAATGCTTACCACATATAGAAATGGCTGTTCCTGTCCTTCCCTGCCTTTCAGAAAGCGGATTGTTTCATCTGCAAGCCAGTCCGTCGTATAAGATTTTTCATCTCCTCTTTGTCTGGAAGGGACTGCTTTACCATTCTCCCTGTGTACGGATTTGCAATGTCCAAATTCTACCTTATCTTCCCATTCCTCAAAGCCAAGAGGATTGTAGTCCCCAAGGGCATCTCCCCGTTCTTTATGGTCTGCAAGATGCCATTTTCCAAGATAGCCCGTATGATATCCTGCCTTTGCAAAGGCTTCTGCAAATCCATGTTCCTCTTTATTGACCGGAACTCCATTTCTGTATGCTCCATTACGGTGAGGGTATTTTCCTGTCATCAGGCAGCCTCTGGAAGGTGTACACACTGCGCTGGGCGTATAGAAATTCTCCAGCACCATTCCCTGTTGTGCCAGATAGTCAATATTCGGAGTGCCTACCTCACTGCCACCGTAGCATCCAAGCACATCTCTTCTTAACTGGTCTGTATAGATAATCAAAATATTCTTTTTCATATTTCACACTATCCTTTCACTGATTAGCCCTTTACGGAGCCAATCATGACACCTTTCACAAAATACTTCTGAACAAACGGATACATAATCAGCACAGGCAGTGAAGAAACTATCATGACACCATACTTAATTGTACGTGCAATCTGTTTCATCATTTCCAGTGCGTCAGGATCCATGGAGGAAGGATCCACTGACTGTCCACTAATCAGAATATCTCTTAAAATAACCTGAAGCGGATATAATTTTATGTCCGTCACATAAATCAGGCCATTAAAAAATGAATTCCAATGTCCTACCGCATAATAGAGTGCCATAATTGCAATAATTGCCTTGGAAAGCGGAAGTACTATCTTAATAAAATACTGGAATATGGTACACCCGTCAATTTCTGCTGCTTCCTGCAGCTCCTGCGGCAGCGTATTGATGAAGAAAGTACGGCATAGTATCAGGTTGAATACAGAAAAAGAACCCATTATCATGAGAACGTAAGGGGTATTAACCAGATGCAGCCTTTTTACAACCAAATAGGTAGGAATCAGACCACCCGAAAAATACTTCGTAAAAACCAAAAGCTTCATGATAATTCCTTTTCCAACCATATCCTTTTTGGATAATGCATAGCCTGCCGGAATTGTGATAAATAACCCAATCAATGTTCCTACAGTAGTATACAGGATAGTATTTCTATAACCTGTCCAGATTCTTTTATCCCTGAAAATATATTTGAATCCTTCCAGTGTTATTCCTTTGGGTAAAAACAGTACTTCTCCGGATGCCACCCGGTTCGGGTCGCTGACAGACGCAATGACCACAAACCAAAGTGCATATAAAATCACCGCGGAAATGGCAATCACACTTACATGTACAATTGTCAGGAAAATTAAATCCCGTTTTCCCATACTTTTCAATTTATTCATATTGATACCTCTTTTCACGTTGACATACCTTACCACAGGCTTACATCAGAAACTCTTTTTGCCAGTTTGTTTACAACAATCAGCAATAACAGGTTGATTACATTATTAAATAAACCAATTGCCGAGGAATAACTGAACTGTCCTCCCTGTATACCTATTTTATACACATAGGTTGCAATAATTTCCGAATAATCCAGATTGATATCATTCTGCAACAAGAATGCTTTTTCAAATCCCAGATCCATAATTTCTCCGGCTCTCATAATCAGCATGATAATCATGGTAGGGATAATAGCCGGCAAATCAATATGTAAAAGTCTTTGGAATCTGGTTGCTCCATCTACTGTAGCTGCCTCATGTAAGGTAGGGTCTACGGAGGTGAGCACTGAAATATACATAATGGAACCCCAGCCAATGTTCTGTAAAACTCCTGACCAAACATAAATATGTCTGAAATTGGAGGGCTTAGATAAAAAAGCCACCGGGTCTATCCCTATAGCCATCAGCAGCTGGTTGATGACTCCATCACTGGATAAAAAGACCATAATCATACCGCAATATACTACCATTGAGATAAAATGGGGAGCATAGGTAATCATCTGCGCTGCTTTTTTCACTTTAACATTCGTAATATAATTTAAAAACAAAGCAAAAATAATTGGCATGGGAAAGCCTGCAATCAGGGCATATATGCTCAACGATAACGTGTTCCATAATAAGTCTTTAAACTGATAGGACTCAAAAAAGGTTTGAAAATGCTTCATTCCAACCCATGCACTTTCCCATATGCCATCCGCCACACGGTAATCCTTAAAAGCAATCTGAATACCATACATAGGTACATAACTAAAAATAATCACATAAATAACCATCGGAAGAATAAACAGATAGCAAATCCAGTTTTTCTTAAGCATCCGCATACTGTTCAGCCTTCTACGTTGTTTTATTTTTGTTTTTTCCATATTTAATCTCCATTCCTGCGCACGCCCTTTGCGCATCGCATGTTTATGTCAAGTATGCGCAGACAAAAATCTCGCGATTGAAAAATTCTATAATATTATCCCTATGTAAGAACCGGCACATGGTATATACCCTGTGCCGGTTCTTTGTCTCATTGCTCTAGTTCGTTACAAAATCAACCAATTCCTGACAAAGCTGGGTATACTCATCAACCTTTAAATCCTCAAGAGTCTTCAAATGCTTCTGCCATTTTGCATCATCAATTCCGTTAATCACAGAATCTGCCACAAATTTCTTCAGATAAGTATCAATATCCGTTGAAAGAATTGACCGTCTTTCCTCATTTTCCTGTGAAACAATACCAGCAGGAAGTCCTACTACACCATACTGTATCTGTTCCTTAACAGCTTCCAGCTTATAATCCTTCGGCCACTTGTCATCATATACAAGTGCTTCATCATATTCGAATCTCCACAGGGAAGGTGTCTGCCCTGCAAAGCTTTCTGCCTGTCTGTATTCTGCCTTTGACTTATATCCGCCATTGGCTGCCAGAATATCACTGTCCATAGATAAGAACTGAGGAATTTCCTTTCCATTTTCTTCCAGAATGTTCCACCATACACCTTCTGCGCCACGCCCCCACTTCAGTGACATTTCAAGACTGGAATTGATATAGTCATACCAACGTACCAATGCTGCAGGATTCTTACAGTTTTTGTTAATAACAAAGCCGCCTGTTTTTGTTACATTATTGATACCAACCATCTGTTTCCCATCTGCCTGCTTCAAAACAGGAACTACTCGATAGTCCTCTGCATTCTGGACACCAACACCATTTGCAGGGTTATATCCTGCGAACACACCAATCACATCTGCTGATGCGCCTCTTGCCGCATACTGGTCATCACTCAGGGTAAATACATCTTTGTCAATCAGTCCTTCCTTATAAAGGTCATTCAGATAAGACAATGTATCATAATACCCCTGTTCTTTTGCACTGAAAGTCACCTTGCCATCCTGTGTAAACACATGGTAGCCATTTTCCAATACTCCCCATGCACCAAATAAATTCTCAATAGCGTCTCCCCATCCCCATGCATTCTTGAATGTAAAGGGAATTTCATCCTTTTCTCCGTTACCGTTGGGATCCTTATCCCTGAAAGCAATCAGGACATCCTTCAGCTCTTCAGGTGTCTGCGGCATTTCCAGATTCAGGGCATCAAGCCACTTCTGATTAATCCATAACTGGGAATCGATAATATTCTGCGTTGACTCATCACCGATAGGTAATGCGCGCACCGTACCATCAGGAGAACGAAGTGCATTCGGATAATCATCTCTTGTGTCGAAGAAAGCTGTTACATTAGGTGCAAATGCCTCCAGATAATCATCCAGCGCCAACAGCTGCTCATAGTTTCTTGCCATATCCACATCTCCGATAATGGCATCCGGCATACTGTCTGTGCTGAACATAATGTTAATTTTTTCTGTCCAGCCCGACTTGGGAATCTCAACCCATTCAATGTGAACATTGGTAGCTTCCTCTGTTTCCAAGACACATGCCTTGTCTGCTGCTGCCTTCAGGGCACTGGTCTGTATTACTGCAATTGTGAAAGTTTCTTTTTCTTTTAAGATAGGAAGTCCTTCTTCATTAAAGTTATCCGGTACTTCAGGCTTGTTGCCTGTCTCGGATGAAGAAACCTGTGTACCCGTTTCCGTGTCCTTAGCCGTGCTTGCTTCTGTTGCGGAAGACGTTGTCGTCTTTCCTTCCTCCTGATTGGAACATCCTGTCAGTGCTGTCACTCCGAGCATGAGCATACTCATCGTCAATGCGGTCGCACGTATCAGTTTTTGTTTCATAATAAACCCTCCTGTAAATTTTGAATGAACATTTCATTTTTGTCCCGATATCTGTCGACTGTCGAGACTCCGAAACCGTCGGCGCCGTCTTCCGGTTGATGTATGTATCATATCTCACTTTTTCCATTTGGGCTATATTATTTATTTGAATTCCATATCGGTTTTGTGTCAATTGTATAGATGTTTTGAAAAATCCTCCTGTCTTCTTGCCGTTTTCAACAATCTGTGATGTCCTCTGTTATTTAAAACTGTGCAACCTCACAAAGCAGGATGTGCCTACATATTTTTATTCCGCATGTTCTCGCGGTATCCTCCCGGTGTCATCCCTTCATACTTCTTAAACATCTCAATAAATACCGTACTGTTATTGTAACGTAACATTTTTGCAATTTCCGAAATCTTACTGTCACTGCTTTCCAGCAGCTCCTTCGCCTTATCTAACTTAATCTGGTCTATATACTGGGAAATACTCACTCCTACATTTTTTTTAAAAAAATGACTGATATTGGAAATTGAGGTTTCAAAATAAGCTGCCAGATATTTCACGCTGAAATTATCATCCAGATAATGCTCATGAATATAACTCAGAATATCCACAATATTCCGCTTTTTGTACCCTGCTGTTTTCTCCTCCGCCTGTTGTTCGTCTGGCATATGCTCACTTAAATATAGAAGAAAGGCTTTTGTGCATTCAACCGTGCTGTCCTGTTCATCCTTCGACATTGCAAGTACTTCCGAAACACTTTTTTCAAAAAGCCGCGCCACGTCCCAAAGCACTGCGGCTGCTGTCATTTCATTCATATCCTTAACCTGCTCCCGGATTGTTTCCAGCAAAAGCTGTGCTCTTGCGGCATCTCCATCTTCCACTGCTTCATTCAGGGACCTAAGCTCCCTCTCCGGATAAGTTTCATTCTCCCTGCTTGCATTAAGCTGCTTTTGTGCCTCCCTGTAAGAACGATGCAGGCTTCTTACATCCGTTACCAGGCTTCCCACTCCAATCTGTTGTACGTCCTTTACCATGGAGTTTATTTTTGACGTTAATACAGCTGCAGATTCATCACTGCACACCAGATAAATCAGGATTCCTTCTACTACCTCTATCCGGTAAGAGCTTGTGACGCTGTATTGGTTCATCTGACAGCCAATCCAATCATAAACAGCTCTGTTTTCCGGTCGTGCCGCTGTCACAACCACAAAGAATTTGTATTTACGATTGACATAAATATGATTTTCCAGACATTTCTTCCATAATGCATCATCTGTGGTCATTTCCTTTGAAAGCATCTCATACAGACAGCTTTCCTGTTGTAATCCGTCACGCTCTACCTGTAGCTTTGCATTATGGTCTGCCAGCTCCAGAAACATCCCGTACCGGTTGTGGGAGGCAGACAGGGCAAGTGCGAATCCAATCAGCACACTGCATAGCAGCCAGATACAATAACCTCTTACATAAATATTGGCGCTTCGCATGATACTGTCTTTCGGCACATAGCTGATTACATTAAATCCATACCCCAGTTCCTTCTGAAAAACATAATATTTCCCGGAATTCAGCAATTCCGTATTCTTCGTTTCCCAGTCCTCCGGATTCCAATTTCCCGACATATACAGCACATTTCCGTTATAGCTTATTACTGTGGTATCTCCCTTTTTATCCGTTCCAAACTGGACTGACAGCTTTTCGTTTTTTATTGTATACAGCAGATATTTCATTTTTATTCCGGTAGTCCCATAGGTTTTAACAGGATTCACCAGCACAATGCCTGGTTTGTTATCCGCACGGAGATACGCACTGTATGCGCTGGTTGTGTCCACATCCTCTTCATCAAAAACTGCCTGTTCCATCTTGCAGATTTCGGAAAAGAATAATCCCTCATCAATGTTTCCTCCTGAACTTATCACTGTTCCCGTTCCCTTACTGTAAAGATAAATTCCATCCACAAAGGTAAAATTTTCTTCCTGTTTACTTAATTCCCTCTGGATATCTATATAATTTTCAGGGAGCACACTGTACTCTTCATGGTATTTTTTATCATACCGGCAGGAATTATTGAATCCCCTTATTACAGACATCTGTTCCTTCCAGAATTCCTCCTGCCTTTCCATCACAATTACCATTTCATCATTTATCTTCTGCTGCTGTTGTTTATGAAAAAGGTACAAAACGCAAAAACTGATTAATGCCAACGGAATCAGCATAACAACATTATAAGCAATGACAAAACGGAAATATTGGATTTTTCTATTTCCATTCATAGAATATCCTCTCTTTCCTGACTGTCTCTTACTTATTATACCTTAAAAATCCGATATAGACCATCCCTTTTATCAGCAGCATAAATATTCTGGCACCGAGTACCTGTTTCTTTACTGACTGTTAGTCCTGCTTCTTCCCTGTTCCGCCACAGACAGTACAGGTTTTTGCCCCATGGCACAGAATGCAGTCATCAGAGATAACACCTTTTCCGTTACAGATGCTGCATGCTTTTCCGCCGCTTCCGCCACACTGTTCACAGG
>OGOW01002820.1_pt1 | contig 13241 bp, 9 predicted proteins | sample 1552781 | NCBI WGS metagenome assembly OGOW01 (sample SAMEA2580145, study PRJEB22360) | human gut metagenome | biome: human gut; feature: human-associated habitat; material: faeces | place: Denmark | collected 2008/2010
AATTAGCCGCTACTATCAGTACCGAACTCAGATTTGTACCGAAAGCAAGGGAATTCAACAAATCTTTCATCTTGGCATTCTCTTTGGTACGCACCGAGAAGATACCAATAATAGAAAGCAGAATACCCACAGCAGCAATCAGCATCGGGGCAATAACGGCTTTAAACTGCATCACGGTGTCACCTGTATGAATAAAGGCAGCTGCCCCCAATGCGGCGGTAGCAAGGATAGAGCCACAATAAGACTCATAAAGATCGGCTCCCATACCAGCCACATCACCTACATTGTCACCTACATTATCGGCAATGGTGGCAGGGTTTCGCGGATCATCTTCTGGTATGCCTGCTTCTACCTTCCCCACAAGGTCGGCGCCCACATCGGCCGCTTTGGTATAAATACCGCCACCCACGCGGGCAAACAATGCCTGTGTGGAAGCTCCCATACCGAAAGTCAGCATCGTGGTAGTGATAATACAAAGTTTATGGGTAGGGCTCAATACATCAGCCGGAATGGCCCAGTTCAACAATAAATACCAGAAAGATATATCAAGAAGCCCAAGGCCTACCACTACCAGTCCCATAACGGCACCACTACGGAAAGCGATCCTCAGCCCGGCATTTAGAGAAGTACGGGCGGCATTGGCCGTACGTGCAGAAGCATAAGTGGCCGTCTTCATACCAAGAAACCCCGAAAGTCCGGAGAAGAAACCACCGGTCAGAAATGCAATAGGTACCCAGGCATTCTGTACCTGAAAACCGTAGGCCATAATAGAGAACAGGACTACCAGACCGAAAAAGACCCATCCCACAATCTTATACTGTTGTTTCAGATAAGACATGGCACCTTTGCGCACTGCAGCAGCAATTTTAATCATTTGAGGAGTACCTTCACTCTCTTTCATCATTTGCTTATGGAAATAATAAGCAAAGCAGAGAGCCAATACAGAGGCGGCAGGAACCAACCAGAAAAGCAAGCTATCCATAGAATAAATTTTTAGAGGTTTACGAAAGGCTAAAAGTATTGATTCCAAACGAGATAAGCAAATAAAAAAGAAAGAAAAAAGATGTCGGATTACTTGACTTTAGCTTTTTTATATCGTATCTTCGTCAACGTAATCATAAGGTAGATTCAGTTAAACTACATTAGAAGGAGAGAGCCGCAGCTTTCTCCTTTCTTCTTTTATATACGGAAGATATGCCTTCTTTCTTCGGTATTTTTTAAGTATTTCCTCGGTATATAATGAAAATTACACGGTATGTTACGGTTCATTACATACTATGTTACGATGCAAATGATACTATGTTGCGATGCAAATGACATTGTGTTGCGATGTAAATGCTACTTTCTTCCCGAATAGTTGCTTTTTAGTTAAGAATCAATAAATCAGCTCTTGACAAGATTGCAACCCAGTTGCACATGCAAATGCTCTATCTTTGCATCAGAAATCAATAATAGAATCATTATGAGCTGTAACTGTTGTCACCCTTCCGGCTGTAGCCCGGAAAAGAAAAAGAACGAATATATACCGGCTATCATCAGTTTTACCATGCTAACAGTAGGAATGATACTCAATCATTTCAATCTGTTTACGCTGCCGGGCAGTGCTCTGATATGGTATACAGTAGCCTACCTGCCCGTAGGATGGCCTGTATTGCGGGAGGCTTTCGGACGACTCCGTCACGGAGAGTTCTTCAATGAATTTATGCTAATGGGCATCGCCACCATCGGCGCATTCTGTATCGGCGAGTATCCCGAAGGAGTGGCAGTGATGCTATTCTATTCCATCGGAGAAGCTTTTCAGGATCGTGCGGTGGGGAATGCACAGCGAAATATCAAAGCACTGCTCGATGTTCGTCCGGAAACAGCAACAGTCATCCGTGATGAACGTCCGGAGACAATGCACCCCGAAAATGTTAAGGTAGGAGAAACCATCGAGATAAAAGCCGGAGAACGCGTCCCTCTTGACGGAATGATGCAAAACGAGCAGGCCTCTTTCAATACAGCAGCACTAACCGGAGAAAGTCGTCCTCGAACCATCCGCAAAGGAGAGACGGTGCTTGCAGGAATGATTGCTACCGACCGGGTAGTACGACTTACAGTAACCAAACCATTTAATGAAAGTGCACTTGCCCGAATACTTGCTATGGTACAAGAAGCCAATGAGCGGAAAGCACCTGTAGAGTTATTCATACGCCGGTTTGCACGGATATATACCCCTATCGTTACGGGATTGGCAGTACTTATCGTTCTCCTCCCCTTCCTCTACTCATTGGGAGTACCTGCATTTGATTATGTTTTCAGAGACTGGCTTTACCGGAGTTTGGTGTTTCTGGTTATCTCCTGCCCTTGCGCGCTCGTTGTCAGTATCCCTTTAGGCTATTTTGGAGGTATCGGAGCGGCTTCCCGCGCCGGAGTCCTGTTCAAAGGGGGAAACTATCTGGATGCTATTACTCAGGTCAACACCGTAGTTTTCGACAAGACCGGAACTCTCACCAAAGGGGTGTTTGAAGTACAGCATGTGGAGAGCGTGCTCTCTTCCGATACAGAGCTATTGCAATACGTTGCCTCTGCCGAGCAGAAAAGCACACATCCGATAGCACGTGCCATCGGTGAATATGCGATCCGACAGGGAGTAACACTCCTCCCTGCCACAGATACAACAGAGATACCCGGACATGGACTGAGAGTTATCATAGCCGGGCACGAAGTACTGGCAGGTAATCCCCGTCTACTCTCCCGCTACAACATTGCCTACCCGGCAGAGTTGAATGTTTCGGCAGATACCATTGTAGCCTGCGCGATAAACGGAACATATGCCGGATATCTTCTTCTGGCCGATATTCCCAAAGAGGATGCAGAGATAGCTATCCAGGCATTGAAAGCATTAAATATTGATAATATACAAATTCTTTCGGGCGATAAACAAGCAATTGTTTCTAAATTAGGGGCGCAATTGGGAGTATCTCAGGCATACGGCGATCTGCTACCCGAAGGAAAGGTTGCCCATATCGAACAACTGAAGGCCAATCCTGCCCACCGCATTGCTTTCGTAGGAGACGGTATCAATGATGCACCTGTACTGGCAATGAGCAATGTGGGTATCGCTATGGGAGGCTTGGGTAGTGATGCAGCCATCGAGACAGCAGATGTAGTGATACAAAACGACCAGCCGTCTAAAGTAGCAACTGCCATACGCATCGGTCGTGCTACCCGACGGATTGTCTGGCAAAACATCATTCTCGCTTTCGGTGTAAAACTAGCCGTATTGCTATTGGGTGCCGTTGGCATGGCTACCATGTGGGAAGCTGTGTTTGCTGATGTAGGCGTAGCTTTGCTGGCTATCCTGAATGCCATACGAATACAGAAGCAAGGCGCTTCGGATCAGTTTACATCCGGCATGAACAATGAAAACAAAAAATGATTATGGAAGAGAATATCTACCTCGACAAATTAGGACAACGGGATATTAAGCCAACCGCTATGCGGTTGCTTATCCTTCGAGCCATGATGCAGTTCAACCGGGCTTTCAGTCTGCTCGATTTGGAGACGTATCTGGATACTGTGGACAAATCTACACTCTCACGCACTATTAACCTTTTTCTGAAACATCATCTCATACATGGTATCGACGATGGTTCAGGCTCACTAAAGTATGCCGTATGTGGGAATGAATGCAACTGTGACATTGATGATCTGCACGTACATTTCTATTGTACTAAGTGCCACAAGACATATTGCTTGCGGAATATACATATCCCGGCAGTCAGCCTGCCACAACATTTCACTGCGGAAAGTATCAATTACGTGATAAAGGGCTTGTGTGATCATTGTTCGCATTGACAAAAAAAGATTCGGTTAGCGTTCTCTTTATATATATCTTTTGTTACCTTTGTGGCTTATCATACTATTCAACACACAATGGAACAGCTTTATGGATTGCAAGAAGACTACCGACAATGGCTCACAGAGCTTAAATCAAAAATACGTTTCAGCCAGATAAAAGCGGCAGTAGCCGTTAACAGTGAGCTCATCCACCTATATTGGAACCTCGGGCAACAGATTGTAGAAAAGCAAGAGAATGCACAATGGGGAAGCGGATTCATAGAACGGCTCAGTAAAGACTTACAAATGGAGTTTCCGGATATTAGTGGATTATCCGTAAGTAATCTAAGACGTTGCAGGCAGTTCTATTTATTTTATAATCAAGAAGATAAAATTCGCGCGCAGCTTGTGCGTGAATTAGATGACAATAGTTTATTCAGTATCCCTTGGGGACATCATACTTTCATTATAGGAAGAATCAAATCTCCTCAGGAAGCCCTCTTCTACATCCACAAAACCATCGAAAACGGATGGAGTCGTGCCATATTAGAATATCACATCGAAAAAGACCTCTATCATACTCAAGGCAAAGCTATCAATAACTTTTCTACCACTCTCCCCGAACCTCAAAGTGAACTCGCCAACGAACTTATCAAAGATCCGTATCATTTCGATTTCCTCCAACTTTCAGACAAAGCATTGGAGCGCGACATTGAAAATGGTCTTGTACAACACATCTCACAATTTTTATTGGAGATGGGACAAGGCTTCGCTTACATGGGACGGCAATACCTGCTGAGAGTAGGTAAAAAAGAGTATAGATTGGATTTGCTATTCTATCATACAAAACTTAAGGCCTATATCATTATCGAATTAAAAGCGAAAGAGTTCGAACCCGAATTCATAGGTAAACTCAATTTTTACGTATCAGCTATTAACGAACTGGTACGTGATTCCCAAGACCGCCCCACCATCGGTATTCTCCTCTGCAAAGGAAAAGATGACTATGAAGTGGAATTCTCGCTTCGAGACATCAACAAACCTATTGGAGTCAGTACTTATACTTATAATGAACTTCCGGAAGAAATCCGACAAGCGCTCCCCGGCCTGCAAGAGCTGAAAGAACAATTAAACGAATATGACCGTTTGCAGTAAAAAACAATCTGCAATATGAAGAAACCAATAATCTCATGTATTCTCTTCTGTTTAATCCTGTTGCCAATACAGGGACAAGAAATAAACACAGCCAAAATCGATTCTTTTCTTAATCATATCGAGAAGTATAATCAAGGTATTGGTTCTGTGGCCATTTCCAAAGGAGGGAAAACGGTGTATACACGCCGTTTCGGACAAAATAATCTGAATAAGAAACAAAACGGTGAAGCATTCAAATATCGTATAGGCTCCATCACCAAACTTATGACGGCTACACTGGTTGAACAACTTGTGGAACAAGGCCGGCTCAGTCTAACCGAGACATTGGATACTTACTTTCCCAATATCCCCAATGCCCCAAAAATCAGTCTGACTCAATTACTGAATCATAGTAGTGGATTAGGCAATTATATTCTGAAAAATGACAGTCTGTACTTTTGGACAAAACTCCCCCAATTGTTATAACTTTACTAACAATCAGAGGAGTCCTGTTATCATTCTATCACTACCGCCGTTCCGGTAGCAGTTACCATCAACATGCTACCACTACCCCCAACGGTTTCATAATCCAGGTCAACGCCTATTACAGCATTAGCCCCGAGCCGGGCAGCCTGTTCTTCCATTTCCTTTATCGCCGTTTCTTTAGCTTGACGGAGTACTTCTTCATAAGCACCGGAACGCCCACCTACAAAATCACGAATACCGGCTAAAAAATCACGAAATACATTGGCACCGATGATCGTCTCACCAGAGACAATTCCATAATAGTGAATTATTCTTTTCCCTTCAATAATGGGAGTCGTTGTTACTAACATAATCTTTTCTTTGTTTATTGGTTATTTACGTTATTAGACGCACAAATAACCGGAAAAGTTGCAACTGCTGTCCAATTTAATTCACAATTATTTCCATCCCGGATTCTGAATGAGATTTTGATTAGCTTCTATCTCCTGTAGGGGAATGGGCAATAACTGTTGATAATCTTTTATATTCAACTGCTCAACAGCCAAATTGTTGCGCCGTAAGAATGAGAAATAGCTACCAAAACCCTTCAATTCACTTTGCCAGACCGAGCGTAAAGATTCGATAAAGTTAACTTCAGAAATTAAGGGCAGATTCCGTACTTGTGTTACTCTATTCGAATAAGCCATTGCCTCAGCCCGGTTGCCTAAATGATAAGCACATTCAGCAGCAGATAACAGGACTTCGGTATAAGTCACAAAAGGTACATAAGCATTGCCTTTCAAAACAGATTCAGATGACTGCTGTAGGGAATCAGTACGCAGCCCCCAGACGATTTCACGGGAGTTCAATCCCAGCGAAGTTTCCGAAGAGGACTCCAAGGCGTATACCCCACTGTCAATAATCCGTTTCAGATAATTATAAGCTTGTGCATAGGATTTCTGATGCAGATACATCTTAGCCAATAACGCTAACGAAGCACCTTTCGAAGGATACAAAACGCCCTCAGGAGTATCAAACCCACCCGGTTCCAGCTTACTATGCTCCACACAATAATTCAAATCATCTATAAAATTCGCAAACAAATTCTCACTACCCAGTTGTTGAGAGCCCCCAAGCGGATCATCATAATTTATCACATAAGGAACATTCTCCCACCAGGATGCTAACTGGAAATACTGAACGGCGGCTAACTGATGAATATAGGCCATAAAGGACGGGGCTTCAACGAGTCCACCTTTTTCAAGTATATAATCTAACATCCTGATTCTGGAAATAGCATTATATGCCTTCCTCCAAATATTCAGTATTTCACTGTCACGGGGAGTCAATGTATGCTCATAAATGGCATGATAAGGCGCATTCCTGCCATCAAAGCTTTGTGTATAGTAACCATCCAAATTGGAAAAGTCCTGCATGGAAATCATCATTTGACTGGCTATACCGGCAACAACTGCTTGTCCATCCTCTCCAAACTCGATCTGTTTAGAAGGATCTCCGTTTTGTGTAATCCTCAGTTCTGCAGAAAGTTTTCCACTTGTAGTATAGACAGTAATATATTCTCCTTTTATCAAAGCTCCATCAGCAGGCCGGGCAACAATAATCAGTTCATTCCCCTCAATCGTTTTCGTGTAATTAATATCAGTATATTTAAAAACCTTCAGACTCTCCTCAAAGACAGGTTCATCCGGTATCCCAGCCGGTCTCTCTAAAGTTACGGGTACTTTACAATCTATCTTAATACGGAAAGTTCCTCCCTCCGCAGGAATAGACAACTCTTTTTTATCAAGCGTCAGTGTCATATCTCCTCCGGCATCGGGTTCATTACCGGCAATACCATCACCATCCCAGTCAATAAAATAATTCAGGTTTGGGACAGTAACATCCATATTCAACTTCTTATAGCGGCTGATGATGTTATCTGATATGTCATTTACATCCAACATCATGGCATCCTCCCGGAGTTGTTTTTTTGTATTATCCATAAACGTACCTTCCGCTTTGAATTCGGCACTCAGTTTGGCCAAGTATTCCGTTAATTCAGCATCCGTACGATCTCTCAATAAAGTAGAAGACACAACGATTAATGCACCGGCTTCATCAGTACCGGAAGCAATAGAAAAGTTACAAACGTCCTTTTCGGCATAACGTTCCAGCCCAAAGCTCTTCAAAACTTCCTTTTGGACTTTTGCATCAGCTTCATTAAAATCCGGCTTGTTATTCCTAAGAAGCTGCATCATACGTTGCGTTTTCAGGTGGGTAAGAATGTTGATATTAGCCTGTTTATTATCAGCCAAATTGACTATTGACTGCAGGGATATCTGTCCGGTAGACAATTCCCCGTCTACTTCATTAAAATAATATCCGTCAGCTGTCAATAACACGTAAGAGGAATTCAATTTAATCTCTCCCAGATTAAAAGAGCCATCATCATCAACAATAATACCCTGATAAACCTCACCAGTCAGATTATAATCCTTATCCAATGCTTGCGCAGTAATTTTGGAACCATTTATAAAAGGTCCTTTTTCTACTTTACCCGTTACTTTATAGAGTTTCGGAGTAAAATCATCCTTATTATCTTCTTCACATCCGGTTACAAATGCCAAAAGAAAAAGTAAACAGAAATAGTTTAGCAGTTTATGTTTCATAGTTTATGTTATTGTGCCTTACGGCATATTACTCAATCAGAACATTTTACTAACGCGCTCCACACCAGCTACAAGGGCATCAATCTCCTCTTTTGTATTATAAACGGCAAAAGAAGCACGAACCGTACCTTCAATACCAAGACGCTGCATCAACGGCTGCGCACAATGATGTCCGGTACGAATGGCAATACCCAGTCTGTCGAGCAAAGTACCCATATCAAAATGATGAATGTTACCTACCAAAAAAGAGATAACACTGCTCTTGTGCGCTGCCTCACCGAAAATACGGATATCCGGAATCTCTTTCAAACGTTGCATAGCATAAGTAGTCAGTTCATGTTCATGGGCGGTAATATTATCCATACCAAGACCTGTCACATAATCAAGGGCTTTTGCCAGCCCGGTAGTACCAATGTAATCGGGAGTACCGGCTTCAAACTTGAAAGGAAGTTCATTAAACGTTGTTTTCTCAAAAGAAACGTGCTGTATCATTTCTCCTCCACCCTGATAAGGCGGCAGGCGGTCGAGCCATTCTTCTTTTCCATAAAGAACACCCACACCGGTAGGACCATAGATTTTATGTGCAGAAAAGGCAAAGAAGTCAGCATCCATGTCCTGCATATCAACTTTCATATGAGGTACGGACTGCGCACCGTCTATCAATACAGGTACCCCGTGAGCATGAGCAGTAGCAATCATCTCTTTGACGGGATTAACCGTTCCCAATACATTGGAAACCTGCGTTACACTCACTATCTTCGTCCGGTCTGAAAAAAGCTTCTCGTATTCGTCCAGCAACAATTCACCTTTATCATTCATAGGTATCACTTTTATTGCAATACCTTTACGGGCAGCTAAAAGTTGCCAGGGCACAATGTTACTGTGATGCTCCATGACGGAGAGAATAACCTCATCTCCCTCTTCCATAAGTTCCTCACCGAAACTGGAAACAAGAAGATTAATAGCCTCTGTTGTACCACGGGTAAAGATAATCTCATTTATACTACGGGCATTGATAAACTCACGCACCGTAGCACGGGAAGCTTCATGTAACTCTGTAGCCTGCTGAGAAAGATAGTGTACTCCCCGATGCACATTGGCATTAACAGAATAGTATTCATCTACCAGCGAATCAATTACCAGACGAGGTTTCTGAGTCGTTGCACCATTGTCGAAATAAATCAAAGGTTTCCCATACACCGTACGGCTTAGAATGGGAAAATCTTCACGTATCTTCTTTATATCCATTTTATTAGTGATTAGTTGGTTAATGATTAGTGATTAGTGGTTAGTGATTAGTGGGCTGCGCTATTATGCTGCATGGCACTAATCACTTATCACCAACCACTAATCACTTACATATCGCACATCCCTGGCACTTGTTCAGTTCACCCCGGAAACGTTTCTCCACCAACAGATGTAAGCGGTCTTTTAAGGCATCCAAACGGATGGTATCTATTACTTCATTTACAAAAGCAAACATAAGCAGCAAACGGGCTTCTTTCTCTGCAATACCACGGGTACGCATATAAAACAAAGCAGTTTCATCCAATTGGCCAACGGTAGCACCGTGAGAGCATTTCACATCGTCTGCATAGATTTCCAACTGAGGCTGGGTATACATACGGGCATCACGGGTGGCACAAAGATTACGGTTCGTTTGTTGAGAACTTGTATGCTGTGCACCAGGACGCACCAGTACCAAACCGGCAAAAGCGCCAACAGACTGGTCATCGAGTACATATTTAAACAATTCATTACTGGTGCAATTTGGCACAACATGGTCAATGGTCGTATTATTGTCTACATGCTGGTTCTTATCGGCAATAGCCATACCGCAAAGATTGATTTCTGCACCTTCTCCCGCAAGAGTTACCTCTGTTGTATTACGGGTAGTACCGTTATGAAGAGTCATACCGTTAAGCAATACGTTGCTGTTTGCCTCCTGTTTTACATAGAGATTACTGATACGCACCGTACTGGTATGTGTCTCTTCCAATTCATACAAATCGAATACGGAGTTCGCTCCGGCAAACACTTCAACCACTTGCGTAGCCAGGAAGTTTACGCCGTCCATAGCATGGTCACACATCAATAAACGCGCCTGCGCACCTTCTTCAAGAATAATCAATACACGGCGGTTTACCATGAAATTGACATCCGCACGTAATATATTAATCAACTGAATAGGGCGTTCTACCACTACATTTTTGGGAACATACATCAGTACACCATCCTGTGCAAAGGCGGTATTAAAAGCGGTCACTCCATCTTTAGAAGTATCAGCCAGCTTACCATAGTATTTCTTTACTAAATCGGGATGTTGCTCTGCCACCTCTTTCAGACTTCCAAAGATGACTCCTTCCGGCAGATGCGACTTTGGCAATGCCTTATTATAAAATGCATCGTTCACTACAAAGAACAAAGAGGTGCTCATGTTGGGCACATCGCACTTGAACACCTCATAGGGATTCACCGGAATATCCAGACGATTCAGATTAAGTCCGTAATCGGGCGCGAAGAATTTGCTGATATCGGTATATTTATACTTCTCCTGTTTACGTGTAGGAAAGCCCAACCGCTCAAAATCGGCAAAAGCAGTAGCACGCGGAGCATTCATGACCTCAGTACTATGCCGGCAAATCATTGCTTCACATTGTGAGAAGAGATCTATATATTGTTGTTCTACACTCATCTTTTTGATTTATGATTTATCATTTATGAATTATGTATGATGATGTATGAATATTATGAGTTATGATGCATAAGCAATATCATGCCACACAGTCTTCATGACTCATAATTCATAAGTCAATCCTCCACCTCTTTCTTAATCCAGTCGTATCCCTTCTCTTCCAGTTCAAGAGCCAGTTCCGGTCCGGCAGTTTTCACGATACGACCTTTATAGAGCACGTGTACGATATCCGGTTTGATATAGTCCAGTAAACGTTGATAATGGGTAATAACAATATAACTTGTATCAGGAGTCTTCAGTTTATTAACTCCCTCGGCTACAATGCGAAGTGCATCGATATCAAGGCCAGAATCGGTTTCATCAAGAATGCTGAGACGTGGTTCCAACATGGCCATCTGAAAAATCTCATTCCGCTTCTTCTCACCACCAGAGAAACCTTCGTTCACCGAACGGTTAGCTAACTTATTATCCAGTTCTACCACCGCACGCTTCTCACGCATCAGTTTAAGAAACTCACTGGCTGTTAGTGCAGGAAGTCCTTTGTATTTGCGTTGCTCATTTACCGCAGCACGCATAAAGTTTACCATACTTACTCCGGGGATCTCTACCGGATACTGGAAACTCAAAAAAAGACCTTCATGGCTACGATCTTCAGGGCTCAGGTCTAACAGATTCTTTCCATCAAAGGTTACGCTACCCTTGGTTACCTCAAAAGCAGGATTTCCCACCAAAACAGAAGAAAGCGTACTCTTTCCGGATCCGTTAGGTCCCATGATAGCATGTACCTCGCCCGGTTTCACTGTTAAGTTAATACCTTTCAATATCTCTTTGCCATTGATGCTGGCATGTAAGTCTTTTATCTCTAACATGATTATATTTACAATTTATTCCCTATGGTCATGACCATTCTCTAATCTTTATCACATAGGTACGTTTACGATTTACAATTTACGATTGAAATTACTTTTAAGACGGTCTACATTTACAATCAAACTTCAATCGTAAATCGTAAATCGTCTAATCGTCCAATCATCCCACGCTTCCCTCCAACGAGATCGTCAGCAATTTTTGCGCTTCAACGGCAAATTCCATCGGAAGTTTGTTCAATACTTCTTTGGCATATCCGTTTACAATAAGTCCGATAGCATCTTCGGTTGGGATACCACGCTGGTTACAATAGAATATCTGGTCTTCACTGATCTTGCTGGTAGTAGCTTCGTGTTCTACCACAGCCGTCTCGTTATGAATATCCATGTAAGGGAAAGTATGTGCACCACATTTATCACCGAGCAAGAGTGAATCACACTGGCTATAGTTACGTGCATTATCAGCTCTTTCAGAAACACGTACCAGACCCCGGTAGGAGTTTTCGCTCTTTCCGGCAGAAATACCTTTACTTACAATCGTACTACGGGTATTCTTACCGAGATGTATCATCTTTGTACCCGTATCCGCCTGCTGATAGTTGTTCGTTACAGCTACAGAATAGAATTCCGCTGTAGAGTTATCGCCGGTAAGAATACAGGAAGGATATTTCCATGTAATGGCCGAACCGGTTTCTACCTGCGTCCACGACAGTTTACTATCTACTCCTTTACAATTACCACGTTTCGTCACAAAGTTATAAACGCCCCCTTTGCCGTTAGCATCACCGGGATACCAGTTCTGAACAGTAGAGTATTTCACTTCGGCACGATCATGTACCATAATTTCCACAATAGCAGCATGCAATTGGTTTTCATCACGCATCGGTGCTGTACAACCTTCCAGATAGGAAACATACGAATCATCATCCGCCACAATCAGTGTACGTTCAAACTGCCCTGTATTCGCCGCATTAATGCGGAAGTATGTCGATAACTCCATCGGACAACGTACGCCTTTCGGTATATAAACAAATGATCCGTCAGAGAACACTGCAGAGTTCAGCGCAGCAAAGAAGTTATCACGATAACCTACTACCGATCCTAAATACTTCTTTACCAGATCGGGATGTTCACGCACTGCTTCACTGAAAGAGCAGAATATAATCCCTTTCTCCATCAGCGTTTCTTTAAATGTTGTCTTTACTGAGACGGAGTCCATTACAGCGTCCACAGCCATTCCACTCAACGCCATCTGTTCTTCCAACGGAATACCTAACTTATTGAATGTCTTTATCAACTCCGGATCTACCTCATCCATACTTTTCGGTCCTTCTTTCTTCTTGGTAGGATCGGCATAATATGAGATAGCCTGATAATCTATCTCAGGAATACGGAGATGCGCCCAAGTAGGCATCTCCAATGTCAACCAGTGGCGATACGCCTTCAAACGAAACTCCAGCAACCATTCCGGCTCGCCCTTCTTTGACGAGATAAGGCGAATGACATCTTCATTAAGTCCTTTCTCAATGATATCTGTATGCACCTCCGTAGTGAAGCCATATTTATACTTCTCCTGCGTGAGTTCCTTTA
>OGOW01002823.1_pt1 | contig 13231 bp, 5 predicted proteins | sample 1552781 | NCBI WGS metagenome assembly OGOW01 (sample SAMEA2580145, study PRJEB22360) | human gut metagenome | biome: human gut; feature: human-associated habitat; material: faeces | place: Denmark | collected 2008/2010
TAAATTCTGTAACATCCGTACGACCGTTTGTAGAGATAGTGATAATCTGATATTTTAGATATCGCGTAGTAATAGGAGAGATGAACGTGATGTTTTGTGTACTACTACCGGGTATTGCTAATGAACTTAATGATTTCCATGTCATACCATTTTCAGACTGTAATATTTCCACTTCTCTAGGAGCATATGCATTTCCCCAGTGATTCGTTTTGATGCCTGTTAAAACCTTAGTTTCTCCTAAATCAACGGTGAACCAGAAGCCTTTATTATTTAGAGCAACGTCAGTTCCAGTCTTGCCATCAATTAAATTATTAGGTGCGCCGTCTACTCCTTCTTCCACATTAACAATCCAACCTGCACGATTACTGATAAGTTGGCTATTGCTAGGAGTACCACTTTTTAGATTACAGTAGGCAGCTTTATTAATGATGACAGGTAAGATACTTAAATTACTGCTAATGACAGTGTTCTTATCATTGGTAGTTACATTACTGATTGATACACTGAAAGAGAAACTTGTTTTTTCCATGATACTGGCGAATATCGTTGGATCGACCGTTGCAGTGATTTCTTCAGAAGTCATCTGTCCTTCTTTGAGAGTAACCTGTGAGGAACTTAAAACGATCTGGCTTGCATCAAGCCCTTCTGTTTCACTTTTTGCACTTAATGCGATAACCATATCTGTAGAGACTGCTTTCTGTGTTTTTACAGTAAAAGCCATCTTAATTTCATCTCCTCCGATTCCATTCGCATCATGAGTCAGATTGAACTTTTTTACATTCCCCGATAAGTAGTCATTTCTCTGTAGAGACACATACGTAGCATTCCACTCGTTAAAAACTTCTTCATCATCACTACAGGACGAAATGAATGGGACAAACAAGCCGAGTAGGGCTGCTATTGATAGTGATTGAAATATATTTTTCATATGTACATACGATTAAATTATTACTATTTCCATTCGGTAGATTTGTCTGTAGATAAAATACCGTCAATCCAGGTAGGAGTAGCAGAAGTTGTCAAAGTATGACCTTTACCGGTTGCATCTTCGAACACATTACCTTGTCCTTCATTGAATCGCCAATAAGCTTCCAAACCTACAGATTTAGGGCTAACTTGCGTCATGTTATTCTGAATTTGAGAAGCGGAACGAACTACGGACCAAATACGTGCTTCACTCATCAAAATTTTACAGTTTCCCCATCTACTATAAGAATCATCACCTAAGCAGAACCAATTTACATCAGAGAAAGTTGTAGCTCCTGTTGGTATACTCAACACACCCGAATCAACTCCGTTTATGTAAAGTCGATAGTTGGAACCATCACAGACCAATGCTAAATGTTGCCATTCGTTTGGCTTGAAAGAATTACTTGGATTCAAATAAAGCCGGTTACGTCCTACAATCTGTACTAATGAATGTGCCTTATAATTTTCATTGTCACTTTGAGGATCCTCAAAACGTAAAAGGATGAAGTTTGCATCATCTCCTCCGTTCTTAAAGACTGCACGGTCACGGTCAGCTGTGTTGGCTACCTGAAAACGAACCTCTATCGTATATTGTGAATACGTTTCGGGAGATTCTGTGAATTTATTAGCTTTTAAACTAGGAGCGCCAACAAACATTGGAGCTGAAAATTCGATAATACTTTCTGCCAAAATAACAAAGGTTCCGGTATTTTCCATCGGTGAAATACTTCCATCCTGCAATACAAGTTTTACAGGCAGTGCATATGATTCTCCTGACTTCATCATTTCCTGGCTAAAAGCTTTCAAAGCAATAGAAAGGGCATCAGTAGCATATTGTCCGGCTTTCACTGTAATGGTTTCCGGTAATGTATAATATCCTTCGGGCAACATTATATATCCGGTTCCATTTATATGGTTATAAGCATCCAATACTGATTGATCTGTGACCAGCTTATAGTGATTATCAGTAGAAGAAAGATTACTTAGATGCACATTTAAGGTAGTAAAGCTTTCTCCAGAAGCTTGTACTGTTACTTTCTGACTTGTACTGGAAAGAGCTTCTTCAATATAAGCATGTGTATCTAAAGTATCGTATTTTGCATCTCCACAACTTACTATACTTCCTAAGCCTGTTATGACTGCGGAGAAGCATAAAATTTTTATATAATTCATACGTTTCATAGTTTACATTAATTTTTAAGTAATGAATGTGATGACGGGTTCATAATTTGAATAGCACGGCGTATATTTTTATATTCTGGTGAAGTTCCATACTCTGCTTCCATATGATAGGTTCCTGCACCACCTTTACGGAATCCGTTACTTGGTTGCCAGCGTGCCATTCCTTCGAGAGATTTCATTTTGTTACCATAACGATCAGTGTAATCATATCCACCGTCCATAGCAGCATCGGTAGCCTCGAAATTCTCGGTCATGATGGTCATCTTCGTGATTTGTTCTTCAGACATGACACTGCTATACGTCTGAACAAGTCCTGCACCTGCTACGCCGCCTGTGATAAGACGTTTATCGAGTTTAGAATCACTGCCAGGACTACTATTATTGTAAGCCTGAATGATAAAATAGTCAAAATATAACCCGACTTCAGGTCTACCTGTTATGCTCTGTGGTTCGCCATCGATAACTAATAATTTACCAGTTCCTGATTTCGGACCGAAATATTTGCCTAGTTCATCAACAAATGCAAACATTCTATCGTCTTCGTCTACGATATTACCGGGGTTGCCAAAATTAGGTTCATAATCGATATCAAAGCCGTCGTAACCATATTTGTTTACTGTATCGGCAATGGCGCTTGCATATTTGCGAATGGATGCTTCTATTGCTTCCTTATTTGATTCATCGGAAGGCCATCCCCAAAAATCATTCACAGCTTCTTTTTCGGATGAAAATCCCATATTTTCCCAATTTTCACGAATATTCTGCGGAGTAATTTGATCGCCTACACTTCTGATAATAAAACACATGGTAAAACGAGTACCTTTAACTTGTTGGCAAAATTCCAGATCTTTTTTTTGAGCTTCTGTAATGTTCGACCAATTTCCCCAAATAGAAACAATATCTACACTATCAGGAATACCGGCTAAAGAACTTTTCATATAGGCACCTTCACCACTCCAGCCACCAAACCAACCAAATGCAACTTGGTGATCTGTCTGTTTATAGGCACGCAAGGCCGCATAATATTCATCCGATACGATCGATTCGGGAAAAGTTTTTGCTTCTGACTCCGTCCAGTCACTGCAACCGATCAATGAGGTCGTTGCCAGTGATATGAGTACAATGTATAATAAATAAATTTTCTTCATAAAAGTCCTTTTTATGCATTATATAAATTAGTTCTTTTTAGCCCACTTTAAGTCAGTAGCTTCGTTATCAGCACCGCCTAGTTCTGCTACTCCCAGATCATAATTGGCTTTATTGTTTTGTGCCTCTGTATAAGGGAAGCTTAGACGACGCATACCGCGTTGGCTGCTCACACCACAATCTGATAGATTGTCGATACAAGGATAAAGTTCCGGATAACCTGTACGGCGATATTCAGCCCATGCTTCCAATCCTAATGGATAATTGGCGATCCATTTTTGAGTAATGACACGTTGGAAATTCTTTCCATTTACGTTGTCAGCCTCGCTGTCATCCCACATTACACTCACAGTATTGGTAATTGTAGCAGTAGCATTTTGCACAACATCACTTTCATGTGATACGACAGGAGCCTCGTCAATCTTCATGTATTCAGTGGCTGAAACCTGATATTGTTCCATTGATAAATTAATACCATCTTCGTAATAGGCTTTTGCTGTTTTGGAACCGACATTCCAACCACGCAATTTTCCTTCTGCACGTAAAAACGCTGTCTCTGCAGCACAGAAAACCATTAATTTAGAAGTTGCCGTATATGCAGGAATAGAGAATCCTGCTGCATCTGCCTTTTTAAAATCAGCATCTCCAGTACGCATACCTACATATTTATCTGTTTTCCCGGCAAGGGTAGACTTATTAAAGAACTTCGGCATACGTGGATCGTCATATGCATTCATATAGTCTACAATATTTGCATTCACACGCAGATCACCCCAACTTACAGCTGCCAGTTGATATGGATTACTTTGTGTGCCACAAGAAAGCATAGCATTATCCGAATTACTTTCAATCAATCCTGCTTTATGTGTTACTGCTGCTTCAGCTGCCTCTTGAGCAATGCCAGGCCATGTTCCGCTGATTCGCATTGCAACACGTAAACGCATTGAATTGGCTAGCTTAGCCCAGCCTGAATAATTTCCATCGAAAACCGGATCATTGGCTCCCAATGGGGCATTACCATTTGTTTCTACATAATAGTTGTACAAAACATCAGCTGCATTGGCTAAATCACTTAATATACTGGTATAGACCTGTTCCTGGGTATCATAAGATACATAGAAATTACCCTTCTTTACTTGGCTGTAAGGCATCGGTCCATAACAATCCGCAACGCGAAGCATTGTTATTGCACGTATCATACACGCAAAAGCATAATAATGTCCCGTAGAATTTGTCGCTTCTTGTATTTGGAAGAAGTTTCCATATATTTTTTCAAACGGAGTGTTCCAGGGGGTAGCATTCCAGGCATCACTCTGATTGAATGTGCTGAAGTTTGTACCACTCCATGTGTTAGAACAGCATAGATAGCCACCTAACTGTCCCACCATCTGATCTTGCATTTGAGAGTCATTCTGCTGAATATTCACAATTGTTTCAATCATAGATTTCATCAAAGTCGCAGGGTCTGCATCATGAATTTGATATTGATTCGTATTATACTCCTCAAATTTATCGGTACAACTTCCTGCCAGTAACAACAGAGCGGCACCGACTGTGATATTTCTTAAATATTTTCTCATAACATTAGCTTTTTCTTTTAGAATTGAACTTTCACATTAAAACCGAAGTTACGCAAGCTGGGTTGCATAAAGTAGTCTACATTCATATAATAGTTACTGGAGGTAGAGGCAGACAATTCCGGGTCAAATGGGGCTTTACAATAAATCATCCATAAATTACGTCCTACAATACCCAAAGTAACATTCGCTACATTTTTAAACCATCTTTTAGGAAGTGTATAGTTTAGACTCAATTCCTGCAAACGTACATTGGTTGCACTATATAGATAATAACGACCATAGCCACCTTCACCCGTACCAATAGTCTGGTAATACTTTTGGGCGTTAACTTTACCGTTATTAATAGGTATGCCACCATTATCACGAGCTGTTGCAGATGTTTCGGATACTCCATAATAATCTAAAATACCTTGAGTAGCCGAATAAGCTAATCCGCCTACACGGGCTGATAATACAACTCCTAAATCAATTCCTTTATAAGTGAAATGATTGGTCCATCCGAGGTTGAAATCAGCATCCAGATTACCTACTTTTACCGGAGTGTTTGATGAAGTGATACCCAGATTACCATTCTGATCGACTTTTATATTACCGTTATTGTCTTTTGTCAGTTGGTTGTATACATAGATATCAGTCATGGAACCTCCTTCTGTCAGGATGACGCGAGGAGCTACATTCTCTTTACCTAACCAACCCACATTCATTTCATCCATTTGGATAGCTTCTCCTGTCACAGGATTCACGCTGCCGCTTGCCAGTCGTTTCACCTTGTTACGGTTTAGAGTGAAGGTTGCATTAGAAGACCATCCGAATCCTGCCCATTTATCACTGAATCCTAAAGCTAATTCAATACCCTGATTTTGCACGTTACCAGCTTGTACAATTGCTTGTTTATATCCGGAAGAGGAGGGGATATCTACCTTAAATGTTTGGTTCAGTGTGTTAGAACGATAGTAAGTAGCGTCTAAATTAAAACGATTTCCCCAGAATTTCAAGTTCAAACCGATTTCCCAGGATTTAGTCTTTTCAGGTTTCATATTGTCCATCGGATATACGGTCGGATTCGCCCAGTTATGTGTCTGGCTGTTGTATTCGTAACCCGGATTAGTAAGGAAACGATCGAAAGAAGAGGCTACCACTGTATACGAACCGCGTATTTTAGCATAAGAAATCACCTCTGGTAGTTTAACCATTTCTGATAATAAAGCCGATAAACCGACTGACGGATAAAAGAAAGATTTCTGTTTGGAGAATGCGAGTTTTGAATCCCAGTCATTACGTCCGGTTACAGTTAGATACAGTTGATTTTTCCAACTTAATTCAGCACTGGCAAAAATACTTTGAATTTCATCTTCATATCCGGTAGGATCCGGTTTATAGTTGGCAGAGAAATTAATATTGTTGATCTGGAAGAAGTTGGGGATAACCAGGTCACCTGCAATATATAACTGATCCATTGAAGTATGATATATGGAAGCACCAACATTGGCTGTTAAATGAAAATCACCAAATGTTTTATCTATATTAGCCAGGAAATCGGCATATAAAGAACGTTCCTGACGCATGGCATCTTCAAAACCACCGCTTACACCACAGAATGTTGTTAATGTAGAAGCAGATTTTTCGTTTTTATTCCGGTAGTCGGAGTTGTCCAGATTGACGCGACCAACAACATTGAGCCAATCTGTAGCCTGCCATTTCAAAGAAGCGTTCATCATATAACGTTTCTTGTTGGAAGTACGGTTGATACGATTTTGTATCCAATATGGATTTTGTAATGACAAACTTGCATCACCATAAGGCCAATATTGTTCCATATAGCCGTAGTTAGTATTATAACGTTCATACAAACGAATTTCGTCAAAGTTGTCTCCACGAGGGAATAGATACAGTGATGGGAGAGGGTTATAATACTGTCCTTGAGAAACCATGTTTTTGTTGTTCTGAACGATATATTGTGCACCGATATCCAGAGTAAGTTTATCATTCAGGAAATGGGTGGTATTACGTGCCGTAAAATTATAACGGTTATAGGAGTTATTCGGAAGAATTCCACCGGAGTTAGTTGTAGAAGCAGAAAGATAGGTCTGGTTTTTGGTATTTCCTGTAGATAATGCTACCGAATTGATAACATTGGATCCTGTTTCAAAAAAGTCAGATGGGTTATATCGACGGTTTGTCAATTCTCCCCAGCTGAATAATCCAGAACTTGTACCATAACGGTTCTGCATATCCGGCATAATATATGCTTTAGAGAAAGTAGTACTGTTGGATACTGTTATGGTAGTTTTCTCTGTTTGGCCTTTTTTAGTAGTAATTAAAACAACACCGTTTGCCGCAGCAGAACCATATAGTGCTGCCGCAGAAGGACCGGTCATCATACTAATACTAGCAATATCATCCGGATTTAAGTCAGCAACAGCATCTGATCCTCCCATCTCTCCAAATAATCCTTCGCCACCGCTTTTTCCTGTATTAAAAATAGGTACACCATCAATTACATACAATGCATTGTTATCTTTAGTCAGAGATTTCATACCACGCATAACAACACGTGTGGCACCACCAGCACCGGTTGCACCACTATTAATTTGAACACCGGCAACCTTTCCTGATAGTGAATTCATAAAATTGGCGTCCTTTACAGCTGTCAATTCGTCACCTTTTACCTCTTGTACATTATAACTTAACGCCTTAGTTGCACGCTTGATACCCAATGCAGTAACAACTACTTCGTCCAATACTTGCGTATCTTCTCCTAAGGTTACTTTTATAGGTTGTGCGTTGGCAAGCGTGATTGTTTGGGAGGCATAACCGATATAGGATACTTCAAGTACATCACCTTTAGCTGCTTGTATTTTGAAGTTTCCATCCATATCAGTGATAGTACCATTTGAAGTTCCTTTTACCAAAATACTAACTCCAATCAATGGTTCTCCTTTTGAATCGGTAACAGTACCACTCGCCATAATTGGAGCTTTTTTCTGCTGATCTTCTTTATTACTCTTTGCAGAAAGTACAATATGATTATCTACTATTGAAAAACTGACATTAACTCCTCTGAATAACTGATTCATTACATTATTCAAAGATTCTTTTGTTACCTTGATAGATATGACACGATTTATATCGACATCATTTGTGTTATAGACTACTGACATTGAAGTTTGTTTCTCAATTTCTTTCAAAGCAGTGTTCAAGGGTACTTTCGATAGATTAAGAGTGATCGTTCGTTTTTGCCCATAAGCTGAAGCAAAACACGAAACCAACAAAAGGAAGAATAACAAGTGTGAGAACTTGTGTTTTATAATTTCTTTCATCTTATTCTTTTTAATTAGAAATAGTTTTTAGAGAGTTTGTAATTAGAAGCGGTAAATGTGATTACCGTTTTCACACAAAGGTTTCATGTATCTCTGTTTATCATAATTAATAAATTTAAAGGTTACACTTAAAATAAATTCCATAAGCGCTTATTCAATAGTAATACATTTTATGTTGTAACCTTACTAAACGAAGATAAGATTTTTTTTGAAAAAAAATAATAAAAGCAAATTCCTAATTGAAAAATAAATACTCAAATATTTGATAAATAGAAGCTTATGCATTTATTAAAATCAGGCTGATTTATTACATTTGCATACATTTTGCATACAAATCATGTATATTTCAGTTAATGTATAGATATAAACATTCATTTTTATGTTCAAATATTCAAGAGATGGAGTCTCTGTATTAACCATATTAGATACCAGAAGAGCAAAAAAGAGTGGACAATTTCCTGTTAAAGTTCAAGTGGTATATAGAAGAAAGCAAAAATATTACTCAACTGGGAAGGAATTGTCAAAAGAAGATTGGGCAAGGTTATTAAAAGTAAAAAGCCGGTTATTGGCAGAAATTCGATCAGATATAGAGAGTAGTTTTTCAACTATTAAGCAACAAGTTAATGAACTGATAACAAAAGGAGAATTTAGTATTGAAACATTAAGCGTCAGGTTAGGAAGGCAGATGAATGATATGACTTTGCGCAGTGCTTTTCGCTTAAAAATGAAAGAACTGGAAGCCTATGAACAAGCAAACACGTACCTAAATTATCAAAGTGCTTTAAAAAGTTTAGAAGATTTCGGAGGTTCCACTATACCTTTGGAAAACATTACAATTGATTGGCTTAAACGTTGTGAAAAATTTTGGATATCAGAAGGTAAAAGCTATTCAAGCATAAGTATTTATTTCCGAGCTTTAAAGTGTGTCTTAAATCGTGCTGTACATGATGGTATCATAAAAGAATCATCTTTTCCTTTTGGAAAGAATAAATATGAAATTCCTGAAGGGTGTGGACGTAAATTAGCACTTACTCTTTCTGAAATAAAAAAAGTAATGTCCTATCAATGTGAAATAAAAGATATAGAAGAATTTAGGGATCTCTGGGTGTTTTCTTATTTATGTAATGGTATTAATTTTATGGATTTATTATTTCTTCAGTATTCAAATATTATGGATGGAGAAATATGCTTTGTACGCTCTAAGACATCTCGAACTACCAAACATAACAAAGAGATACATGCAATCATTACTCCTGAAATGTGGAATATTATTCAAAAATGGGGTAATCCAAGATTAAGCCCGCAAACGTATATTTTTAAATATGCTAGAGGAACTGAAGATGCCTTTGAAAAGATTAGATTGGTACGGCGTATTATAACCAAATGTAACAGAAGACTTAAAAAAATAGCCCAAGACATTGGAATTTTTCAGTTGACGACTTACACGGCAAGGCATTCTTTTGCTACAGTATTAAAACGTGGAGGTGCGAAAACCTCATATATTTCTGAAAGCTTGGGACACTCTAACTTATCTGTAACCGAGCACTATTTAGCATACTTTGAAAAAGAGGAAAGAATAAGGAATGCTCAATTATTGACTAACTTTAATCTCTAGATTAATACATTTGCATGCAAATTGTATGTACAATGAAAAATGGACCAATAATTGATATAGGATAAAAGTGAGTATAATATTAAAAAACGCATATTCAGATTACCTATAATTTAGAATATGCATCTTGTTATCAGGAGTGTTTCGAAAACCGCAGGGATTTCCACTTTAGCCAAACGTAATTCAAATAAAAAAAGGATGATATTATTGCAATTTATTCTTTTTATCGCCCGCGTAGTGATAGAATAATATCTAATATTGATAATATTAATCAAATGAAAAGATTCCGTTCTTTGTATTATCGGCACTAACTAGAAGAAAACAACTACTATAAAGCAAGTTATTATTATTCTTTAAATGATTTGTTAGGTTCCATTTAAAGAATCAAAATGTTCCACACCGAGAAACGAAATGATTCTCGGTGTAGAACATTCCTGAAAAAACGTCTTTTATCGAATATTCATACCGCATATATGAATAAAAACAAGTTGATTACTGCATATTCATGCGCAATCTTACTAACTTTTTCTCTCATTCATTGAATTTACTTAATTGTATTTAGTCTGACATCTTAAAAATAGAACATCTAATCTATTTATCAAACAAGAATTGAATTTAGGGAAAGTATATGAAACTGATTTTCTCCCAAGCAATCACACTTACCAACGCACAACCCTTGAAAGTTACCCTAGGAGAAGATACGCAAGTATTGGATGAAGTAGTTGTTACTGCATTGGGTATCAAGCGGTCAGAGAAAGCATTGACGTATAATGTACAACAGGTGAAAGGGGATGAACTTACAACTGTAAAAAGTACAAACTTTATGGGAGCACTGGCTGGTAAGGCAGCGGGAGTGCAGATTAATTCTAGTGCTTCAGGTCCAGGCGGTGGTGTAAAGGTTGTAATGCGAGGTGCTAAATCTATTACGCAGAATAATAACGCTCTCTATGTGATTGATGGTATTCCAATGTATAATCGTGCTTCTTCCGGGGGTGATGGAGCTATGGCTACACAACCGAGCAGTGAATCAATAGCTGACATTAATCCGGATGATATTGAGAGCATGTCGTTGTTGACAGGACCTTCTGCAGCTGCATTGTATGGATATGAAGGAGCTAATGGAGTAGTATTAATTACTACCAAGAAGGGACGTGCTGATAAGACAACCGTGACTTATAGTAATAATACCACATTCAGTGATCCTATGATGATGCCTAAGTTTCAAAACACTTATGGTAATATGACAGGTGAAATGATGAGCTGGGGATTAGAAACTGATAAGAGATACGATTCTGCAAATTTTTTTAATACAGGAAGCAATGTATCCAATGCACTTTCTCTCTCTACAGGTAATGATAAGAGTCAAAGCTATATCTCTGTAGCCACAACTAATGCAACAGGCATTATGCCCAATAATGACTATGATAGATATAATTTCTCATTCCGTAATACTACCAACTTCTTGAATAATAAGTTTATTTTGGATACAAGTGCCAACTATATTATTCAAAACGATAAGAATATGGTATCGCAAGGGCAGTATTTTAACCCGCTTACTTCTTTGTACTTGTTCCCACGTGGCGAAGATTTTTCTGATGTAGCTGTATACGAACGTTATGATGATTTGTCGGGTGTAAATACTCAGTATTGGCCATATGGTGATTTAGGCGGTGTTTCGTCTCAAAATCCTTATTGGATTATGAATCGTATGAATCGTGAGAACGATAGAAGACGTTATAAATTGGCTGCTAGTCTACAATATAATATCATTGAAGGGCTAAATGTACAAGGACGTGTGAGCATCGATAACACCGAAAGTAAATACACCGAAAAATTCCACGCAGGTACGGTCGGTAATTTTGCTGGTCCAAAAGGGCGATATAAAGAAGAAAACCGTCTAGACAGACAAGTGTATGCTGATGTATTGGCGAACTTCAATAAAACGTTCAATGAATTTAATGTAACGGCCAATTTGGGTGCTTCTATTAAGGATCTTCGTATGGAGTTGACTTCTTTACATGGAGACTTGAACAATGTAACTAATCATTTTACCATCGAAAACCTTACACGCAGTGGTTATTATAAAGTAAATGCTGATGGTTTAAAGCGTCAGACACAATCAGTTTTTGCCAATGCGGAAATAGGCTGGAGAAGTTTTCTCTACTTAAGTCTCACCGGACGTGCTGACTGGGATTCTTCTCTGGCTCTTTCAGAAAGAGGAAATAAACCGTTTTTCTATCCTTCTATTGGTCTTTCAAGCATTTTGAGTGAAGTTATTGATTTGCCTGAATGGTTCTCATTCTTAAAAGCACGTTTTTCTTTCACTTCGGTGGGTAATGCCTATGATCCATATTTGACAAAGGTACGTTATGTTTATGATGATCAGCTTGACCAATATAAAGCAGAATCCTTGTATCCAAACTCTGATTTGAAACCAGAAATTACTAAATCTTATGAGGCGGGATTGAATATGCGTTTCTTCAAGAATACATTGAATTTTGATATTACTTATTACAACTCTGATACACGTAACCAAACATTCGCTGCGCCTCTTCCGGCAAGTTCTGGGTATACGGCTGTTAACATCCAAGCAGGTAGTGTACAGAACCAAGGTATAGAGATGGCCTTAGGATATAAAAATGAGTGGCGTGATTTCGGTTGGTCCAGTAATTTTACTTTTACTTATAATAAAAATAAAATCAAAAGGCTGGCAGATGGTGTAACTAATAGAATAACAGGTGAACCGATTGAAATGCCTTATGTAGACAAAGCTAGATTAGGAGGATCAACTTCACCGGTAGTACGTCTGACAGAGGGTGGTTCTATGGGAGACTTGTATATCAACCGTGACTTCAAACGCGATAATAATGGTTATATTTATTTGGATGCCAAGACTGGTTTGCCGAGTATGGTGGAGACTGAATATCGGAAAATTGGTTCATTGCTTCCAAAAGTTAATTTAGGATGGAGAAATTCATTTACTTATAAAGGTATACGTCTGAATGTATTGTTAAGTGGACGTTTTGGTGGTTTGGTTGTGTCTAATACACAAGCGTTTCTTGACCGTTGTGGCGTTTCCGAATATAGCGCACAACTTCGTCAGGCTGGAGGTGTAATGATCAACAACAGAAATGTGTCTGCTAAAGATTATTTGGGTATAGTAGCGGCTGGTACTGGTGAAGGTGACCATTATGTGTACGAAGCAACCAATATCCGTTTGCAGGAGGTTAGTCTTGAATATACACTTCCTAAAAAATGGTTATATAACATTGCTGATGTGACATTAGGTTTAATTGGAAACAACCTCGCTATGATATATTGCAAGGCACCGTTCGATCCTGAATTGGTTGCGTCATCTACCAGCACTTTCTATACTGGTGTGGATTATTTCATGCAACCTAGCTTGAGAAACATGGGATTTA
>OGOW01002829.1_pt1 | contig 13205 bp, 9 predicted proteins | sample 1552781 | NCBI WGS metagenome assembly OGOW01 (sample SAMEA2580145, study PRJEB22360) | human gut metagenome | biome: human gut; feature: human-associated habitat; material: faeces | place: Denmark | collected 2008/2010
AATTATTGCTATTGTTGGTGCCTTAGCAGCAGCGTGGTATTTCATGTGGTACATTCCCCACACACCAGCTTATACGTTAAAAATTATCCATCAAGCCGTACAAGATAAAGATGCAGATGAAGCTTTACGTCATATAGATACGAAATCTATTGTAAAAAATATATTAGAACGGGAAGGCAATAAATATATAGATACATCCAATCCATTTGGCAAAGCTACTATTGCAGCAGCTAAAACATTTGGTCCATCTTTAATTGAAGATGTGATGCGAAAATATATTGAAGATCCAGATAGTTTTAAATCTCAGCCAACTACAACAGACACTACTAATACGGCTCAAAGTGATGACAACATGTCCATGGTCGATCGCCTTGTGGATGGCCGTGTCTTCAAAGCGCATGATGTAGAGGTTAAAAATATCAAATCTGAAGACGATGGAGATACAGCTACCGTAACAGTAACAATCCAAAACAACAAAAGAAATATGACAAAAGATATACGTGTTTTGATGCGTCACTTAGGTGATGGCACATGGGTTATTTACGATATTCCAGACATGGAAGACTTATATACAGTGACTCGTAAATAAAACGTAATCATTAAAACATACAAAACCCAAAAAGGACAGTACATGCTGAAATAGTATGTACTGTCCTTTTATTATTACCTATTCTATTACCGATCAAAGTCCACAATAGCCAGTGTTACGGTTACTTGGGAAATAAGTCGCTCTGCATCGTCTAGCATATCAAAGCGCCATACATGGGACGTTTTCCCTTTTACTAGTAATGTGCCATGAGCTGTTAAGGCCCCTTCACATCGTACAGGACGTAAGTGGTTGGCCGTAACGGATTGACCTACGCCAAATTTATCCGGTCCAATGAGTTCGTTACTCATCATGCCGGAAATGATTTCAGCAAATGCCAAGGTGGCTCCACCGTTTAAATAGCCTTGAGGCTGTTTGTGGAATTCTCCTAAGTTCATTTTTGCAATGCATGTAGTATCGCTCGTCATACGAGGTGCTTCAATTTGTAAGGATTCTATTAAATTCATAGTGTTCGTTTCTCCACACAATACGCTTCTAGTCTATCATCAAAGACGGTTACACCTAGTCCATCCCCACCAGGGACGTGCATAACCCCATCTTTAAATGTTAAGTCTGGATAGATGAGATCTCGTTCAAAATATCTATTAGAATCAGATAGGTCTCCTGCCATATAGGAATCACCTAGAGCCGCTAGTTGAGCGTGCAACATTTTAGAAATGCCCGACTCTACCATGCTCCCCACCCAATACGGAATATGGCATTCTCTACAAAGATTAATAGCTGCTTTAGTAGGTACGAGACCTCCCATACGGCCTACTTTTACATTAAGTACATCAATCAAACCATATTCAATAGCATAGGATAAATCATCATAACCCAATATAGATTCATCTAAACAGATAGGCGTTTCAATATGCCAATCATCGTTATTAAGGCGATCCCACTTCCACTCCTTATAGGATTGAAGCGTTGTTATAGCAAAAGGCTCTTCTATACAAGCTAACTTCAAATCGTTAAATTGACGGACCTTATCAATATCATCATAAGAATAGCTTTGATTCGCATCGGCTGCCAAGACTAAATGGGGATAGTGTTTGCGAATTAAACTTATTCGTTCATAGCCATCTATAGGATTTACCTTTATTTTAATGCGCTTACAACCATTTGCCACATGAACTTCTACGGCATCTAGCAATTGTTCCATCGGTACATCACCGATAACAACACCACTTTCAATGGTATCTTGTAAGGGCTGCCCCATAATATAAGAAACAGAGTTCACACCCAGTCTCTCACAATGAAGATTGATAAGGGCATTTTCTAAGGCCGCAATGGTCATTGGCATATGATCTCGATTTAGCCAGAACTGCAACTGCCGTACATAGGTCATAAGCGGTTTAGGCCGCATCATGCGCAAATTAAAGATATAATCATCTACTAATGTTTTCCAACATGTATCTACGGTTTCCGCTGTATAGAATGGGTCTGTGAAAGCTACACACTCACCATAACCGACATAACCTTGTTGGTCCTCGATACGAATGACAACGGTCTCACGTTCCTTTACCTCACCCTTAGCGGTTTTAAAGCTAAACTTTAACGGCAATTTAAGGCGATATGTAGTTATACTTTTAAAGTTTAAAATATCATTCATAAGCGCCTCAATCTTCTAAACGCAGTTCATTACGCACAATTTTACCTGTGCCATTACGAGGCAATGCAGGTAAAATTTTTACATATTTTGGAATTTTATACTTCGCCAAAGAATTAGTCATAAAGGATAAAATCTCATCAGACGTCATGCTTTCACCATCGTGAAAAGCCACAAAGAGTGCTGGTACTTGGCCCCATTTAGGATCAGATACAGGTACAACTGCACATTCCTTCACCGCCGACAATGTATAGACTAAATCCTCTAACTCTTTAGGATAAATGTTTTCTCCACCAGAGATAATAAGGTCTTTACGGCGATTCAGAATATATACAAAACCATCTTCATCAACATAGCCGATATCATCGGTATTAAGGTCACCATCAATAGGCTCCTTGCCGATATACCCAGTCATAACCATAGGACCTGTCAAATGGATTTCCCCTACTCCATCCGCATCAGGATTATCAATGCGAACCTGCATTCCTGGTAATGGTCGGCCTACGGAATCTCGTTTATGAGGGTAATCCAACACAGAGAAGGTAACGCTTTGACTAAAGGTTTCAGTCATGCCATAGGTCTTGTAAATTGGCAAGGATTTCTTTTCACAAGCATCGATGAGAGCCATAGGAATAAACTCGCCACCTAGTAAAATAACACGTAATGTATGATGTGTAATCTTCGCTTCTAATTGAGTCAAAATTGTGGGTACGAGAGACATCATATTGATTTTCTCAGATTCAATGAGCTCTAAAACCTTTGCCTCATCGTATTTAGGCAATATAGTAATAGCCGTTCCATTGTAAAGCGACCGCATCAAAATAGATAGACCACTTACATGGAACAGAGGTAATACCATAAGCCAATTATCTTGTTCGGTTTTACCTAACACCTCTTGAGACGCTTGTACATGAGCTCTAATTTGCCCCCATCGAAGGGGTACTGATTTAAACTGACCTGTTGTAGCGCTAGTGTTCATAATAGCTGCAATGCCTGTATCATTAAATGTCCAATCAAAAGTATCTTCTAAAACTCGGTCAGATAGAATAGTTTCTAGAGGTTCAAACTCAATAACACACATTGAATGAGGCAGTTGATTCCGTCGGTCTTGACTATGTAAAACGGTGGTAACACCTAATTGTTTCAATTGGTTTTCTATCTCATTAGGCTTAAGATGTACATTAAGTAATAGTACCTCTTTATGAGCTAGCATAGCAGCCAACACATAGATTGCCATAATCACAGAGTTGTCCGATAAAATGGCCACACGGGAGCTTTCAAGAGGTAGCAATTCACTAGCCACATGAAGCACACCGCCATATATATCCTTATAGGTATATTCATTTATACATATGCGATTAGGATAGTGCTCTGTACCATACCGTAACCATTCCATCGTCTCACCTCGTATCTAAAGACATTATAAGAAAGGCGCCTCATATAGAGGCGCACTTGTCATTTTTGCAATACATTCCATCCCTAGTACTAGACTAGTACATCTATTCCGATTAAGGGAATTTAGGGAATTGTTTGAAGTTCGGTTTACGTTTTTCTTTGAACGCATCACGGCCTTCTTTTGCTTCATCGATTGTGTAGTACATCAATGTTGCGTCGCCTGCGAATTGTTGTAAGCCTGCAAGACCATCTGTATCAGCATTGAAGGAACCTTTTAACATGCGCAATGCCATTGGGGACAATTCAAGGATTTCGCTACACCATTGAACTGTTTCTTCCTCCAATTTGTCGAATGGTACAACACAGTTAACCATGCCCATTTCATAGGCTTGAGCAGCTGTGTATTGACGGCAAAGGAACCATACTTCGCGAGCGCGTTTATGACCGATCATGCGAGCCAAGTAGCCTGCACCATAACCAGCGTCGAAGGAACCTACGCGAGGACCTGTTTGACCGAATTTAGCATTTTCAGAAGCGATGGTAAGGTCACATACGATGTGCAACACATGACCGCCACCAATAGCAAAACCATTAACCATAGCGATAACAGGTTTTGGGATAACGCGAATTAAACGTTGCAAATCAAGAACGTTCAAACGAGGTACATTGTCTTCGCCTACATAACCACCATGACCGCGTACACTTTGATCACCACCGGAGCAGAATGCTTCTTTATCTTCACCTTGACCGTGGTTTGCACCAGTCAATACAATTACGCCTACTTCGTTATCTTCACGAGCTACTGTGAAAGCATCGATTAACTCCATAACAGTTTTAGGACGGAACGCGTTACGTACCTGTGGGCGATTAATAGTAATCTTTGCAATGCCATTATATGTTTCGTAAATTACATCTTCATAATTACGATCCAATACTTTCCAATCAAATTTGCTCATGGACTTAACCTTTCTTCTGTAAAAAATCTAATACCGCTTGTTCAAACATCTGCGGTTTTTCTATATGTACATTATGCCCCGCCCCTTCGACGATGACATGCTTAAAGTTTGGCAACTTGCCAAATACATCTCTTCCTATTGTAGTATATTTTGTATCTAATGCGCCACTCACATATAAGCCTTCAACAGAGAATTTTTCTAATTTATCCCCCACATACGGCATGACACCTTGACCTGAGCCACGCAAGGTACAGGCTAAGGCGTACGTACTATTATTGGAACGACGTAGATAGATTAATTCCTCTACGCCCTCTGAAAGTTGCTTTTGACTTTCAAAAATAGGAGCCTCCGCCCAACGTGTAGCAAACCAAGCACCATCATGATTTTCAATGTGAACCGCTAAATCTTCATCGGCCTTACGGCGCTCTAATCGCTCAGCGTCAGAGGCGATACCTACAGAGCCACTTTCAAGGATGAGCCCTTTGATTTCACTTTCATATTCCAAAGCATAGGAAAGCGCTATACGAGCCCCCATGGAGTAGCCCATGAGGTAATATCTATCACCTACCATATGATAGATAACAGTATGCAAATCCTCTATCATTTTAGGAATTGTATAAGCCTCATCTTCTTCAGGAATATCAGAATCACCATGACCAATCAAATCGATACGAATTAAACGATAGCCTGGCAAGTTAATGGAATCCCAAGTATAACTAGATTCCGAAAAGCCATGAAAACACACGATAGGATCACCATCACCTACAACAGTCAATCCATAGCGATAGTCGCCCAAATCAAAGTACATGCGTTGCGCGGGATTGCATAGAGCATTATCTACAATACTGCAAAAATACTGACTCATAGTAATGCCTCCATATCAACTGAAACCTTCGTATATTTTTTATGCAATTCTCTGCTATATTCCCTATTTGTAGGGATTTCAATGATATGAACGCCTGTTTCTGAGCTAACATTAGCTAGCACAGCACTCAATTCATCAGGGCTCGTGATTTTAGTATACCCACAGCCATAAAGTTTGGCCGCTCCACTGTAATCTAAGCCTTGTGATGTGGAGAACAAATAGTCAAAATGCTTTGTCCCCTTTTGAGGTAAATATTCAAAAATACCGCCGCCATCATTATTATGCAAAATAATGGTTAAGTTTAAATTATGGGTTTTCGCTACAGCCAATCCATTCAAATCATGGAACAAGGATAAATCCCCAGTTACTAAATATGTAGGTCTACCATTTGCTGCTAGCCCTAGAGCCGTAGAAATAGTGCCATCAATACCATTGACGCCTCGATTTCCGTAAAGAACCGCCTTAGATTCTCCACTGAACCAGAAGTAATCAAAGTCCCGAATACTCATACTATTAGCAATAAGTACTTGTGCATTATCGGAAATATGTTGTTGTAACTCACGTATCGTACGACCTTCAAAACAACTTGGTTCCTCTATTGCTGTACCTAGTTTCTGTTTTCCTGCTGTTTCTAAATGCTGCCATTTACCTAGATATGCTGGGGAATCATTTTTTACACCATATAGATTCGTAAATACATCAATACTTGCTTGCATGTGCATAGTGGTTTTACCCGTTGGATTCATAGAGTCCATTGTAGGGTTAACCTCGATGTACTCCAAATCAGTCCAGCTAGCAATCATCTGTTGCACTCGTTTTGACACAACAATTTGGCCAAACTGAATTACGCAATCAGGTTTTAACTCATACCAAAGAGCTTGCCCTGCTAACAGTGCATCATATGTAGAAATTACAACTTTAGATGTATCGCATCCCCGTACATTCGATAAGGGATCCGCCAAAATAGGAGCTTGTAAAGCCTCCCCGAAGGAACAAATCGTTTCAGCCTCATCTATATCGATTTGTGGACCTGCTAGGATAAGGATACGCTCATATCTTTCAAGTAAATCATTAATCTCCTTTGTACCATCATTTCCATGAGCAATATCAGTTGCATTATTAATATGAGGCAAATTATTTCTATTATCACAGCCAAATACACTACTATAGTTTGGCTTAACCACTTTAAAGGAACTGCGACCAGCCTCAAAATGATTACGACTCAATTCTGGCACCAATGGTTCAAAGAGAGGCACATTGATATGGACAGGTCCCTTTTTAGTATCCATCGCTTTCATATAGGCCTTACGAGCCACTTGACGAGGATATGTATAGTAATGAGATTCTTGAGGCACAGCTAATTCTTCAAAATAATTGACCGCAGTGCCAAAGATTTTGTGTTGATCTACAGTCTGAGGAGCCCCTACATGCAATAGTGTATGAGGTCTATCGGCAGACAGTACAATGAGCGGTATCCCACTATATTGAGCTTCTAAAATAGCTGGCAAATAATGGGCCACAGCAGAACCAGAAGTACATACGAGTACAGTTGGTTCCTTATGAGCCTTTGCAATGCCTAGAGCCATAAAACTAGCAGAGCGCTCATCTATATTCATATAGGTTTCAAATCCTTCATGCTCCTTGAACAGCATGGCCATCGTCGTAGAACGAGAACCAGGACTAAACACCGCATGACGGACGCCGAGTTGGTAGAACTCGTCTACCAAGGCAGCAATATATTCATTCATTATATTCCCTTTCAAACACCCCTAAAGGTACGGAAACAATTATAAGGCATCAAGAATGGTGCGCATTTTATTATTAGTTTCTGCGTACTCTTCATCCGCATCAGAATCGGCTACGACGCCACATCCTGCATAGGCATACAATACATTATCCATGATAAGAGCAGATCGGATAGCAACTACAACGATGCCGTCCCCCATATCTTTCATAAAGCCAAAAGGGGCTGCGTACATGCCACGTTCATGAGATTCATACTCTTGTAATAAGGCTAGCGCCTTTTCTCGAGGTTCACCACCAAGGGCTGGTGTAGGGTGTAATAACTTAGCCCAATCCACAAGAGATTTTGTACTATCCTTTGCGGTAATTATGGTACGCAAATGATAGAGGTGCGACAACTCCATAATGCCGGTTTCCCCCACCGTAACATGTGGAGTAATTTGTCTCATCGTATTCACGATACGATCGCGAACGATATTATGTTCTACAAGATTTTTCTTATTAGTTAGTAATTGTTCCTTAGTCCACGCGTTAGGACTATCCTTTGGAGCAGTGCCCGCTAAGGCATAGCTTAATATTTCACTGCCACGATGGCGGACTAAAATTTCTGGCGATGCCCCTACAAAGGTACGCCCATCCTTTTCATAGCCAAAGATAAAGCAATTAGGATTATTATCCACTAAGTTAGCCAAGATACTTGCCACATTATATGGTGTTTCACTAGTGAATTCGACCTCGCGAGAGGAGACGACCTTAGTCATCTCACCGCTGTTAATACCATTGGCAATAGCATTCATCAAACGGTTCCAATCCGCCTTATCATCGCTGGTTTCTTTGTAATTATGATGAACTCGAGGTACCTCATAATTCTCAATAGGTACACTTTCACCAGCATGTAGATAGAAGGACTCTCCATTTTCTACGATGTAATAATGGGTAAAAGCAATCATTTCATGGCCCATATTAGACCATTTAGGGTCTTTTACAGTATCAAAAAAAGTATCCCCATAAAATACATAAGCGTAATTATGGCGATCGTTATCATCTTTAACCGTCGCTAGACGTTTAGCGCCCACAACGATGCGGTCACTTTGGCGATCCACCCAAAACACACGTTCTTCATTGGGGAAATTCATCCAAAATGATACCGGACTATTCAGTTTTAACGGTTCTTTGTTATATTTCATAGTTGTATGTCGCTATACAAAAATAGACTATAGTAAAAACACCTAATATGTAGAAGATGTACTTCTACATATTAGGCGCCATCAATAGGTTTCAAAATTTTTGAGATGAGCCTAACGCCATCACACGTCGATGGGCCCTCTTTATATCTACATTATTATAACATAGGTAACCATTAAAAGGTAGAAAATAAAAACCTCTACACCACATGTAATATGCATGAGTGTAGAGGTTTTGCTTTGTTCAAAACGTTTTTTGCTGTATTTAAAACGCTATTACTGTATTCAAAATACTTTTTCTTTATTTGAAAGCTTTCGCCCCAATATCTGTACGGTATTGCATGCCCTCAAAATCAATGTGTTCTATACGGCCATAAGCTCTATCGAGCGCCGTTCTAAGGTCTTTACCAAGACCTACAACGCCAAGAACGCGTCCGCCATTGGTCACATACTCGTCTCCAACGAGTTTCGTACCAGAGTGGAATACGATGGTTGTATCATGTTGTTTAATATCACCATGAATCACATCACCCTTGGAGGATATTTCAGGATACCCTTTAGAAGCAAGAATGACACAAGCTGCCGAGGAGTCTTTCCATTTCACCATATCAGCTGTTAATGTACCTGTGGCACAAGCCATCATAATTTGACCTAAGTCACTATCGAGTAATGGCAATACTACTTGTGTTTCAGGATCGCCAAAGCGGGCATTAAATTCAACAACCTTAGGGCCTTGAGGTGTAATCATAAGACCTGCATAGAGACAGCCCACATAAGGCATTCCCTCTTTCTCCATGGCAGCTACCATAGGTTCTAAAATTGTCTTCATCGCTTCATCCCGCAATGCATCAGTGAGCACTGGCGCTGGTGCATAGGTGCCCATGCCCCCTGTATTAGGGCCTTTATCACCATCATAGATACGTTTATGATCCTGGGAAGCAATCATAGGCACTACCGTCTTGCCATCTACAAAGGCAAGCAAGCTAGCCTCTTCGCCTTCCATGAATTCTTCGATAACAACGGTGCTACCAGCGTCCCCAAAGCGATTACCGCTAAGCATGTCTTCTACAGCTGCATTCGCTTCTTCGATGGTCATAGCCACCACAACGCCCTTACCTGCGGCCAAGCCATCAGCTTTCACCACGATAGGAGCACCTGTTTGACCGATAAATTCTTTTGCTTCATCCACCTTGTGGAATACACCATAGGCAGCAGTCGGTATGTTATATTTTTTCATAAGGTCTTTGGCAAATACCTTTGAGCCCTCTAGTTGAGCAGCTACTTTAGATGGACCAAACACAGGAATCCCCGCCTTATTGAGCACATCTGCTAGTCCTGCTACAAGGGGAGCCTCTGGACCAACAACGACTAAATCAACATGATTATCTTTCAAAAAACGAATTAAATGATCGCTTTGCTGCCAATCAATACCGACTAGCTCTGCACAATCTGACATGGCTGCACTGCCAGGAATAGCATATACCTTTGTTACGCTAGGGCTGATGGACAATCGCCATGCCAATGCATGTTCGCGGCCGCCGCTACCGATTACACATACTTTCATAAATCCTCCATCGACGCCTAAACGCCATCAATACATCATTTATGTAAGCACCTATATTCTCTATAATCATCATTACACATCAATGATTACGAGCTAGTGCTCGACTGTAACCCTTAATTATGCTAAACAAATTAATGTTTAAAGTGACGAATGCTTGTAAATACCATAGCAATGCCCGCTTCGTCGGCAGCCTTGATGGATTCTTCGTCTCGAATAGAGCCACCCGGTTGAATAATGGCTGCAATACCATGTTTTACTGCCGTTTCTACAGTATCCCCAAAGGGGAAGAACGCATCAGATGCTAACACAGCACCTTTTGCAGCTTCACCAGCTTGTTCAAGAGCAATTTTTGCAGAACCAACGCGGTTCATTTGACCAGCCCCCACACCGAGTGTACGTTTTTCATTGGAAATCAAAATGGCATTGGATTTTACGTGTTTTACAAGTTTCCAAGCAAATTCAAGAGCTTTCCATTGTTCCTCTGTTGGCTGTACCTTTGTAACCACTTTATAGTTAGCGCGGTCTTCTTGGATATCATCTTCTGTTTGAACTAACAGGCCACCAGAAACCTTTTTCACTGTCACTTGGCCAGATTCAGGCTTAGATAACTCGATGAGTCGAATATTTTTCTTTGCTTCGAGAATGTCTAATGCTTCTTTTGTGAAAGCAGGTGCCATAATAACTTCTAAGAAAATTTTGCTCATTTCATCTGCCGTATCAGCATCTACTTCACGGTTTAAAGCAACGATACCACCAAAGGCGGATACAGAGTCTGCTTCGTAGGCATTTACATAAGCATCATGCAATGTAGTTGCTGTAGCTGCGCCACATGGATTTGTATGCTTAATGATACATGCTGCAGGATCTGTAAATTCCCACACCATATTCCACGCTGCTTCCATATCTACGATGTTGTTATAGGAAAGCTCTTTGCCATGGAGTTGTTTCAAAGCCCCCATGCCATGAGCTTTACCAATTTCTTTGTAGAATGCTGCTTTTTGATGCGGATTTTCACCATACCGAAGGTCAGTTACCTTTTCATAAGCACTTAAATATTCCGGTGGTGTAGGACCTTCGTCTAAGACACCACTCATATAGTTAGCAATGGCTACATCATAAGCTGCAGTATGAGCAAAGGCTTCCTTTGCAAGACCAAAACGATATTCTTTAGGCAATTCACCATGTTCTTTAAGCATAGCTAAGATTTCATCATAATGATTTGGATTTACAACGATACCTACATACGCATGGTTTTTCGCAGCAGAGCGCACCATGGAAGGACCACCGATATCGATATTTTCAATAGCTTCCTCTAAGGATACATTTGGTTTGGCAATGGTTTCACGGAATGGATAGAGATTGACAACAACAAGGTCGATTGGTTCAATGCCATGATCTGCCATAGCTTTTTGATGTTCCCTGTTATCACGGATTGCCAAAATACCACCATGAACCTTGGGATGCAAGGTCTTTACACGGCCGTCCATCATTTCAGGAAAACCAGTCAACGTCTCAACCGCTTTGGCTGCAATGCCTGCATCGGTTATGGCTTTAAGGGTCCCACCTGTGGAATAAATGGTTACACCTAATTCAACTAATCCCTTTGCAAAGTCTACAATACCTGTTTTATCAGAAACACTAAGTAATGCATTTTTAATCATCTAACGTCTTCCTTTGCTTACATATCAATCTTCAATATATACAACACGCCCTTTTATGGTGAGCTTATCTTCACAAAATAGTTGCAATGCCTCTTTATACGTTTTATGTTCGATAGGTAATAATCTATCACTCAAGGTATCCTCTGTATCATCGGGTAATACAGGAACCGTATTCTGCATAATGATAGGCCCCGTATCCATTCCCGCATCAACAAAGTGTACCGTACACCCTGTAATTTTTACGCCTCCGTCAATGGCTTGTTGATGACCATGAAGGCCTGGAAATGATGGTAACAGAGCAGGATGAATATTTAATATACGATGTTCATATCGCTCTATCAAAGGAGCACCGACAATACGCATATAACCTGCCAAGACGATACCATCAACCTTATAAGGCTCTAAAGCATCTAGTTGAGCCTGTTCAAAGCTAGCTTTAGAATCATAGTCGCTACGTTCCATAACAATAAGTGGAATATTCCAAGATTTAGAGCGTTCCACAATTCCTGCATTGCCGTGATCTGTAATGATTACAACAAATTCACCATTAATATAGCCTTCTTGCATGGCCTTATACAGTGCTTCACCATTAGAACCACGACCACTGGCAAAGAGGGCTAATCTCTTTTTAGAATTACGCATCGAACTCAGCCCCTTTAAGGACAACAGGACCATCACCACTTACAATGCGGCCAATTTCATATACCGTTTCACCACGACTAGAAAGGTTTTCTTTAACTGTTTCTACATCCTTTTGATCAACCATGAGTATCATACCAATACCCATGTTGAAAGTACGGTACATTTCAGGCCAGGCAACATTGCCCCATTCTTGTAGTTTTGTAAATATAGGAAGTCGTGGCCATGTAGTGACATCTACCTCTGCAGTAACGCCTTTTGGCAATACACGTGGAATGTTTTCGTAGAAGCCACCGCCGGTAATATGAACCATGCCTTTTACAAGTTCTTGTTCAATTAACGGCAATACAGCTTTAGGATATAAACGTGTAGGCGTCAATAATTCTTCGCCTAAAGTTTTACCAAACTCTGGAATTTTTGTATCCATAGATAATTGTTTATGGTCAAATACAATTTTACGAACCAAGGAGAAGCCATTAGAATGTACACCAGACGATGGTAGACCTAAAATTACGTCGCCAGCTTTGATACTTTCACCAGTAATCAATTTAGGACGATCTACGATACCAACGGCAAAACCAGCTACATCATAATCCTCATCATCGTAGAAACCTGCCATCTCAGCAGTTTCACCGCCTAGTAAGGCGCAGCCTGATTCTTCGCACGCCTCAGCTACACCGCGTACGATATCTGCCACTTTTACAGGCTCTAGTTTGCCAACCGCAATATAATCGAGGAAAAATAAAGGTGTAGCACCTTGTACGAGGATATCATTAACACTCATAGCTACACAGTCTTGACCGATAGTATCATGTTTATCCATCATGATAGCGAGACGTAATTTGGTGCCCACCCCATCTGTACCAGATACGAGCATAGGATCAGACATAGCATGACCAGCTAAGGAATAGAGTCCCCCAAAACCACCTAAATCACCAACAACACCTGGTGTATACGTCCGTTTAACAGATTCTTTCATCAATTCTACGGCGCGATTACC
>OGOW01002836.1_pt1 | contig 13184 bp, 16 predicted proteins | sample 1552781 | NCBI WGS metagenome assembly OGOW01 (sample SAMEA2580145, study PRJEB22360) | human gut metagenome | biome: human gut; feature: human-associated habitat; material: faeces | place: Denmark | collected 2008/2010
GTTGGGGAGCCGATGCGCTGGCACTGATGCACGACTATGTAGTGACCATGATGCTCTATGTGCTGTATTTGACCTATGCCATTGCTGCACTTGTTACTATTTACGCCAGCCTACAAATCTTCATCAAGATGAATGCCGGCGAGGAAGGTATCGTCAAGGAGATACTCATGGTTGTGGGAGCCTGTATGTTCATGATTGGAGCCTCTATCGTGTTCCCAGCTTTCTTCGGCTATCAAGTTTAAAAAATACTCATCTGCGCAGAGAGTACCATAATGTCTAATTAAAAACAAGAACGAATGTTGCAAAAAATTAAGAAAATGATGAAGGGCATCTGCTCTTCCGAAAGAATCAAGATGCTTTCATTTATGCTGCTGGTCGGAACGGTGACAGCTTTCGCCCAGAACGCGGCCGGTGACTACTCCGCCGGAACGACCGCCCTCGGCACGGTGACGGACGAAATCGCCAAGTACGTGCCGTATGTAGTGAAACTGTGTTACGCCATTGCCGGCATTGTGGCCGTTGTGGGAGCAATCAGCGTGTATATCAAAATGAACAACGAGGAACAGGACGTGAAGAATATCTTAGTCCTACAAAATGCGTTTGAAAAGACAAGAAAGCAAATGAAAGTAAATGCGCTAAGTATCAATGCTTTAAGCGATAATTTGAGTTTTCCGATGTTTGCCAAACTCACTCTTAAAAAGACATAAAAGACTGTTTCTTGTTTCCGTTTTGTTTCTCGTTTCTCGGTTTGTTTTCTTATCTTTACATCAGTTTTCCGAAGTAAGGGAAGAAAAAGAAAAGCAAATGTCAGCATAGGAAACCATATCTGACATGAACTTTCAACAAGAGGGAGAAAGACCCTCCAATGTAGCAGAATACAAAAACAAAATAACACTTCATACATCATGGCAAGACCAAAGAAACAAGTAAAGCTGAAAGAACCGATTAAAATTCGGTTGAAGTCGCTCGCAGATGGCAACAAGAGCATCTATCTTGACATCTACTATAAGGGAGTGAGAAAGTATGAATACCTCAAACTCTATCTCGTCCCCGAAATCAATCCCGTCTGTAAGGAACAGAACAAGCAGACTATGGCGGTTGCAGAACGCATCAAGGCAGAGCGTATCAAAGCCCTTCATGGTCACGGCATACAGGACTGGGAGACAGTAAAACAAGGCTCGATGCTTCTTATCACATGGATAAAGAAGTATTGTGAAGGTGGTGTCGGCATCAAGAAGTCAACGCTCCATTGCCGTGTGGAAATGCTGCACACCGTAGAGAAGTATCTTGACGAGACTAACAAAGGCTTCATTTCTCTTGAAGAGGTCAATGCGGAGTTCTGCCGTGGATATGTGAAGTTCTTGCGTAACTTCCCAAATTCCCATATCAAGTATGGCGAGCCAAGACCTATCAGTGAGAATACGGCAAGCCGATACCTCGGAATGTTCTCCACTGCTCTCAATAACGCTGTGCGCCAAGGCATTATCCGAAACAATCCGATGAAGGAACTTGATGCACGTGAGCGCATCCAACCCAAGGAAGGCAAGAAAGAATACCTTACTATAGAGGAACTTCGCACCCTCATAGCTACGGATAGTTACCGCCCAGAGGTCAAGGAGGCTTTCATCTTCGCTTGTTTTACAGGATTGCGATTAAGCGACATGTACCGTCTTGCGCCGATGCACATCTTCAAGACCGCTGACGGAAAAGGCGAATACATAGACATGGAAATGCAAAAGACGGAGAAGCCTGTTATAATACCTCTCTCGGAAGAGGCTAAGCGTTGGTTGCCGAAACCAAGAGGAAATAATATTCCTTTCTTTGACATTCCGACCACACAGACCGTTATAGGCAGGGCTCTCCGCAAATGGGCGGAAGCGGCAGGGATTGAGAAGCATATCTCATTCCATTGCTCACGGCACACATTCGGAACGATGATGCTCACGCTCGGTGCAGACCTTTTTACCACAAGCAAGCTGATGGGACATTCCAACATTCAGACCACGGAAATCTATGCTAAAATCGTGGACAAGAAGAAGGAGGAAGCCATCAACCTCATTGACGGTATGTTCACATAAATCATTGACAACGAAAACATATAGAGACATGACAATAACTATCAGACAAAAGGCACTTGCCAACGACAACATAAGCTTGTATCTTGACATCTACGATGGTGGCAAGCGCAAGTTTGAATTTCTTTCCCTCTATTTGTTGCCAGAGGTTGATGCAGAGACCAAAGCAAGGAACGAAGAAACATTGCAACGTGCTCACCAGATAAGGGCTGAGCGTATTCTTCATCCAGAGACCATCCCAGAGGTAGGTCACTTGATGATTGTGAAGGAAATCCCCAATGACGAGTCTCCCGAAGTCTTGGACTGGATCCAGACTTACATCGACTGGATGAGCGACAATACAGACTACTCCAAGGCTATTGTTGACCAGTCAAAGTATCTGAAATACCTAATGAGCGAGTTCCTTGCCAACAAGCGCAGACCTCACATCACTCTGAGGAAGTTCGACAAGGAATGGTTCAAGGCTTTCTTCCTTTGGTTGAAGAACGACTATGTACCACAGAAGTATGTACGAGTTGAAGCCAAGCCTTTGTGTGAAGGCTCCCTGCATAATGTTCAACAGCGCATAGTGACGGTGTTCAACAAGGCGGTCAAGTTCGGTAAGCTGAAGGCTAACCCTTTCTACCAGTTGGAGAAGTCAGACATCTTTTCCAAGCCAAAGTCATCGCATAAGCAGTATCTCACTCCCGATGAACTGAAAAGGTTTATGGCTTCAGAGGAGAGAAGTCCAGGAGTTGCAGAAGCACAGAAAGCTTTCGGTTTCGCCTGTCTGACAGGACTTCGTATCAGCGACATCAAGGCTCTGCGATGGAGTGACATCAAGAGAAACAAGGAAACGAACACGCTTGTAATCGTCCAAAAGAAAACAAAGGCTCTCAATGCCGTACCAATCGGCAATACCGCCTTGTCATGGATGCCACCAAAAGGCGATGATGATTTTGTGTTTCACCTTCCTGCCAAGGCTAATGTGGATGCAGCCCTTAAAAGGATAGCCAAAAAGGTGGGCATAGAGAAGAATATCTCTTTTCACTGCTCCAGACATACATTCGGAATTTTGGTGCAGGCGGTTACTGGTAACATTGAGACTACCAAGAAGCTGATGGGACACAAGTCGCTCAAATCCACCGCCATCTATGCAGATGTGCTGACGAATGAAAAGGTCAAGGCTGTTGACAACACGAAGAAAGCCTTTCGAGGTCGCAAACAACGTGAGGAGAACAAGCAAATACCGAGGACAAAGCGGACAGCAGCCACCAACACTCATCCACGCAAAACTACATTTACACAGGATAACAAGTAAACAGAGCTTTTCAGGATAACAACCAGTTAATTTCACTTTTGTAGTCCCCATTTTTCGGGTAGGGATTTCTCTCTGCCTTGGGGGACTACACTTTCAAAACAAGCAGTACAACAAATCATAAACAATTAAATTACAGGATAATGAACAAAACTATCGACACCGAGACTCTTCTCTTGAAGGTAGAGTCACATGAGCACCGCATTGGTATAATGGAGAACCTACTTCGTGATGCCAAGCAAGTATTGACACTGGAGGAAGCTGCCTTATTCATGGGTATATCAAAGAGCAGTCTCTATAAGATGACACACAAGCATGAACTTCCGTTCTTCCGTCCCAACGGCAAGATTATCTACTTTGAAAAGTCAGAGCTTTTGAACTGGATGCGCCAGAACCGCAGTATGTCCGAGGCTGAGACCAAGGCTGCAGCGACCAAGCACATGAGTGAACTTTGTAAATAGACATGGCGATGATGAAGGACGATTTTTCCCATGAAGAGTACAGAAGCAAGTTGGCAAATGTCGCTGACCTTGCCGTGAGCTACATCAATACTGGCAACGGCTACTTTCGGATGCGTGATGCTTTCAATCAGCTTGCCGAACAATGCGGAGCCAACAAGGGCATCAATGATGAAGCAACTGTCGGCAGAAGAAAACTTCTTGCCCAGTCTGTTTGCATTGAGTGCATTTCACGATTAAGCAACCATTCTAATGACAGGTTGCAAGGCGAGCTCTATGTTATCGCAGAGGACATTTCCCCAAGGAGAGGACGGCACAGATGATTTTCTCTTTACTGAGAAAAAAGTATTGCCAGTTATGGTTATAATATTCAAAATTCACGGAACATGGATAAACAAAAGATACATTACTGCTTCACGCTGTCCGATGTACAGATGGAGTATCTTCGCTGCAAGAAGTACAAGATTGACCGCATGGAATGCTTCATGTCTCTTGCCTCTCTTGCTGAACGTGAAACAACACTTGTACCTATCAGCAAAACCCAACAAGTGGAAATCTTGTGTGGGCAATGTATGGTTGATAACACCCAACTTGCCAAACTCTGGGATAAAGACCGCAAGACCGTACCCAAACTGTTACAGGCTATGGAGGCTGTGGGCATTTCCTCTTCACAAAAAGTTGGAGACAACCGCATCATTACCCTGCATTCCCTCTCTGGTTGGTATGTGGACGGAAGATTTGTCAAGAACGGCTTTTCATTGAAGCGCAATGAGGATGGCTCTGCAATCATCCACACGGAAGTTCCACAAGCAAGAGTAATTGTTACGACAACGGAGGATGATACAAAGTCGGACAAGGAAGATGGGCATTCTGCCAATGGAATATCCGATACTGACAACAATGGCAATTCTTCTACGGCAGATATTTCTTCTTCCCTAAATTCGACATCCTCTAATGATAATGGAAGCGTGGGTAAGGTTGGAACGAATGGTAATCTTTCCGATGCTGTTACTGGTGGAATTTCCCCACATCAAAACTACTCCAGACAGTCTGTTGGCAATCCTTCTTCCCTGCAAGAAGCAGATGCCAAACAGAATGAGGGAGAACACAACACATATCCACAGCATCTGGCAGGAGGACAAACACGACAGTCTAACGGTTCTAATGCCAATGGTTACAAGGCTAACAGCTACCATAACGGCAATCAATAGGCATAAAGAGGTTAATGAGCCACCATACCGATAAATCATCCCAAAGGACGATTGACCGCCATAGGCTACCGCCAAACTGTTATACGTTTAAGCAGCCTTGGGGACGGACGCTGTTAAAAGTGCCGTCATTTTATAGGTACTTTTCGAGAAATCCTTTTGTAATACAGAAGCCGTGTCCGTCTTTCTGTATTCCTAAAAGTTTCTCGGACTACTCGCAGGCTCGCAGTCGTGACCACCTTTGCAAGGTGCTTGTAATCATCCCTTTTTAATCAGAGACAAGGACAAATGAGAAAGAAGAAAATCATAAGGAAACCGCCTACGGAAGTCCACACCTACCGATGTACGAAAGAAGAGTTGAAACAACTCCAGGCACTTGCCAAGGAGTGTGGAATAAGTCTGAGCCGCTATGTCGTTGAGACAGGTTTGAAGCACCGTCCACGCATGAGGCTCACCAAGGAAGAGGTGGATGCCCTCAACTCTCTCGCCATCGCAAGGACGGATTTGATAAAAATCAGCAACGTGCTATCCAAGAAAACGGCTGAGGAAAAGGCTCGGTTCTTCAAGAATGAGAAGTTCATGCGTTGGTGGATTGATGCCGTTGCAGGACTTATACAACATTGGTATAGCATTGAAGAGAATATCGCAACAAACGTACAGACCAAATCAAAGGAGGATTCATGATTATGCTCGCAAAGGTAGTATCGTATGGAGGCAATTCCGTAAGGTACGCATTGGAAAAGGAGAATGCAAAGACGGTCAAGGTGAACAATATGCCCGATGGTCTTGACCCTACCGCCATCTGGTACATGATGAAGCATCATTGCCAGTATCATCAGGCGGAAAGGACGGTGGGCAGAAAGTTGGAAAGGTTCATGACCACTTTTGTACTTTCCCCATCAAAGGAGGAATCTGCCAACTTCACGATGGAAGATTGGGCAAACCTCCAAGACGAAGCATTGGAAGTTTTGGATTCTGTTGGACTTACGCCCAACGGTTTCTCCAATGAGATAAAGACCAATTTCACCAATTCAATGAATTTGGGCGGATTGCACTCTGATTCCAAGTCGGGAACGCTGCACCTTCACATTGATTGTTGTCGTGTGGATATGGAGGGTAACACCAACGATGTACATGATATTCATCTTCGGGCAATGAAGGCTGCGGAAATCATCAATATGCGGCATGGATGGGAACAACCGCAGGAGATTCGGAATATGCGGAAAGTTGAGCTTGCGGAGGATTGCGAACATACTCTCAAAGATATGCAACAGTTCAACATAGACAGATACTTCAATCTGTTGCGCATGAAAGGCTATGAGGTAAAGCCACGCTACGACAAACAACGGAAACTTGTCGGCTATACTGTCGGCAAGAATGCTTCCGTGTTCAAGGCTTCTGAGATTGGCAGAAAGTTTATGGCATCAAAGATTGAAGACACCTGGATGAAACTGCACCCAAAACCTACACAAGTCAAGACAAAGCCTGTTTCTCCATCCGTTGCTCCTGCGCCTCGCCCAGTTCGTCCTGTCGTTCAGACTCCAACTGCATCACAACCAAAGTCGCAACCTCAAATTACACAAACGGCATTCAACATCAATACTGGCGATGAGGTCAAGAAGATTTGGATTCCGAACTCTGTCAAAGATGTCTTTACTAATGAGGTTCAGATTCCAGAGGATAATGATATAGCGACAATAGAGAATGTCGCTCATGTAGCGATGCTGTTGTTTGCAGGGTATATTGACGCAGCCACTTCCATGTCTGAGTCATGTGGCGGTGGCGGTTCTGCTCCTTCTTCTGGTTGGGGCAAGAAAGATGACGAAGATGACTGGAAGTTTGCCCACCGTTGCGCACAGATGGCTCATTCCATGTGCAAGCCTAAACCACGCAGCAGAAGTTTCCACCGATAAATCAATGACAATATGGCAATCAGAAAAAGCAAGATATACATAGACACAGAAGAAAGATCCGACTTCGACAACATGCTGAATGATGTCGAAAACGAGGTTGAGGAGCAGCAAGCCGAGGATGGACTTGTAAACCGAGTTCCTGAGTTGAAGCAGTTGAGTGAGGACATTGACAAGGCTACAAACACCTTCATCAATGCCACACTTGAACTGGAATCTGCCATTCAGCAGTATCAGCGTGCAGAAGTAAAATTAGGTGGTGCTGTGACTAATATCAGCAAAAAGGTAGATACCATCAATCAGCACATAGACAAAGTCTTGGAAAATGCTCCCACAAAATTAAAGGTGGCAGTAAATGTCAATGATGCTGACTGGCAGAAAATCCAAGAACTGTTTGCCAAAGAACGCCAATGGATGACCGCACAGATGCAGACGCATATCCGTGAGGTCAATTCCATGTTTGCTGATGAACGGAAGAAAGTCCGTGAACGATACAAGGAATATGATGGCTGCTACCTCGGTCACTATGCCCAGTGGTTCTTCTGGTTCTTCTTCACGATTGGAATGTTCGTAGTCGCTGGAGGTATAGGCATGATGATTGCACAGAATTATGACAAGCAATAACCAGCTGACCTTATTTATCGTACAACTTTCGCAAATCCTTGTCCAAAGTAGTAATGTAATTAACTATTTCAGCAAAATAGCCAAGCCCATATTGCCTAATAAAAGTACGTCTTGCATCAAGAAGGAGATATGGATTTCCCGTAACAGTGGCAATATTTTCTTTAATCTCATTAGAACCTAAATGACTCTCGTATAGTTTTGTTGTTGCGGATTCTACATACTTATTATTAGAACCATGTGAGTAAGGATTTCGAAATGAGTTCTTTAAATAAATTAGCCTATCATGTTCCTCAGAAGTTATGATGTTCTTTTTGTAGAGTGTTTCAATATTTTCACCAAGATTCTTTTTACCATATTTGTTTAATTCCTTCTCATATATGTTTTCAAACTCATATCCGTCATCCAAAGTTCTACCATTGGCTTCATTGTAAACTAAAGTCAATTTGACCATTGTTTCAAATAGAAGATTGGTCAAGGTTATGGCTGCCATGTATTTTTGTAGAAACAGACAGTCTCATATTTCTTGAATATCAGGCAATAGAGGTTTGAGGATATTCAATTGAGTGTTGCTTAAATTCATAATCAACAAACGAATACTTTTTTCACTTTCTGTAGAAATTCCAGCGTTTATCCTTTGTACTATTTCTTCTTCGGTAAAATTTTTACCTTTATAATTGAAAATAAATGTCATAAGTTCGCAATATTATTCTTGATTAAAACCATTGAGAGCAATACATTTCTTCCTTATTCTTTTAGGAATAATATCACAGAAAAGAGAAAAATCTTTGATGTTAACTTTGCTCGCCTGCTTTTTCAGTGTATAATCTTTTTCGACTTTATACGTTGTTTTCCATCTGGTTTGTAAAAGAATAAGCAAATAGCGCAAATGCAGATTCACAATATTAGTCACCCAAGTTAAAGAACTTGGTTTGAAAATTATTTTACATCTATCTGTGATATTTATTACTCTTGAACACGAATGATTACAACCTAATTCTATTTGTTTTGGTAAATCATTGATGTATCCAAGTTTGTAAAGCAAATATTCGCCTGTTGGATGAATGGAAACATTATATCTTTTTGAAAAATCTTCTAGTATGATATCAATGAGATGATTCATGCTTATAGAATTATAGCCGATACTATTCATATATAATCCCCTTGCCAACCTTATAAGAATGCTTTTTTGTTCCAATCTTACAATTTCAGAACGAATAGAGGTATATGAACCACACTGAGCAAAATCCTCCAAATAGAAGACTTTGCTCAATGGTGATTCTTGAATGTATCTTAACATATTATTATATGTAGATGTCTCAAAATTAGATTTTTCCATTATTTTTAATTCTCAAATGTATCATAGAAACAGATATTTTTAGGAAATTTTATATTGGGAATCCAAAGAGGCTTTCCATTCCATCCTTTAGCAACTTCACCATTTATCCTATATAATGTTAACACTATCTCATCATCAAATTTGCTTCCAAGTTTGCGGTCATTTTCTGAAAGGAGTGTACCTGTTCCTTTACTTATCTCCCTATTTTTCCTAACAATTAGACGAAGTTTGACAGATGGGCGTTTTGCACACAAAGCGTGAACACAGGAAATGTATTTCTGACTTGAAAAATCCTGACTATCATAACTTCCTACTAACTGAAGTAAATTAATAACAGTTTCTTTATCAGTAGGCACAGACAGAGCATCACCATATTGCGAAACAATAGAGTCTATAACATCAGTGTTTGAATCCACAGGGTTGGAAGCAAAGAAATTCATACCACCAACAATCGCATTCAGATATTTACTGTCTAATACGTTTTTTCTCGTAGGACTAATATCTGCAGGAAGAATAACTTGCAAATTCTCCAATCCATGTGTAACTTGCTCGATAAGCATTTCATTGGATTTGTTTAATTCCACAAAAAACTTATAAAGCGGTTGTGGTATGAATATTCTTACCAATTCTTTTTCTCTATCATAGCCGAATATTCTTGAATGCTGCCAAAATGTATCAGCTTGCATTCGCTTCGCAGAACGACAGTAATAAACCGTTTGTAAGTGTGGAAAAGTAATACCCCTACCCAACGTATTTCCACCGATAACGATGTTAAATCCCTTGCTTAAATCAAGGGCATCTGGGTTTGATGAATCTCTGCATACGAAACTTTTTGAGTTTAATGGCACAACCATGATTTCTGTATTGTCCAAGATGTCAGTAACACCATTTTGTATATCTTCAAAACTTGGGAAATCTGGTTTAGTATGTTGAAGGTCTGTCCATATATTCTTTAATGCCTTTTCAAATCCTTTTTCATTTTGAGATACTTCAAGGAGATTTAAAAACTCTTGTACTCTATTCACAAACTTGTTATGAACATCAATTTTAACATTTGGATGTATCATAAAGTTACAATTGGTTTCTCCTTTAATCTTCTTGTAAGCACAAACTTCTAAGAAAGTAAGAATACTATCTCTTAATCCATCAGGAGTTACAGTATCATCATCTGCAATAATTTTATCCAGTTCGTTATCTTCTGTAAATTTAGCGCAATATGAGGTTGGATCCGAGTAGAAGAAATTTCCACCCAAATATTGAGAACCAGGCTTAAAATAAGTCACAAAAGATGGTCTCCAACCAGAAACAAGCGATTGGAGTAGTACCGCCTGTGGTGTAGCAGTAACCTCAATGTAAACTGACGATGTTGAAGTCTTTTTTATCAGTGATAAATTCCTATTAATTGGACTGACTTTGTTGGAATTAACTTTTGTATTCAAACTTGCAGCATCGGCCTCGTCATCAAAAATAACCAATGGAAGTCCATGACAAATATCTGTATTAACAAGAATATCTTTCCATTTCCTTAATACGCGACTATTCTTCTTCAATACTATAACCGTAGGTTTTGTTAACCTAACTTGTTCAAATAGCACTTCTTCCTTTTCAGATATTACATTGAAATCGAGTAACGATTTTTTTACTCGATTATATGTTTGTCGTTGCAAATCAACATTGTCTGTTGTTAGTAAAATGAATAGCCGGTATCCTTTATCGGCCAAAAGAGATATAGCACCTAACATCTGACCAGTTTTGCCACTTTGAACATTTCCTAACAACAAACAATTCAACTGTGAGGCAAATGAAAATCTGGAACTGATATTTGATACCAGTTCGTTTGATGTATTTACAACACTTTCTCTCAATTCGTTTGATTGGAGAGTGTTAAGATATGTACCTATATAACTCATTCTATTTCATTGATAAAAGCCATATTCCACTCTTAGTCTCTTCGAAAACCATCTGACTCTTCCCAAATCGTTCAATCGTTTCTTCTGTCACAGGCTTTCCAATTTCCAAAGCACCATCATTCTCCATTCTTCCTTTTATCCATCTTCCTAATATTTTAAGATTAGAATCTGAACGAAGATTTTTATTATAGTCCCCCTGTCTGGAAAGATTAAAACTATATCCATCATCGGTAACTACAGTAAAAGACTTACCTGTAGGCAATATGTTTGCAGCCTCAGTACCTTTGTTAAGAATCAATTCAACCTCGTACCAACCTCTTGGACTATAACGATTTTTTATTTTCCCCGCTCCAAAATATGTATTTAGGTTACTTTTGGGGTCGGTCTTAAATGGCATGTGTACAACAACTCCTGTACGCATATCCTTATATTCATCTATCTGTTCTTTGGACACCTCTGTCACATGGTCGTAACCTTTTAGAACTTTAACCTCTGGTGTCTTAAATTTTGTAATTATTGGCACATCGTCAAATTCCTGTCCAAGACAGTTAATGATTTTAGATATATTTTGATTTATGCCCAATCCCTCATTGCCATCAAAATAAATGTCACTTTCAATATAGCTGGCATTTTTATCGAGAAAACTTCCAAGATTTGAAGAACCAACAAATGAGCCTAAACAACTTGCTTGATTTGTAAAAGAATACATTTTTCCATGAAACAAAGCCTTCGGAGAAAGATATACTTTCCCTGAATTATATTCATGGAGCATATCATTTAGCTCACGAACGGCATTATATTGAATCTTCGTGAATCCATCCAAATAGTTCATACCGATGAAGAGTAGCAAATTCATACTATTCTTCTTGTATGAGACAATGGACTGGAGTTCTGCTATGGAATCATTTGTAATGAAACCTGTTGCAATATTGAAGGAAGTTGCATTGTTTATATGCTTGACCACCAAATCTTTAGTGGAGCGCAAACCAATAGGCTCCACAATTGGATTTTTTGTTAACAGCAATTCCATACTTTTCTATTTTATAAGTTTGTATCTTTCCTCAAAAGGCATAGCCTTTAAGATTTCCAATTTTTTATATAAATCAACTTTGGGATAATTCCCTGTAAACAACGGCTTTAGAGCCATTGCAATTGCATGAACACCAACAGGAGGAACAGCATTACCTATTTGTCTTCTTACCTCAGTGGTACTCCCATAAAACACAAAATCATCAGGAAACGATTGTATCCTAGCTCTTTCTCTGTTTGTTAATGGGCGAGGTTCTGGATAGTGGTAGCCCCATGTGCCACCACCTCCTGCTGCAATTATAGTCTTTGATGGTTCACTCCGGTTAATACGACGATATACATGACTAATCATACCATGCACATAATATGGACTGTCTTCGGGAATATCAGTAAAGTTTCCTCCCTCTGGTATCATTCCTATAATTGTTTGAGTTCGTTGAGTGACCCTCAAATGCTCATTGTTGTTAGGTACGTTTTCTACACCAACGAAAGCGTCACCAACAGTGACCCAAGGTAAAAGTCCTTCTTGAGGACCATGAGTAGGAGCCGGATGAACGAAATCAAATCCCGTATCAACGCGTATGCCAACAATTAGGACACGTTCACGAAACTCTGGCACTCCATAGTCTGCAAAATTATACAAATGTGGTATTACGATATAGCCAGGTTCTATGCTTTGGAAGTCTTTGATAATCTGTTCGATTGCCTTTTTCTTATTTGCGGTAAGAAGCCCTTTTACATTTTCTGCCACAAATGCCTTTGGCTTTTTGGCATCTACAAAACGAAGAAAACTTTTGTATAAGTTTCCTCTTTCACCATTTAAACCTGGTTGCTTCCAAATTATAGAAAAATCTTGACACGGGAAACCTCCAAGTACCAAATCACACTCTGGAATATCTCTATTGGTATATGGATCAACTTGTTCTATATCTCCTTCGAGGATTATATCGCCAAAATGATTTCTAAAAGTGACACAGGCTTCATGCTTAAAATCATTTGCCCATACAGTTTTATATTCACCGACTTGCTCAAAGCCGAGGTCTAACCCTCCACATCCAGAGAATAATGATAGTACTTTTATAGTATTCTTGTTCATTTTATTTTTTACATTAAATATTGCTCACAAGCAAATCCTTTACATCAACTTTGAGAAGATTAGCAATCTCATTAAGAGTTTTCAAATCTGGCTGTATGGTATTTTGACACCATTTACTAACAGTACAGGTAGATTTACCCAGTTGGTCTGCCAACCATTTCCCTGTTTTGTTTTGTTCGACCAAAACAATTTTTATTCTATTTAAATTTTGCATGATGCTTGTATTTATATAAATTTCATG
>OGOW01002842.1_pt1 | contig 13153 bp, 9 predicted proteins | sample 1552781 | NCBI WGS metagenome assembly OGOW01 (sample SAMEA2580145, study PRJEB22360) | human gut metagenome | biome: human gut; feature: human-associated habitat; material: faeces | place: Denmark | collected 2008/2010
ACATTATGTTTGCGTCCAATTTTATGGACAGTACGCTCAATATACTGGTCTGCGGTCTCTGCTTCTCTGGTATAAACCACATGGATGTTATGGTACTGGAAGGTTTCCTCCGGATGGCCTTCCACACGGTAAGCATCAAATACCAGGATCAGGATACAGCCTTTGATGCCCTGATAATCACTTAATATGTCCATTAAACGGGTCTGGGCCGCATGAAAATCAGCCTGGGCAAGATCTCTTAAATCTTCCCATGCAAAAATAATGTTGCATCCATCTACCAGAAGATAGTCGTCTCTGTGGATGGCAGGATTGCTGTTTCTCCAGGCACCCTGACTGGTTTTCCCCGGAAGTTCTGAAGATTGAGAGCGTTTTCCACTGTTTCCGGAAAAACTGCTGCCGCTTTCCAGATTTCCGAAGCTTCTGCTGTTGCTGTTATATTTCTTCGATTTCACAGGGCCGAAGGTTTTCTCAAAGATTGCCTTCAGCTCTTTCTCCTCTTCGTAGCTTCCATACATCGAAGTATATTTCCCACGGGAGGTTTTTCCTGTCCCATAACTGGTACTGTGTGTATCTTTTCCCTGCACGGAATATCCTCTTCCGGAAGCTTCCGCAGTTCCCGTACTGCTGTCACCGGAATCATCATACGCATCGTCCCAGTCCTGGATCTCTGCACCGTCCAGATGCATATATTCCTCTACCTCATACCACGGAACCACAAAACCTGCTCCGTGAGCACAGAATACAGATCCCGTAGGATTCTCAAGATCTCTCTCGGAATCATAGCCGATCTCCTGGACGATCTGCTCCTGATCCTGGCATGGTTCATAGCCTTTCAGCGTACAGGTGAGATGGCCTTTTCCTCTTGTGTAGGAAATTACCTGGCTCTGATAATCCCGCATTTTTGCAACCGGTGCACTGCCTGTGATCACAGCCAGTTCTCCCTCTGTCTCCGGTCCCTGGAAGTTTCCCTGCATCCGCTGGATATCGGTCATGGCACGGCCTACATTTTCGGCCGGAAGTTCCAGCCGGAAACTGTAGTATGGCTCCAGAAGGACGGTTTTCGCCTTTTTCAGGCCCTGACGCACTGCACGGTAAGTTGCCTGACGGAAATCTCCGCCCTCTGTATGCTTCTGGTGTGCCCGACCAGTAAGAAGTGTAATCTGCATATCTGTGATCGGTGATCCGGTAAGTACACCAAGATGCTCTTTTTCTTCCAGATGGGTGAGGATCAGGCGCTGCCAGTTCCGATCCAGCTGGTCTTCACTTGCCGCTGTAAAAAACTGCAATCCGCTTCCTCTCTCTCCCGGTTCCAGAAGAAGATGCACTTCCGCATAATGGCGCAGTGGTTCAAAATGTCCTACGCCTTCCACCGGTGCGGCAATGGTTTCCTTATATACAATATTTCCGGTTCCGAACTCCACAGCCACATGGAAGCGTTCCCAGATGAGATGTTTCAGAATCTCAATCTGCACCTCCCCCATCAGCATGGCATGGATTTCCCCCAACTGCTCATCCCACATAATGTGAAGCTGCGGTTCTTCCTCTTCCAGCTCTTTCAGGCTTTTCAGCATCTTGTGGGCATCGCAGCTCTCCGGAAGGATGATCTGATAATTCAGCACCGGCTCCAGAACCGGCATGACAGACTCCCGCTCAACACCCAGGCCCTCTCCCGGATATGTTTCGGTAAGGCCTGTTACCGCACAGACGGTTCCTGCCTCCGCTTCTTTGAGCATCTCAAACTTCGCACCGGAATAAATGCGGATCTGATCCACTTTTTCCTCCCAGATCTCTTCTTCCGGAATTCCTTTTCTCCCTGCATTGGTAAGCGTTTCTTTTACTTTCAGGCTGCCGCCTGTGATCTTCATGTAAGTCAGGCGGTTACCCTGATCATCCCTGGCGATCTTGAAAATTTTTGCACCGAATTCAGATGGGTAAACAGGCGCTGCCATATAGGTTTCCATACCGCGGATGAACGCATCCACGCCTTCCATTTTCAGAGCTGAACCAAAGAAACAGGGGAAAAGCTTCCGCTCCAGGATCAGTTTTACCACAGCTTTCTTTTTGATAATCCCTGTTTCAAGAAAGTTTTCCAGAAGATTTTCATCACATACGGCGATATTTTCCAGAAAATCATCGGTTCCGTTGATATGGTCGCTTTTTTTGCTGTCTGCAAAACGTCCATCATGATCCATCTGCTTTTCCACTCCGGATTCATTTTCAGGCTCACCGGAAGTTTTCCCGAAGTTATCCACCTGCTGCATGGCTTTCCCGGATTCCTCTGCACCGTGGCACTCCAGTTCTCCACCAAAATCCACACAGTTTCCACTTAATTTCTTCTTCAGCTCCTGAAGAAGCCCCTCTCTGTCTGTTCCGTCCTGATCCATTTTGTTCACAAAAAGAAATGTGGGGATCTTATACTGTTCAAGAAGTCTCCACAGTGTCTGGGTATGGCCCTGCACACCATCCGCTCCGTTGATCACCAGAATCGCATAATCCAACACCTGCAGTGTGCGCTCCATTTCCGCAGAAAAATCCACATGCCCTGGAGTATCCAGAAGCGTCACATTAAACGCTCCCATAGAAAAAACTGCCTGCTTGGAAAAAATGGTAATGCCTCGTTCCCGTTCCAGTTCATACGTATCCAGATATGCGTCTTTATGATCCACACGTCCGATCTTCCGGATCCTTCCGCATTTAAAAAGCAGGCCTTCCGATAAAGTTGTCTTTCCTGCATCTACGTGAGCCAGCACACCCAGGCTTATTTGTTTCTGTTCTTGTATCTTCTGAGGTTTTTCACCCATGAAATACCCCTTTCTTTTCTATCGTAATTACATCATCAGAAAATCTTTGTCGTCCACTTGCTCATATCCCATACTTCATTTACCACATCCTGGTAAAATTCCGGTTCATGGCAGATGAGAAGAATACTTCCGCGGTATTCCCGGAGAGCTTTTTTCAGCTCGTCTTTTGCATCCACATCCAGATGGTTGGTGGGCTCATCCAGAAGCAGGATATTGGTATCACGGTTCACCAGTTTGCAGAGACGGACCTTTGCCTGCTCACCACCGCTTAAGACACGGACCTGGCTTTCGATGTGTTTGGTTGTAAGGCCGCATTTTGCCAGTGCGGAACGTACCTCATACTGGGAAAATGACGGGAATTCCTGCCACAGTTCTTCGATACAGGTGGTCTTGTTCTCGCCTTTTACTTCCTGCTCAAAATATCCAATTTCGAGATTTTCTCCCTGCTCCACACTTCCGGAGATCGGTTTGTTCAGGCCAAGAAGGCTTCGTAACAGTGTCGTTTTACCGATACCATTGGTTCCTACCAGGGCAATCTTCTGTCCACGCTCCATGGTAAAATTCAGCGGTTTGGAAAGTGGTTCATCATATCCGATGACCAGATCATGTGTTTCAAAAAGCATCTTGCCCGGTGTGCGTCCATAGCGGAAGTTAAACTCCGGCTTCGGCTTCTCTGCTGCCAGCTCGATCACATCCATCTTGTCCAGTTTCTTCTGGCGGGACATGGCCATATTTCTTGTAGAAACACGTGCCTTGTTTCTTGCTACGAAGTCTTTCAGCTCACTGATCTCCTGCTGCTGTTTTCGGTAGGCAGCCTCCAGCTGTGCCTTCTTAACCACATAGACTTCCTGGAAATGGTCGTAGTCTCCTACGTAACGGTTCAGTTCCTGATTTTCCATGTGATAGATGATATTAACTACAGAATTCAGGAACGGAATATCGTGTGAAATGAGGATAAAGGCGTTTTCATAATCCAGAAGATATCTTTTCAGCCATGCAATGTGTTCCTCATCCAGATAGTTGGTTGGCTCATCCAGAAGCAGGATGTCCGGCTTCTCAAGAAGCAGTTTGGCAAGGAGTACCTTAGTTCTCTGGCCTCCGCTTAAGTCTGTAACATCACGGTCCAGTCCCAGATCCAGAAGTCCCAGTGCCCGGGCAACTTCCTCTACTTTTGCATCAATGGCGTAAAAATCATGAAGTGTCAGTTCGTCCTGGATGGTTCCGAGTTCTTCCATCAGTGCATCCATCTCGTCAGGATCTGCAGTTCCCAGTTTGTCGCAGATCTCGTTCATGCGCTCTTCTTTTTTCAGAAGGGGATCAAAAGCAGATTTCAGCACCTGGCCAATGGTCATGCCTTTTTCCAGCACTGCATGCTGATCCAGATAGCCTGCGTGGACATTTTTTGCCCATTCTACTTTTCCTTCATCCGGCATCAGCTTTCCGGTTACGATGCTCATAAATGTGGACTTTCCTTCGCCGTTGGCGCCTACAAGTCCAATGTGTTCTCCCTTCAGAAGACGGAAAGACACGTCTTCAAAAATCGCTCTGTCTCCAAATCCGTGAGTCAGGTGTTCTACATTTAAAATACTCATTTGTTATATTCCTTTATTGTTGTGATTTTTGTATTATATTTGTTTTCCTTTATGCTGCCATCCCGATGGGATCCCTGTTTGCAGGATTCCTTTTTGATGGAGCGGATTTTTCGATGCTATAGTATTATACTTGATATTCTTCTCTGCTGTAAAGCCAAATCTCCGCATCCTCTGTGTTCTCTGGTCTGTCTGTACCTTTTCTCATGAAAATCCCTCACTGACCAGAAAACTCCCCCTGTATAATAATCTTTTTTCCTTGCCAGTTATCACAAAATCGCTTATTCTTATGACAGATAAAAAATCTCATATACATCATATACAAAGGAGGAACGATTTTTATGGCAAAGATCGATCATGCAGCGATCCGTACTTCTTCTTATGAAGATGCACAGAAATTTTTTGAAGATGTTTTTGACATGCATATGTGGCGGGAGATCGGGGAAAAACCAGAGCGCAAATGCTGGTTCCGGGAAGGTATCCAACTCTGTGAAGTTTCTGCCATCAACACAGATGCAGAGAACGGATATGACCACATTTCCATTGCCGTTGATTCTGTGGAAAAAACAATGGAAAAGATCAAAGCTTATCCGGTAAAGCCGATCAATGACCACTGGTTTTCTCTTCCGGATGGAACAAGGATCGAGCTGAAACTGCTGGCTAACTGGAAGGTTAACGACTGATATAGCACGTTAAATCAATATATGGGAGCACTGAAACCAGCTTTCCTTGCCTACAGCGTAACTATCTATGGCATAAAAAAAGATCAGATGAGAATGATTTCATTCAACATTCATTCTCACCTGATCTTTTTTATAACTTTATTTTTTACATACTGATGATTCCAAGCACGTTTGCAATGGAACTTAACAGTACAATGATCAGACAGACAGGTGCTAGATACTTAATAAAAAACTTGTACAGCCCTTTTCTGCGGAATTTCGAAGACTGCTCGATCTCCGCTGCGATCCTGTCATAACCGACAACACGTGTTACCAGGAAACAGGTAGCAAGTGCTGCCAGTGGCATCATCACGGAATTTGTCATAAAGTCAAAGAAATCCAGGAAATTCATTCCGAATATCTTCAGGAAATCCAGCACTCCATATCCCATGGAAGATGCAGTACCGATCACAAGCATGATCACAGCCATCAGGATACAGCATTTCGCCCGGCCCCAGTGAAGCTCATCCATAAAGGTAGATACACTTGTCTCCATCAGAGAAACCGCACTGGTAAGTGCCGCAAGAAGGACCAGCACGAAAAAGAGGATTCCTGCGCCGGTTCCTACTCCCATGGTTGCAAAAACCTTCGGCAGTGTGATAAACATCAGCGATGGCCCCGCCTGCAGAGTCTCCGGATTTCCGCCGGAAAAAGCAAACACAGCCGGAATGATCATAAGTCCTGCAAGGATGGCAATCCCTGTGTCAAAGATTTCCACCTGTGTGGTAGACTGTTCCATATCCAGTTTCTTATGCATATAGGAACCATAGGTATATAAGATACCCATTGCAATAGAAAGCGAATAAAACATCTGACCCATGGCTGTCACAACTGTCATCCAGGAAAAATTCTTAAAGTTCGGAATCAGGAAATATTTTACTCCTTCCATAGCTCCTGGCCGTGTCATTGAATAAATGGCAACAATCACAGCCAGAACTACCAGAACCGGCATCATGATCTTTGACATAAGTTCTACGCCATTTTTTACGCCGCCAAGGATGATGGCAAATACCAGCACTGCAAACACCAGAAACCAGGCTTCCACCTGCCAGGAATCCGCAATAAAACTTCCAAAATAACCATCTTCGGAAACCTTCTGCACATTTCCTCTTAAATACTCCACCAGATACTTGATAACCCATCCACCGATGGTGCTGTAATACGGCACGATCAGCATCGGGATCACGGCGTTCAGCCATCCACCGATCTTAAACGGTGCGCTCTTTCCAAAATGTTCAAATGCTCCGACCGGACTCTTACGCGTCATTCTTCCCAGCGCTGTCTCCGACATGATCAGCACATATCCAAATGACACGGTCAGCAGGATATAAACCAGCAGGAACATTCCTCCGCCGTACTTCGCCGCCAGGTAAGGAAAACGCCAGATATTTCCCAAACCTACCGCAGATCCGGCAACAGCCAGCACATAACCGATCTTCCCGGAAAAACGTCCCCGCTGATGATGGCTGTGACCGGATTTTTTCACTTCACTCATCCATAAAACCCTCCTTAAATTCCTGTGTAAAAAAAACTCCCACAGGATCGCGCCTATGGGAAGTCCGTATGATAATATAGTATCAAAAAATGGGGGAAATGTCAAAAGAAAGGATAATGTCCTTTTCTTACATAAAAAACCCCAGAAACCATAGGTTCCCAGGGTCTGATGTTCTGATATTCGATATGTCGGTCTGATTATCGTTTGGAGAACTGCGGAGCTCTACGAGCAGCTTTGAGACCGTATTTCTTACGCTCTTTCATACGTGGATCACGTGTAAGGAATCCAGCAGCTTTAAGAGCTGGTCTGTAGTCGTTGTCTGCCTCGAGAAGGGCTCTGGAAAGGCCATGACGGATTGCTCCAGCCTGTCCTGTGTATCCACCGCCGCGAACGTTAACGATCACGTCGAATTTACCCTCTGTCTCTGTTAAAGCCAGTGGCTGACGAACGATAACTTTCAGAGTCTCAAGTCCGAAGTACTCATCGATGTCTCTTTTATTGATAGTGATTTTACCTGTTCCAGGTACCAGGTAAACTCTTGCGATTGATTTCTTTCTTCTTCCTGTTCCGTAGAATTTTGCGCTAGCCAATGTTTTCTACCTCCTATTAAAATGTTAAAACTTCAGGCTTCTGAGCCTCATGTTTGTGCTCTGGTCCTGCGTATACGAAAAGTTTCTTGTTCATAGCTCTTCCAAGAGGTCCTTTCGGAAGCATTCCCTTAACTGCGAGCTCGATAACCTTCTCAGGTTTCTTTGCTAACATTTCTTTTAATGTGGTTTCTTTCATTCCACCAACATAGTCGGAGTGGTTATAATAAATCTTCTGCTCAAGCTTCTTGCCTGTAACTTTGATCTTATCAGCGTTTACAACGATTACATAATCTCCTGTGTCAACGTGCGGTGTAAACTGAGGTTTGTTCTTTCCTCTTAAAACACTTGCAACACCGGATGCCAGACGTCCCAGAGTGCAACCCTCTGCGTCAACTACATACCATTTTCTTTCGATTTTATCCGGATTAGCCATATAAGTCTGCATGGTCCTACCTCCTGTTATTTATCAACGATAATGTTTCTCAAACCGCGGTACTTCCGCGAAAAAAAGTAAATGGAAACGCGGGTGCAAAATAAATCGCGGAAATGTCCGAAACCGCTGATAAAATGCCATCGCCGGGGCTATTGGCTCTAGCATCTTCGCACTACGTCACATTGAGTTATTATATTATAAGGTACCTTGGCTGTCAACTGTTTTTTCTTGTAATTTTCAACAAAATTCCTGTTTTCTCACCTTCCGGTAAACTACGATCTGATACAGCACAACGCTGATCCAGCCGATCCCTGTGGCAAAGGCGACAGCCTCAAGCCCCATCCTGCCGATCAGAAGATAGGACAGAACCACACGGATGGAAATATGCAGTGTGCTTCCGATCACCGGAACGGAAATCTTTCCGATTCCACGGAAGAATCCCACCCCTGCGTTTCCGACGAAATTCAGGATGTAAAAGACAGATACCACATTCATATACAGAACTGCATTTTTCATTACAGTTTCTGACGGATTTCCCATAAGAAGCTGTACTGCTCCTCTTGTCAGAGCTGCCTGCAGTGCCGACAAAATGATGACAAATACGATCATCAGCCCAAGCCCCTGATGAAATCCTTTCAGCGCTCTCTTTTTATCTCCTGCGCCACGGTTCTGGGCCACAAATACAGAGATGGCTGTGGAACCGCTGTCTCCGAAGGAATTGGAAAATCCTTCGATCCTGGTGGTCGCCGTATATGCGGAAATGATCTCTGTTCCGCCGGAGTTTACCGCTCCCTGGACCAGCATCTTTCCAATGTAAATGCTGGACTGGTGAAGTGCCGACACAGCACCGAAATTGGCTGTTCTCTTCAGAAGCGGCAGATCCATCCCCATATCTTTCCGGCTGAAGAAGAAAATGGGATGTTTTTTCCTCATGATCCACAGACATACGCCTGCGGAAAAAAGCTGGGCGATCACAGTTGCCAGAGCGGTTCCGGCAGTTCCCATATGCAGTCCCGGTACAAAAGCAACATCCAGTGCCAGATTCATGCACATGGCAATAAAAAGAGTCCACAGCGGCGTTTCCGTATCTCCGGCAGCTCGGAGCACTGCAGAGCACCAGTTATAAAGGAAGGTGGCAGGAAGTCCGATAAAAATGATCTGAAGATAAGCCACAACATAAGGCTCTACCTCCGGCGGTGTCTGGATCAGGCCCAGCACCGGATACAGAACCAGAAGGCTTACAATACTCAAAACAATGGTAAAGCCCCCTCCCGCGCTCAGCGAAAGGAAGCTTTCTTTTCGAAGTTTTTCATAATTTTTCTGCCCGTAGAGTTCTGCAAAAATAATGGACATTCCATTACATCCACCATTGAGGATAAAGATAAACAGGTTCATGATACTGCCTGCAACGCCAATGCCTGCAAAGGCTTCTGTTCCCACATATCTTCCCACAATAAAAGAATCTATGGTGTTGTAAAACTGCTGCAGGATATTTCCCAGTACCAGAGGAATGGTCAGTGCGATCAGTTCACTCTTAATATTTCCATGCAGCAGATCCTGCGTATTTTTCATTTCAGTGCCTCTTTTTCGTACCTTTTTCAGAAAAACTCGATTCCCATCAGGGTCAGTCCCTGAGCCGGAGCTGTTGGACCTGCCGCAGCCCGGTCACCGGCTTTGAGGATCTTATCCATCCGTTCCGGAGGATACTGTCCGTTTCCAATCTCGATCAGGGTTCCGGAAATGATACGCACCATATTGTAAAGGAATCCGGTTCCGGAAACACGGATGGTCACCATATCCCCGTCTCTCCACACGTCCATGGAAGTAATCGTTCGGATAGTTGTCTTCACCTGGGCACCGGAACCACAGAAACTGGCAAAATCATGGCGCCCGATCAGATAGGAGGTTGCCTCCTTCATCTTATCCACATCCAGCTTGTAATGATAGAAATACGAATACAGTCTTTCTGTGGGAACCGGGAATTTCCGGTTCAGGATACGGTACTCATATGTTTTTTCACTGTCACAGTAACGGGGATGAAAATCCGGTTCCACCTCTTCAGAAAGCTGGATACGGATATCTTCCGGAAGTCTCTGGTTCAGTGCATAGGAAAATTTTTCCCCGGGGATCCTGGACTCGGTATCAAAAACCGCCACATTTCCAAGAGCATGTACCCCTGCATCTGTACGGCTGGCACCGATGGTCTCAATCTTTTCTCCAAGCAGCTCACTTAAGGTATCGTTTAAGACACCCTGAATGGTCGTTCCGTTTGGCTGTGTCTGCCAGCCGGAATAATGCGTTCCATCGTAAGCCACTACAAGTCCTACTCGTTTCATAAAATAATATACCTCCTGATGCAGGCATCTTCTGACACTGCTTATCCATAGCTGAATACTCACAGTCTCACAGGAATCCGCCTGGCTCGGTTACAGTCCCACTACACGGAACGCCACTCCAACTGCAAGATATGCCACAAGGATCACAAATGCAATGTAATCTCTCTTTTCATAATGCAGCGGTTTCATCTGCGTTCTGTGATCACCGCCGTGGTAACATCTGGCTTCCATGGCCATGGCAAGGTCATTGGCACGGCGGAACGCAGAAATAAACAGCGGTACAAGAAGTGGTACCATGTTTTTTGCCTTCTGGATCAGGTTTCCGTTTTCAAAATCCGCACCTCTGGCGATCTGTGCCTTCATGATCTTATCGGTCTCCTCCAGAAGGATCGGAATAAAACGAAGGGCAATGGACATCATCATGGCGATTTCATGAACCGGCACATGGATCTTATTCAGCGGGCGGAGAAGTCTCTCCAGACCGTCTGTCAGATGATTCGGTGTGGTGGTCAGTGTCATAATGGAAGATCCGATCACAAGGTAAACAAGACGGATTGCCATTCTTCCAGCAAGAACAAGACCTTCCTTCGTAACCTTGATGATTCCGAAACGCCACAGTACTTCACCTGGCGTCAGGATAATATTGAACACAACGGTGATCAGAAGGATCATCACAATGGCCTTCAGACCTTTGAACATGAATTTCACAGGAACTTTGGAAATTGCGATCATGGCCACCAGAAATACCGTTGCCACCGCATATCCAAGAAACGTATGGAACAGGAACACGGAAATCAGAAATCCCAGAGTTCCCAGGAATTTGGTCCGGGGATCCAGTCTGTGAAGAACGGATTTTGCCGGATAATACTGGCCAATGGTAATATCTCTGATCATTTTTCCGCTCCTCCTTCTTTCAACAGCGGAGAATCTGAAGCTTTCAACGCAGCAAGAATGCTGTCTCTGGCCTCTTCCACTGTTGTGGCATCTGCATCCACATTCAGTCCATGCTCCTTCAAAGCATGCATGATATAAGTGATCTGCGGTGCTGCAAGTCCGATGGCTTCCAGTTCTTTATAATGCGCAAACACTTTCTTCGGCGTATCATCAAAGGTTTTGACGCCATGATTCATAACGATGATCCGCTCCACGTATTTTGCGATATCTTCCATGCTGTGAGATACCAGAATGATCGTGATTCCTCTCGTCGCGTGGAGGCTTGCAATCTGGTCAAGGATCTCGTCTCTTCCCATCGGATCCAGTCCTGCGGTCGGCTCATCGAGGATCAGCACCTTCGGATTCATCGCCAGGACACCTGCGATTGCTACTCTTCGTTTCTGTCCTCCGGACAGTTCAAACGGAGACTTCGCATAGTAACTTTCATCGAGTCCTACATGCTCCAGAGCTTCTTTTGCCCGTTTTTCACACTCTTCCGGTGGAAGGTTCTGATTCTTCGGTCCGAAGCAGACATCCGTCAGTACATCCGTCTCAAACAGCTGATGTTCCGGATACTGGAAGACCAGTCCTACCTGGCTTCTCAGTCCACGAAGAGGAAATTTGTCTGCCCAGATATCCTGCCCTTCAAAATAAATATGTCCCTCTGTCGGTCGGATCAATCCGTTAAAATGCTGGATCAGTGTGGATTTTCCACTTCCGGTATGTCCGATGATTCCCACGAACTGTCCCTGCGGAATCTCCAGATTGACATCTTTTAACGCATGCATCTCATAGGCACTGCCCGGATTATATGTGTATCCTACATGTTCCAGTTTCAGGGATTCTTTGCCCTGTGACAGCTCTTTTTCTTCTTTCTGCGCGGTTGCCTCCGGTAGCTTCCAGCCTTCCGGTACATGGATCTGCGGTTTGCTCAGTGCTTCCACCAGTTCCGGGATCGTCAGGATACCATCCGGGATTGCAAGACCTGCCTCTTTTAGTTCATACGCCAGTAACGTAACTTGCGGAACATCCAGACGGTATTTTTTCAGCTGATTCACTCTGGAAAAAATTTCTCTCGGAACACCGTGCATCACGATCTGTCCGCGATCCATGACATACACATCGTCAGCAAATACAACTTCTTCCATATAATGGGTAATCAGGATAACCGTTACCCCTTCTTTTTTGTTCAGTTCCCGTACTGCCTTCAGTACTTCTTTTCGTCCGTTCGGATCGAGCATTGCAGTAGGTTCATCCAGAACGATGCATTTTGGATGCATCGCCATAACACCTGCGATGGCTACACGCTGTTTTTGTCCGCCGGACAGTTTGTTTGGGGAGTGATGACGGTAAGCGGTCATTCCCACCGCTTGCAGACTCTCATCCACCCGTTTCCAGATATCTTCTGTGGGAACACCCAGATTTTCCGGACCAAATCCTACATCTTCTTCTACTACAGTACCGATGATCTGATTATCCGGATTCTGAAACACCATTCCTGCCGACTGTCTTACGTCCCAGAGTTCTTCTGGATTACTTGTATTCTTTCCATTCACCCATACGGAACCTTCTGTTGGCACCAGGATTGCATTCAGATGCTTGGCAAGCGTTGATTTTCCGGAACCATTATGTCCAAGAACTGCTATAAACTGTCCTTCTTTTGCTTCCATATCTACTTCATCAATAGCACGCGATGTTCCAATCACATTGCCTTCTTCATCACGTTTTTCATATTCATATACTAATTTTTCTGTCTGGATCATTTCCATCTTTTATTTTCCTCCGCGTCATATGTGTTGGAAGTTGCTATGATTCTGCTGTTTCGTTTCTTTTTTTTATGTTTTTCTTATGCTTTTTCCGGTTCCGGATACTCTGTTCCCATTGTATCAACGGTTACTTTTTTCATCTTCTGCTCATCAAGCGGTCTGTCACTGTAGTCTGTATCTGTCTCAGCAATCTTATTTACAATATCCATTCCTTCGATGATCTTACCAAATGCTGCATATGCCCCGTCAAGATGTGGAGCTGCCTTGTGCATAATAAAGAACTGTGATCCTGCTGAGTCCGGATGCATAGCTCTTGCCATAGAAAGTACACCTTCTGTATGTGCAAGATTATTTGCGAAACCGTTCTGAGCAAACTCTCCTTTAATTGTGTATCCCGGGCCTCCCATTCCTGTTCCGTCCGGGCATCCTCCCTGGATCATAAATCCATTGATGACACGGTGAAAGATCAGTCCGTCATAATAACCTTT
>OGOW01002843.1_pt1 | contig 13152 bp, 15 predicted proteins | sample 1552781 | NCBI WGS metagenome assembly OGOW01 (sample SAMEA2580145, study PRJEB22360) | human gut metagenome | biome: human gut; feature: human-associated habitat; material: faeces | place: Denmark | collected 2008/2010
CAAACTCAGCTAATACTTTAGCCTCTCCTCCATATTTCATTTTGACTGTATCGCCTACTTTTAATGTTCCCATTTTTCCCTCCTGTTTATTATTAACTCATATAATCAAAAAATATTCTATTAAAAAGCTTTAAATATTCATCACTATTATCGATAGTAAAAACGCTCTCCGCATTTCCTATAATATATTCATAAAGTTTTATATCCGATTCTAAATCTGTCATAACCGCTAATTTAATAGCATGTTTATACCAATTATTATCCTTTAATTCTTTAATTTCTTTATCTATGTTCTCATTCGTATGACCACTTCCAATAAACGTAATTACCGGCACATAACTTCCAACATTTGATTTTAAAAACTCTTTTTTATCTAATTTGGAATTTAGCTCCGTCAAAGCATTTTTAATTCCTTTCATATCATGTTGTGTACGGTCATTTAAGAAAAAGTCATCTATATCAATTGGCTTACTATCTGATGTTATCCAATTGCATCCTCCATATTGTAATATCGATATTTTAAATTTTACATCATCACCATGCCCCGTCATGACTTCATTTATCATCCTAATAGAGTCCTCTAATAAAAGCTTTGTCATCCCCATTGCATGCCCATTTATCTTCTCGTTCATATCAACAACAAATATTGCTAACCGCTCTCTCACAGGAGCGGGTGTAACTTCAACAAGTAATGACATATCACTAGCTTCCTCCAATCATAATTTTGATGTGTCTCTGACACACCAATAATACCTTACTTTATCACATCGCTATTTTATCATTTGCAATACCATTGTCATCAACTGAGCCTGTGGCAACATAATAGTTATCGTCTGGCTACTAAACTGTAGTGATATTGCATCACTATACGGAATTACTGCTGTAAGATTTCTGATTTTCTTTTCAAACCCATTATCCGGCGCAACAAATATAATTCTCTTATTGGTCACAAAAACCACCCCTTCTTTGTATTCATACCACTCTTGTACAACTGGTTTAGTATTACCTGTTGAAGAATGAAGTGTGAATCCTTTTGTAACACGATAACTGCTTCCATGTCTACGCGATTGATACGACTTTTCTGTTTTCTTTACAGCTAAAGCAGCCTTATCCATAAAATGACATGTCTCATTCTGTGCAAGCATTATCGTCGAAGGGTTAAATTTAGGTAACTGTCCCGTCATAATCTCATTTGATATTCTTTGCGGAACAAGGCTTGTTAACCTTGGAGCGTCTTCACTTAGCCTAACACCAAACAAAGATGCTAACATTCTTTTTCCATTGCTACTCATCCTGTTTCTTTCTCCAATTTCTATATTCTCCCGATTTCACCCGTGCATCTTTGGGTTTTTCAGCATTTGCCGGAATTGCCCAATCTCTTCCAAATTTTATAGCTCCAGATATTTTTCCTTCAGCACACATTTTTTGAATTCTTCTCGGAGTTAAATTCCATTTTTCAGAAATTTCTTTAATCGTAACAAAATCATTCATCATACTTCGCCCCATAAAACAAAAATGCATTAGAAAATATCAGCTATTGTTCCAATGCATTTATTAATAACTGGCTACCATTTTAAATGTCCTATAGCTTTGCGTCTTAGGCTTTCGCCTACTTTACCCTTTTCCATATTATGTTTTATTATAGTTTAGGCTTTTTAACGAACGATGTCAATATTATTTACAATTTTATTTCTTTCAACGCAATTTATTTGTGCATAATAAACAATTATATGTTCATCTTGTATTTTTAGTTTACATCTATTTTATATCCTTATGGTCGCTCAAAAAGCGACAAAAAAGAGCCTCCTACGAAGCTCTATTTTATATCTATTTCCAATTCTTTCAGTTTTTCTAAACTTTCATGATACTTTTTAATAGTATTTTGAATCAACCACTCTTCCCTGTCTGTTATTTTTCCAGATTGCTTATCTCCCTCTAGATATATACTTAAATCCAATATCCATCCGGATAACTGCATAATTTCTTCAACCCAATCATGTATTTCTTCAGGTGCTACTTCCATATCTGACAATTGAATAAACTCCTGTTTTACCTTTATAATCCATTTCTCATATCTTCTCTGCATCTCTGAGAATGAGAGTTTACAATTATACACTTCCATTAGATTAACGCAAAAATCCTCTGCCTTATCCACAAATAATTTCAAGTAATTTTTGCATTGTTTGATATATTCATCTTTAGATATAGTATGTTCCTGCATTTTTCTCACTAAATCATATGATGTATTTTTAAAAATATATATTTCATCAACTACCTCAGCATTTGTGTTTTCTCTATAATATTTGTTTTTCACATCATCTGCTGCCCAGATTGTATAATAGGCATGTGTATGATTTACCATATCATTTTCATCCATGCCAAAATAACACCATACTGCCTTTGCCGGCTTATTGGCGTGTAAAGCTGCACTTTTTTCACTTGAATACACATTTGCATATTTTATTGATTCTGCTATTTCCTTGGTTATTGACACAAGCTCATCAGCAGAGGCTTCTTCTTTCAGAATAACAAACGCACTCAGCCTTTTTTCACTCGCCGTACTCAAAGGTTTCACATTCGTTACTTTATACTTCTCATTTTCTACCGATATATGTTCAGGCTCGTAAAGCTTGTATTCCATAACTTTAAAATAAGCAGTTCCGCCCATATTGCTTCGGTATATTGGATGCTGTTCCTTTCCTGGATTTTTAGTATTCCATGCCTGTACCAGCCTTTGCGTTTCCCGGTAAATATCATCTAAAGCTATTTGTCCTTTATGTACAACAGATGGGGAAATCATTGCAGTAGAAAGAGCACCTGTAAACATACTATGATTACCATTAGGTCCTAACCTTGAGACTTCATCATCTGACGAAGATGCATATACAGCTATACCATGTCCAGCAAACATGTCTAACGACTGTTCTATGCTCAGATGATTTGCACCTGATGTCTCAAACTTCCCAGAATAACAGCAATCTAATATAACAATTTTATTTTTGCATGGAAGTTGATCAATATAGTTTATAACACTTTGCTGATCGACCTGACCATCGCTAAATACTAGATTTTCAGAACTTCCATGACCGGAAAAATAAAATATAAAAGTATCTTCTGTTGATAATGCTCTTTTAAAAGAATCTACACCCTTTGCAAGTGACGATATACTGACAAAACCATTATTATCTTCACCAGCCATAAATCTGATATGCTCCTGCATACATTTCAATCCAGATATAAGTCCAGTTCCAATAAGTGCCACATCCATTCTGTAAGAATGAAGATCCGATATTTTTATTTTCTTATAATCGCCAACGCCAATTAAAAGTGCATATATATTATTGTTTATCATTCGATTATCCTACTCACTCTTTCCGGCTTAAGCTCATTATCGCATTTAATGCCTCTGCCTCATGATTTGGTTCGTCATATTCATCTACAGTATAGCGATGTACATTTTCTATCTGAGTATTAGTCATTTTTAATAGCATATCGTTGATTTCAGATATTCTATTCATTCTCTTTCTGGCTTTTACTTCTCCAATATAAGTACGATCAATATATCTATTCTGTTTCTTGCCATCATCAATAATCTGAGTTAACATAGCCCGACATTCTTCTATCTTCTGATGGTCAAGCTTATCCTGAATATCCTCTAAAAGTATTTCAAATTCAGAATTTGTAATATACTCTTCCATGTAATTCCTCCACATAGCCATTGTGTTAGCTAATTTCTTTAACACTCACATTTCATCACCCTAAAATAGGTTGCCCATATTCATCCAATGCAAAATTAATCGTCATAATATCAAATATTTCATGTTCAATAAAATACTTCACGATTAAGTCTCCCTTACTTCCTGGAGATAATGCATATTCTGCACTTGTCAGCAAATCTACTGTTTGCTCGATATTTAACTGTAATGCAATAGCAAGTGCAATGACTGTCTGTTTTCTAGGGTGATACATTGGATTACTTCTTATTTTTGAAAATAATTTGCGGTCAATGTTCGCCTTCTTATACACCTCAACATCTGTCATACCACTTTCATCAATGTATGAAAACAATTTGTCCTGAAACGAATCTCCAATATCGTTCATCAGCTGATCCAATGTGACTTTATTGTCCAAACCAAGTTTTTCACCTGATTTTGTAAGATTTTCACCTGATTTTGTGAAATTATTTTCTTGCACAACATTTACAAAATGATTTTTTATATATTCATCAATTGATTTTTTCAGTTCTATATTTAACATATCAAATTCCTTCCCGTTGTTATATCCTCTGATAAACACATACCTGTATTATATCATCTCAGCTTTTTTCACAACAGTAAGAATTATTTTAAAAAACTGATTATATAAACTATCCACCAATTTCCTACTCATCCAAATACAGTTCCAACGCCTTATACGCATTCAATGTATTTGTATCAGCATCATTGAAGGTACTTGAATATGTCTGCAAACTGCCAGAAGGATCTGTTGCACAGTTGGTAAGTGATATATACGCATTATATAAATCTGTTATGGCATCGTATGCATCCTTGTATTCATCTGGTGGATTCTTCAATTTTTTCATCACTGCATTGACCGCATCCTGATTATCTTCAATACTGCTTATCTTGCTGCTGAAGCTCGAATCAGCATACAAATTACCTAACGCATCGTTAAAATCAGATACAAAATATCCTTCGGGACAAGTATACTTATCTGTTTTATCATCATTTTCCTCGAAGATGGCGTTATACCATACCTGCTTAATCAGATTTGCACTTGACTCAGCATCACTTGCACCTGTCAGCATTGTGACGGCAGCTAACTCCAAATTATCAGAATACTCTTCAACACGTTGTGTATATTCCTTAGCCGCCTTTTTCTTCTGATATTGTGTCACTCCAAATGCTGTTGCTCCTCCGGCCACCAATAATACAACTATAATTCCAATAATAACCTTTATCTTCTTAGTAACCTTTACCCCTGTTACCTCTACCTTTTGCGGCTTTTCATCTGTCTCCTGACCTAGTGTATCTTCAACCGGACAGCCGCAATTCGGACACTCTGTCATTCCCTCTTCAAGTTCACCACCGCATTCTGTGCAATGTTTCTTCTCTTCCGGTATCAATATTGCACCGCAATGCACACACTTCTTTGCTTTTTCCGATACCTGTTCTCCACAATGTGGACATACAATCATTGCCATAAAATTGTTCTCCTTTCTTACACGCCTGCTACCTGCAGGTGGTACTGTTTAATGATTCTTTTTGCTACCATTGCATTTAAATCTTTATTAACCGCAACAGTATACACACCATTTGAATACATAAAATGTGAACCTTTGCATCTTTGATATTCATATCCGTTATTACGAAGTATCTTTTTCATTTCTCTTGCATCTACCATAAATATTACCTACCTTTTTCCTGCCTTCTCATGATATTCTGCAATATCCTCTGCCCACGCATCATCAAGTTCAACACTGCAGTTTCTGCTTTTTGTAATGCCTTTCACTGCTCTGCCAACGGCCTCGTAGTTGAGTGCTATTCCATCATGGTCATTCTCGTATGTGACAGCCCTGTTTCTTGCAATTCCAATTTTCTCTGCTTCTTTACCGGCATCGATATTAGCTCCAAGGAATAAGAATTCCCAGCCACATTCTTTCTTTGCTTCAATCATTCGCTTAATGTTATTGTAATTAAACTCTGTACTGGAATTTTCTAATCCATCTGTAGTGATTACAAACAATACTTTTCCGGCACGATGTTCCTCCGGCAAATGTTTCTGCACATTGTCAATTTTGTTAATTGCATGTCCTACCGCATCAAGAAGTGCCGTACATCCCCGGACATAATATTCTTTATCCGTCAACGGCTGAACTGCATCAATTGGGAAACGATCATGAATGATTTCCACTTCATCATCAAAGAGGATTGTAGTCACATTGACTTTTTCTTTTTCTTTTTTCTGCCTCTCTATCATCCCGTTAAATCCACCGATTGTGTCGCTCTCCAGTCCACCCATTGAACCACTTCTGTCCAAAATATAAACCAGCTCTGTTAATTCCGCATTCATGTGATTTACCTCCTTCGGTTTATTGTAATCACATTATATCTACGAAACTAACAGAGCTGGTCGCATGATAGGCGACAATTTCATATCTCCAAGCCTCTATTTCCTTTTTTCATAACCGGGGCAGTTTGCAGAACTGCACTATTTATCATATTTGGAACATATTCCTCTACCTGAAAAATGCACGCAGTTCTTTCCAAGTCTTCCTGTTTTCTTAACTTTGTAAAAACCGCCTGCACTATTTTTTACATGAAGTACGCTTTTTCCTTCATCGTACATCCGCTTCTTCTTTTTCTGCATATACTTCACCTACTCAAAAATTGGCTGCCCATAAGCATCTAATATCTCATTAATTTCAAACATATCGTATATCTTATTTTGTAAGAAATATGCTACGATAATATCCGTCTTTGAACTTCTTGAAAGGGCAAAGCCGGCAGAATTCAGAAGATCCTTCGCTTCATCAATGGATAATTCTAATGCTATTGCAAATGCAAGCACAGTTTTCTTATTTGGCGTATAATTCACATCTTTTCTGATTTTTGAGAAATGTCTTCGATCCACATAAGCTTTATTATATGCTTCAGAATCTGTCATTTCTCTCTCATCAATTAAACGCAATAGTCTTTGGGAAAATGTCTCATCCATCTGTCCCATAAGGCTTTCTATATTACGGTTTGTTGCCAATGTTGAATACATAGAGTCAGTTGCTTTCGTTTTCTGCATACTTTCAACATCAAACGATTCTACAGCACTTTCATCTATCTCAATATTTGCTTCTTCTACGGCATCACATTTTTTTGTTGTTTTTTTCTTTCTAAATTCCGAGATTCTATCAAATATAGACTTCATTTCTTTATCCAGTTTAATATCATCCGGCTTATCTATGTAATACTTATCTATGTATTTTCTGACTGATTCATATAATTTTTGGTCTCTCATTTCCGACTCCTTTATCTATGCCATATTTTCTGCATCTTACTCTCGTATCCTGTCTAAATGATTGAATCCACCAAACAAACCTCTGTCACTATGGCTTGTCTTATGTCCATTATTATCATATGTGTTGACACTTTCAAATAATCCTGGGCGGCTATATCCTTCTTTTTTCATATAAATCAGCTTTAAACGATTCTTATTTCATGTACTATCATAATTATAGCAAGAACCATTTCTTATGTGTCGCATTTCAGGCGACAAAAAAGGCTCCACATCTCTTGCTTCAAATGCATCTGTAAAATCTAAAGATCTGGTCGCATGAAAAGTGCTAAATAGCAAAGGACTATTTTCTGTGCTTCTCATATAGTTTAAACCATTCTACATAAATCTTCTATCCACTCCATACGAATAATTATTTCTAGCCAGTGTTCCGGTATATTCTTATATCCGTAATATATTCCAGCCAATCCTCCTGCAATTGCCGCTGTCGTATCTGTATCATGTCCCAAGTTTACCGCTTTCAATACGCAATCTTTGAAATTTGATGTATTGAGCAGACACCATAGAGCTGCTTCAATGGACTCTATCACATATCCTCCACTGTTTATCTGTTCTACTGAAATTTTTCTTAATTTTTCCATATTTCGTATTCTGTCAAAATGCTCTAACTCTTTTTTGCTTTCATTATTCTGCTCATAGAAAGCAAAAGATAAATCCACCGCATTTTGTAATAATTCCTCTAATGGTTTATTTCTCTTTGCAAGTTCCCGCACACAGTAAAAATAGATGCCACATGACATTTTGCTTCTTAAATGGGCATGTGTTAATGCCGACATCTTATGTACAATTTCCAAACATGTTCTTTCCTTTAATCCACATTCATCCTGCAAATATTTCAAGTAAATGCACACTGGAAGTATCCTCATCAGAGAACCATTTCCATTGCTGTTTTCTCCATCTTGACCACATGTAGCTACATTTTTAGATTGCTTATAATTATAAATAGCGAAACTACACGTAGCCCCTTCATCAAACACCTCTCCTGCCGGTGTGAACTCGCCATTTTCTTCCCAGTCTATAAAATTATCCATAATCTTTTTCAGATTAATACCATCGCTACGCAAAGCAGATAGAGATGCCAACGCCATACTGCTATCATCAGACCACGAACCTGCCGGAACAGGATACGTTCCATAGCCTATCATGTCTAAGACTGGGTGTTCATGCATTTTCTCCCTGCTTAAAAATTCTACTGGAACTCCAAGAGCATCTCCTGTTATCAGCCCCATCATTCCGTCAAGATATAGTTCTTTACTTTTGCCCCGGTCAGATTTTCCTACATAATAGATTTTCTCATCTTCCAGTCTAATGCATGCCAGCTTTGCATTTTCCTGTACACTTCCCATCACACATCCGCAATCTATATCATAGAAAATGCAATCCTGGGTTTCATCATACATTCGATACACACTACCATTGTTATAAGGAAATTCCTCATACTTTATTGTTGGTGTATGCCCGGCAATAATCATTCCATGCTCAACTCCACCACACATATATGCATCATCTCTGGCATATAAGTAGAAATCCTCGACGCTTTCGTAAGATTCCTCTGTATCGACATGGTCAAGGCTTTCAATATATCCTGCATGAACAACGATACAAGTTCTCTTATTTATATCTATTTTATAGAAATACGGCATTCTTTCAACGATTTTCGCCCAGTCACAAAGCAATGCGAATGAAACCAATTCCTCATTAATAAGTTTCCCGATTGTTCCATAGTAATCAAAAAATTTATTATTATTCTGCCCGGCAAATTTTTGAACTGCTTTATACAGGGTTATGGAATCTTCAATACTATTCGCATCCAGTTCTGCCTCATCACATACATATTTCATTATGTGAATGTTTGTTAGGAACTCTTCATCATGATTTCCTCTTACAAAAATCACGTTCTTAGGTGCATTGCTGATCCAACTCATCATTTCATAATTCTTTGCACCCCGGTCAATATAATCTCCGGCACAAATCAGCAAATCTCTGTCACTAAATTTAATCTTTTCTAGCATCTGCTGAAATTCATCATAACATCCATGGATATCAGACATCACATATGTATTCATAGTACAATCTCCTTCATATATTTCTTTATGTAATCTATCTGCATGTTCCATTACCTTTTCATAATCATCACACCATCGCCACTATATACATTTTGTCACACAAGCACATTGCAGACAAAACAAATCCTTAATATGATATTTTTCTCTTTGTCTGCAGCCTCGTTGTATGCCTTGACCTATAAAATTCTCTCCTAAGTGTTTACAGCATATAAATCTACTGGCGGTCTTAGGATTTCCGTATTTCCCTCTGCTCAAATCATTGCCTCTTTCTGTATATAATCACTCGCTACTTTATTATGCTTATTGTACACCAATATCGTTATTATGTGTCGCATATAAAGCGACATATATTCATAAAAAAGGACGCAGAATCTATCCCACGTCCTCACACCTATCTGGCTTTATCTTCTCTTACCTTCGGTGCCATACAAATATTCAACCTTTCGAATTGTGACACCACCGGTGTCACAATTTCATTCTTAACATTTTAGCGAAAAACTATAATTTTTTCAAAATCATTATATTTTAATTATATCAAGATTCGCCACTCCTCTCAATTACTTTCTAAAATAAATACTACTGATATTGCAAAAACAGACAGCTCCCTAATCAGGGAACTGCCTGTGTCAGTCTTTTATTATATTTCCAAGAATTAGTTATTAACTAACTTATCTTCTTCGTTATTCCAGCTGTAAAGTTTACGAACTTCTTCGCCAACCTTCTCTGATGGATGTTCAGCAGCAAGCTTTCTCATAGCCTTGAAGTGAACCTGACGTCCTGCTGGAGACATATCTAATAAGAATTCCTTAGCAAATGTTCCGTCCTGGATATCTGAAAGAATCTTCTTCATAGCCTTCTTAGTATCTTCTGTAACGATCTTAGGACCTGTTACATAATCGCCGTATTCAGCAGTATTGGAAATTGAATATCTCATTCCTGCAAAACCTGACTGGTAAATTAAGTCAACGATAAGCTTCATTTCATGGATACATTCAAAGTAAGCATTTCTTGGATCATATCCTGCTTCGCAAAGTGTTTCAAAACCTGCCTGCATTAATGCACAAACACCACCGCAAAGAACTGCCTGCTCACCAAAAAGGTCTGTTTCTGTTTCTGTTCTGAATGTTGTCTCAAGAACACCTGCTCTTGCTCCGCCGATTGCTAAAGCGTAAGCTAATGCGATATCAAGTGCCTTACCTGTTGCGTTCTGTTCAACAGCTACTAAACAAGGAACACCCTTACCTGCAAGGTATTCTGAACGTACTGTATGTCCTGGTCCCTTAGGAGCTATCATAGTAACATCAACGTCTGCCGGTGGCTTAATACATCCAAAGTGGATATTGAAACCATGAGCGAACATGAGCATGTTGCCCGGTTCAAGGTTAGGCTCGATGTCTTTCTTGTACATATCTGCCTGTAATTCATCATTAATAAGAATCATGATGATGTCTGCTCTCTTTGCAGCTTCTGCTGCTGTATATACTTCAAAGCCCTGTTTCTCAGCCTTTGCCCATGACTTACTGCCTTTGTAAAGACCGATAATAACGTTACATCCTGATTCCTTCGCATTCAATGCGTGAGCATGTCCCTGGCTGCCATAGCCGATAACTGCAATTGTCTTACCATCTAATGCTGATAAGTTACAGTCTTCCTGATAAAAAATCTTTGCTTCTGACATTTTAAAAAATTCCTCCTGTTATAACTTAAGTTAAGTATTTCATCTGGGGTATCCCAGCTAAAACCATATTACTGATTTCTCTTATTGCCTCTTCTAAGGCCTGTAAGACCGGTTCTTGCAATCTCAAGAATCTGATATCCTACTAAAAGTTCAAGGAACGCATCTATCTTGGACTTATCACCTGTCAGTTCAAGCACCATAGAATCCATAGACACATCAATTACCTTAGCTCTGAAAATATCTGCAACAGATACAATTTCCGGACGCTGAATTTCGTTAACGGCAACTCTGACAAGAATAAGTTCCCTGCATACCGAATCCTCACGCTTAAGTTCCTTGATGTCAATAACATCCTCAAGCTTTGAAAGCTGCTTGATAACCTGCTCATGCACATTCTCATCGCCTTCAACAACAACTGTGATTCTTGATATATTCTTATCGCCTGTCACACCTGCTGTAATGCTGTCAATATTGTATCCTCTTCTGGTAAACAAACCTGAAATCCTGCTTGTTACACCCGCTTCATTATTAACTAATAAGGATAAAACCATCTGTCTCATTATTGTTCTACCTCATACATAATATTAGGCAACCGCCCATCCATTATATTTTAGCACAATTAATATTCTTGTCAATCAGTTTAGATTAACCATATACTTTTTTCAACCTGTCATATTCTATATTAATTGCATGAATTACTGAATCGTCGCCGTCCTGATTATCAGGATGAAATATTTTCATCAGTTCCCTATAACGCTTCTTTAATGCGACCTCGCTTCTCACTCCTTTAAAAAGAATATCCATACCGCTGTATGTGACCGTTGAAGTCCTCTTGTTTTTTCTGATTGTTTCAAAAGTACTTCGTTCTTCTGCCAGCTTATTTTTTTCAATGGCAAGATGTACATATTCTTCTTCAAGCGCCGCCAATTTCTTTTCAACAAGTTTAGTAGCTTCATCAAGCTGCACTATCTTCAATTTCGCAATGGATATTTTTTTATCCAACGTATCATGTTTTATTCTGAATTCATGCTCAAGTTTACGTCTTTCCTCAAATATACGTTCTTTTTCTTCTGCAAGCCGTACATTTTCCCTGAAAAACCATTCTTTTGTATCTGCAAGTTCTTTATCACCGGCTATTTCAAATTCCTTGTTAAGCACCTGTTATGACACCTCTTCTTTTTGCTTTTTGTCTGAAAAGAGTAGCTTCAACAAAATCGGAGTTATCACCGAAGATACTATAATAAGTAAAATTACAGGTGCAAAATATTCCGGTTTAACAAGTCCTGAATCAAGTCCCTTCTGTGTGACAACAAGTGCAACTTCTCCTCTTGTCATCATACCGACTCCTGCAATTAATGACTCTTTCCATGTGTGTTTTGTAACTTTTGCCGCAAAACCGCAACCCACTATCTTACCTGCGATTGCAGCTACAATAAATAAGCCGCTGAAAGCAAGAAGACCAAAAGTCATACTCGATAAATCTGTCTTAAGTCCTATGCTCGCAAAAAACAACGGACCGAAAAACATATACGAACCGATATTGACACGCCTGTCAACATACTCAGAATCTTCAATATTACAAAGGATAACACCTGCTATAAAAGCACCTGTGATTTCGGCAACGCCAAATACTTTTTCCGCAACATAAGAAAGTGCAAAACAGAATACTATACTTAAAATGACAATTCTTCTTCTATGTGGCCATCTTTTATCAATCCATGAAAACAGTTTGTAAAGAAGGAAGCCAAAGCAACCTGATGCTACAAAGAATAATACTGTTTTAAGAATAACCATTCCTATTGGTTCATCTGAACCACCCGCTGCTCCAAGTACTATTGAAAGCACCATAATTCCGATTACATCATCCACAATTGCCGCACTGACAATTGTAGTTCCGAGCTCTGTATCAACTTTTCCCAGCTCCTTAAGTGTCTGCACCGTAATACTTACGGATGTTGCCGTCATTATTACACCGATAAATACTGCCTGGAAAAACTTGGCTGTCCCGATTGCTTCAACTCCATACCAGAAATATCCTATAATTGTACCAAAAATCAGAGGCATAAGTACACCCATAAATGCCATAAATACAGCTACAGGGCCTGTTTTTACAAGTGTCTTTAAATTAGTCTCAAGTCCTGCCGAGAACATAAGAAGTACAACTCCCACTTCAGCAAATATCTGAATATATGATGTATTGCTGGCCCATCCAAGTATCGGTCCTACAAGCAATCCTGCAAGTATCTGTCCCACAACCTGGGGAAGTTTAAGTTTACGTGCTACCAATCCAAAAAGCTCTGCTGCGGCAAGTATAATTGCCAGGTCCTTTAAATTTTCATA